>ERZ1370068.7079-contig-6019_pt1 | contig 29732 bp, 39 predicted proteins | sample MGYA00561227_ERZ1370068 | MGnify/ENA primary metagenome ERZ1370068 (study PRJEB38410, sample SAMEA6850437) | metagenome | study: Metagenomic assessment of the ecological functions of the soil: analysis of the soil microbiota associated with the...
CCAAGCCACGTATTGCTGATCTCGTCTTCGACGTGCTCGAAGACGCTGTAGCCGAGACCCATGGCGGCAGTCGTAGCCGGCACGCCCGCGCGCCGGAAGCGGCGACGGCGACCAGAACGCGCCCGTGGCGTCGTCCCTCAAGTAGAACGCCTCGCCGGACGGGTCGCTCACCGGGTCGTTGTGCCAAGGCGTCAGCCGGAACTCGTGGGCGTTTCCGGCCCACGTGTAGGCGCAGCCGCTCTCGGTGATCACGGTGCCGATGTGCGGGCTTGCGATCACGTTCGACCACGGCGCGGGCGTCGTCGCGCCGGGCTCGAGGCTGATGACGTACTCGCGGCCGTCCTCCGTGAAACCGCCGAGCCCAGTTGAAGAACAGGCGCTCGCGGGGCGGCAGCGGCGTCACCGGCGAGGGCGCGGACGGAGTGCGCGCCAGCTTCGCCGGCATCGGTCCGGAGGCTGGCGGCGCTCCGACTGCTCCCGCGAGTCCCCGCCGTGTCTTCGAGGACGACCCGTGCGACGGTCTGGAACAGGATCGCGATCCTCCTTCCGAGATCTGGTCGGCGCGCCTCACGAAGATCCCGCCGGGCTTGTCCACGAGCTCCGCCGACGAGCGTCGCCGCCGAGCACGCTCACGATCCGGTCGTGGAGGGTCGCGCGGTAGCCGGAGTAGTCCTCGTTCCAGATCACGAGATCGGCGATCAGCCCTTCATGCGCCAGTACGTGTGACACCTGGAGCGCCTGCTCGACGAGGCTCGATGTAGTCGAGCTGGTGCGATCCGGACGAGGACGATCGGGAAGATCGCCCGAGACGGCGAAGCGCCAGAGGCGGGATTGGCCGAGACGGTTGCGGGCGATGACGCCGGCTGCGGCCCGCCGGAGCGCCGAGGCGTAGATCACGGACGCGGCCAGGCGCTCGTAAGGCCTGCGCGTCGGCTTCCGTCGCGCCGAGCTGGCGCAAGACGGCCTGGCTTCGAGCCGATCCCATGTCGAAGCGCGCGCTGGACGAAATGGTGGTCGCAGTACTTTGCGATGAGCGCCAACGCCTCCTCGCGCGACCCCGCTGCCCCGGAGACGACGTGCACGGTGGCCGATTCGTCGGGGGCGATCGTCGCGACCCGCCGGATCGCCACGATGGGGTCGAGGACGGTGCCTGCGATGCCCGACAGCTCGCGGCACGCCGCGTCCATCGCGGCCGGATTCTCGACGACTATCGCCCACGGCCGATGAATCGCGCGCGGTCGGTCTCGTAGGAGGTCGAAGCGTCGGGCTGCCCCGGTTGGACCAGGAGATGGAACATCCACGGCGCCGCTTCGTCCGGCCTCCGCTTCCGGCGCGTGCAGAGGATCGCCTGGCCGGTCGGCCGACACCTCGGTGGTCACGAACAGGTTGCTGAAGGCGCGATGCGCGAGATCGGCGTTCAGCGGCGGCGAGCACCACCTCCGCATAGCTCGTGAGCTCGATGTGTGCGCCGGCCGCCTCGAGAAATTCGTGAGGCGTCACGCGGCGGATCTCGACGTCGTCTTCCGGCGAGACGCACGAGCTCGATGTGGGCCTCGATCTCGCTGGTCGCGGCGGCGGTACTCCGCGCGGCCCTGCGACGAAGATCGCCTCGTAGCGGTCGCCGCTGCGTCCGCACCGGCTGGTGGGTGGTCGACCAGAATCGTCCCGAGTCGCGCATCGCGGAGGTAGAGAAAGCTCCCCCACGCGTCGCAGGTGGCATCTTCGCGCCAGCGCGTGATCGCGAGTCCCGCCACCGGCTGTTAGCCGCCCCCGGCCTGGGATACGACCACGTGGTAGTTGCCGTTCGAGAGCAGGTGCGACCTCGGGGGTGGGGAGCGCGGGTCGTCGAACACGCGCAGCCTCACGTGCCCCTCGGCGCCCTCAAGACCGCGGCCCGGGCTCCGGGCTGTGCGGCTTCATCGTGATGCCGGCGCGCGGCACTCGCTCTGGAGCAGCGGCTCGGCGGCGCGCATCTCCGGGTCCGACATGAAGCGGCGCACCATGAGCACGGTCATTCAGCACGTTGTCGAGCGCCGTCAGGCTCATGCCGTGGTGGTGGGTCATGAAGGCGCGCACGATCGCCGGCTCGTCCGTCCGCATCATGCGCGACGGCGTGTAGTCGATCGCCTCGTAAAACCCGTAGCGGCCGAGATAGCCCTTCTCGGCGGGCGCTTCGAGGTTGCGGCAGGCGTCGCCCGGCGTCACCGGAAGCGCCAGCAGGGTGGCGTACGGCGCGATCACGAGATCGTCGGCGAGACCGCGCTTGAATCCGAGGCCCGGCACGCCGAAGGCCCGGTGATTGGTAGACCTGTCTCGCGTCGACGGCGTTGTAGCGGACTCGGAGTCCCACGGCGTCCCGCGCTCGGTGCCGTAGGCGATCTGGGTAAGGACGGCCGCCTCGACCGTTTCGTGGAGCAGCGTGTCGGGATACGCGGGCATCAAGAGCTCGGGCATCAGATACTCGAACATCGACCCGCTCCACGAGAGCAGCACGCGCTCGCCGTCGCGATGGGTCAGCAAGCGCCCGAGGGAGAACCAGTGCTCCTGCGGCAGGTGCCCCGCGCGATCAGGAGGAAGCTGACGAGGCGGGCCTCGGACGCCGAGGAGGTCTGTAGCAGCCGAGGTCGCGCCGGTGGGCGGCGACGTTGTATCCGATGGAGAGCAGGCTCGCGGGAACGGTCGTAGAGGAACTCGAACTCCATCTCCGAAAGCTGACGGCAGCGCGTGGCCAGCGCGTCGACGCGCGCCTGCCACGCCGCGGGCGAGCCGCGCCCGTCGAGATCTTCGGGAAATCGTCGCACTGGGCGATCAAAGCGAGCGTCAGGCGACGCGCCTCTTCCTCCGCGGCCGGTCCCATCATCGAGGAAGCTCCGCCGCTTCGCGACGGATCTCGTGCAGCAGCGGCGCCAGGCCCACGGCATCAACGGGGGCGCGGAGGAGCGCGGGCCTCGATGCGATCGATCGCGGCGGACACCGCGCCCGGCGAGGCCGGCACGGATGCCGCGAGCAGCCTCACCGTATCGTCAGGCCGGCGACGACGCGCGGCGCGCGCGATCTCCTCACCCGGAAGCTCGGCGAGCCCGGACGCCACCGCGACCAGGCTCGCCGCGAGATTCCGCTGTCCACGGAGGAGACGTACAGGGGTGTCAGCGGCTGCAGCGACTGGGTGTCGTACCAGTTGTAGAAGTGGCCCCGAAATCGCTCAGGGACTCCATCGCGGTCATCGCGTTTTCGGTCCGGCGCAGAAGCGACGCGGCGGAGATGTAGCCGAAGTCGTAGGCCGCCAGGTTGGAGAGCAGCGCCATCCCCAGGTTGGTCGGAGACGTTCTTCGCGCAATGGTCTCGGTGGGAACCTCCTGCATGTTGTCGGGCGCCAGCCAGCCTCCCTCCGAGGCGAAGTCGGTGAAGTAGCGCCAGGTCCGGCGCGCGACGCCTCGAAGGAACCGCCGCCGTCCCGCGGAAAGGTCGAGGGAGCGCGAGCGAACCGGCCGGCTGATGAGATAGAGCGATGAGCGGCGAGGCGAGCCAGAGGAGCGAGCAGCGGCGCGGTGGAGCAAGCTCCCCCGGCCGAAAGCGGGCCAGCCCGATCGCCAGCGCGAAGGCGGCCGCGGGGCCGATCCACGTCTGGAGGTAATACCCGGCCAAGGACGCTCGGGCGATGCGGCGCTGGTAATAACGGGGATGCCACGGGAACAGGCCCGCCGCGTGAACGCCATCCTGACCCCGGGAGCGGTTTGGTGGAACGACAAGAAGGCGACGCGCGGGCACGCACAGCTACGGCTGCGTGGTCGGCGGCGGCACCGTCACTTACGGCGGCAGCAGCTGGCGTCACCTGCCGTGGGAGTTCAACGAAGCGTCGACCGTCGGCGCCGATCGCCGGCACGGGCATGGCCGACTGGCCGGTCACCTACGAAGAGCTCGAGCCGTACTACACGCAGGCCGAGTGGGAGATGGGCATCTCGGGCGAGCGCGTCAACTCGCGTTCGTCGCCCCGATGTCGAAGGACTATCCGGTGCCGCCGATGCCGCTCAAGGCTTCGGGCGCGCCTTTTCAAGATCGGCGCCGCGAAGCTGGGCTGGAGCGTCGTGCACGGACCGATCGCGATCATCTCCAAGCCGCTATCAGGGACGGTCCGCGTGCGTGAACTGCGGCATGTGCTCCGGCTTCGGCTGCCACGTGAAGGCGCGTTCGAGCTCCGCGGTCACCATGCTGCCGATCGCCGAGCGCACCGGCAACTGCGAGATTCGCGTTCGCTCCTACGTGCGCGAAATCTCGACGGACAGCACCGGCAAGGTGCACGGGCGTCGTCTACTTCGACAAGGACAAGAAGGAAATCTTCCAGAAGGCGAAGAACGTCATCCTGTCGGCGAACGGATCGGAGACGCCGCGGCTGCTGCTCCTGTCGAAGTCGACCACGGTTCCCCGATGGTCTCGCCAACTCGAGCGGTGTCGTCGGCCGGATACCTGATGCTGGGCAACGGCGCCGAGCGCCAGCGGCGCTCTTCGAGCATCCGCTGAACGACTACAAGGGCGTCGTCACCGGCGCGGGCATCGTGGACTTCGTCGACAACCGATCCGAAGCGCGGCTTCTACGGCGGCGGCGCGCATGACGGCCCGCGGCTTCGACACGCCGATCAGCTACGGCCTGCGCGGCCTGTCGCCGGGCGCCGCCGCGTTGGGGCGCCGGCATACAAGAAGGCGCTGCTCGAGGAAGCCAACCACAAGATGACGGTCAGCTGCTTCGTCACGCAGCTGCCGCTCGAAACCAACCGCGTGGACCTCGATCCCGACGTGAAGGACGACTGGGGTCTGCCGGCGATGCGCATCACGTCGACGAGCCATCCCGACGACTTCAAGAGCGATGGAGTTCTTCCGTCAGAAGTTCGATCGAGATTCTCGAAGCGGCCGGCGCGAAGAGAGTCTGGGCGAATCCCGTGAACGACAGCCGCGGCAGCGCGCACAACCGCGGCACCGTGCCGGATGGGCAACGATCCGAAGACGCTCGGTCGTCAACAAGTTCCACCGCGCGCACGACGTCCAGAACCTGTTCATCGTCGACGGCAGCAACCTCGTCACCGGCGGCCGCAACCATCCGACGATGACGATTCAGGCGCTGGCGTTCAGGCGGCGGACAACATCATCAAGGCCGCGAAGGTGGGACAGCTCACGCGTCTGTAACGCCGGGTCGCGCCAAGGCTGCTAGAATCGTCGATGACGGCTGGGCTCGCGCGCTTTGATGGCGCCGAGCCCATTTTTTACTCGATGACTTCCGCGGTCGCCGGCATCTTTCCGTGTTTTGAGGTGTAGCGCAGTTTCACCGCCGCGAAGTTGTTCGAGTAGTCAGATTCGGGCAGCGCTTGAGATCGGATTGACCTGATTCTCGAGCACGAAATCGCCGTCGCGCAGGCCGGTGATCTGGACGAACTGTCCCGCCAGATTCGAGCCATATTCGATCGCTCCAGCCGACGGAAATGCCGTCTGATTGTCGGCGCACGACTTATGCTTAGCCGTCGGACTTCCATTCGGTCCGGACGTGCACGAATCGACCATGCAGAAGCCCTGCTTGTGGCCGACGACCAGTTCACCGTTGGCTTGTGCCGCGGCCAGGAGCTCGGCGTTCACTCAGAGTCGATCCGTTCTTCCAACCTTTCGCTTCGCCACCCACTTCGCGTAGCCGCGGCAGCGTCCAGAGACGGTAGTCCGCGAAAGTTTTCGAAGTGGTAGTGCTGATGGCATTCGCTGAAGTGGAACAGCGACAGGCGGGGACCGGATCGCCGATCACGAGATCCGCCTCCCCGACATTTGCCGTTGACGTGTTGAATCGAAGGAGTGTGTGCTTGCCGGCCTTCGTCACACACCCCTCGATCACCGTGCAGTCGTTGTGTTGTTGAACTGTTCCTCGGACACGAAGATTTGCGATACCAGCTTTCCCTGATCGATGATCAAGTCCGGCAAGAGCGGATCGATTTGCACCGCGCACTGACTCAATTGCGCGGCGACCGGTCACCGTCGACAACAGCACGCAGCGAGCACTACCGCCGCGACGCCGAATTTGCTGATACCGCATCATCGTGTCTTCTCCTCCAGGGTTACTTTGGGGTGTTTCCGAAAACGATCTCGCCGGGTCTGGTTGTTCTTGATACGGATCAGCACGGCAACGTCGGGATTCCTCAGGTAGCTGCCGTCGAGAATGTTCAGCGTGACTTCGTAGTTGGCCTGCCGTGCCCTCCAGTGACGGTGTAGAGGCCAGGAACGAGCTGGTTGAAGGTGCATTCTTGACCGTCCCGGTCCAGAAGGTGTTCGTCGTGCCCAGCGGATCGAGGATGGTGACGGGCCAGTTCACGAGATGAGTCGTCGGGGATGTCGCCGCAGCCGTTCCCGTCGACGTCGATGATCTTGAGCATCTCGAGGCATGCCCCGCCTGCACCGCTCCTTGACCTTGAAGTTGTCGGTCTTGGAGGTCGAGGCTACGAAACCGTGGAAGCAGCCGCGCCTGCAGGCGTTGTCGACCTGGTTCGGATTGCCGTTGAAGTCACCGACTGGCGTGACCCAGACTTTGTAAACGCCGCCCGGGTTAGGTGTGTCGATGAACTGGCAGAGTTCAACGGTCGCCGGCGCCATGATCGCAGGTCGACGCCCAGCGTTGTGATTGCCGGCCCGGCCCATCCGGAGATGACGCCGGCAGTGACGTGTGAACTGCCGAAACTTCACGGCGTCGGTGCTAGGTAGCGTCTTGCCGCTGGGATCCGTGACCTGAAAGTAGTAGTCGCCGTTCGCGGAGGCCGGCTGCACCCTGCGGCGCGTTCGGTCCAGGTCCGCCATCCAGCCACTACGCCGGTCGTCGCCGCACTTTTGAGGATAGATGGTTCGCGTTCACGCGACTGCCGGTCCATCGTCGTGGTGAAGATCGCGCCGGAGAGCTGCGCAAACGCGGACGCCGTGACGCCCATGAACAGCACGGTCAGAATGCATTTCGCCAGGGGGCTTTTCGCAACATCGTTCGACCTCTCATGAAAGGGAGCAGGCCGACGCGCCAGGAGGATTGAAGGGGCTCTGGCGGCGTATGCGGACCTGCAGATCCGCGCCGCAACCTGCACATTGTCAGCCAATTGCAGAGGTCTGTCGGTTATTGAGCTTTCAGAATTCGTCTGACAGAGTAGTCTGCGTGAGCGCCGCCAAAAGTCAGCCGCACAGCTTCTGCGACCGGCTTCGGGCGGCGGTGGGGTTAATGCCCTTTATGGGCGGCGCAGCGTGATCGAGAACTGGCCCTCTCGGCGGTACGGCAGCCCGGTCGCTTTCGCGAGCCGATCGAAGGCCGCGATCTGACTGGATGTGAGCACCGAGCCGACGCCCGAGATATCCGTGATCAGGTTGTCGTAGCAGCAGCATGACCGCGAAGCTGCCGAGCACTTCATCCGGCGTGAAGTTGCAGTGCTCGAATCGGTCGACGGCGATCGGGAACATCTTCGGTGATGAACGAACCCGACGCGATCGTCTTCAGGGTGTAGAGCTGTTCGTGGATATACGGCACCTGTTGATCGCGGAGCGTGTGCAGGGTGACGAGCGGCCGCTGCCAGCAGCGCCGGTGGTCGCATAAAGCGTGTTCATGTTCGCGAGCGCGATCGGATCCGCCGTCGCGCGCTCCACCAGCAGGTTCAGCAGCAGATCGTTCGCCGAGCCGCGATAGATGCGCGTCGCATTGCCGTAGGGAAACCCGCCGATGGTCTCGGTCGCGTCGTGGAGGTTGATCACGCTGTAGCGCAGCACGTCGCGCACCGACTGCACGACGGTCTCTTCGTAGTTGTCGGCATCGAAGGGCAGGTGCGCGACGGCGACCCACTGATTCAGCTTGGCGCGATTCTGCGGCGCCATCACGATCGGCTTCACGATCAGCTCGAAGTAATCGTTCCAGACCGCCACGAGGTCCGGCGGCGGATCGAAAGCCGGACCCGGGATCAGGCCCGGAAAGAAGACGTTGAACGTCGCGCGGGCGTCGCCAAAGTAGTTGATCTGCATCGGGAAGTTCCCGACGGGCCCGCACGCCGCCAGTCCGGCTGAATACACGTCGGGGTGCTGTTCGAGCGACAGCGCGGTGATGATGCCGCCTTCGGAGGCGCCTACCAGGTACACCTTCGACGGCGCGCCCTTCTGCGCCGCGTAGATACTGACGGATCGAGAACGTCGTCCTTGCCCTGAAGAATCGCCATCCCCGTCTTGCTGTAGCTGTTGGTGGCGAACCCGAAGCCCAGCGAGTTGATGATCTCCGGAATGCAGAAGTCGCCGATACACAACTGGTCTTCGGGAATTTCGACCGGCGTGCCCGCGTCCTGGAATCCGTGCGCCCAGATGACGAGCATCCCGTTGTAGTCGGCCGGCGCCGGCATGCAGATCCGGTAAATGGATCCGCTCGCCTGCGTGCCGTCGGCTTCGCAGGTCGAGCTCGCGGCGGCTGGCGTCGCGCACAGGAGCAGCAACGCAAACGCGGCGACGGTCGAAAGACGCTTCATCATCATTCGGGGACTCCTCGGGGGTGTCATTAGGGCGATCGGAAAAGCTTTTTAACACATCAAGGTGCCGCGGCGCATCAGCGTTTCGATGACGCTGATTTTTCTGCCGAGCCACGGAATTTAGTCTGCCCAAAAGTTTACGCGCCGTTCTTCACACCGCGTCGCCACGTTTGCCGAACCTTTACTGATCGTTGCTCGCGCGGTCTCACCGCCGTCATTCCCGCCTGACATCCTCACGCAGTCGAAAGTCACAAGTCACAAGTCACAAGTCGGTGTGCGACTTGCGACCTGCGACCTGCGACTTGACGACTCCTAGGCCGCGCGTTTTGACGAGCGGAAAATGGCGAGCGTCAGAACGGCGAGGCCCCAGGCGGTGAGCGCAAGGGCGTCGGGCCAGAACGCTTCGAGCCCGACGCCTTTCAGGAACAGCGAGCGCAGGATGACGAGGAAATATCGCAGCGGAATCAGGTAGGTCACCCACTGGATGACTTCGGGCATGTTCTCGATCGGAAAGACGAATCCCGAGAGATAGATCATCGGCAGCAGGAACATGAACGTCGTCGTCATCATCGCCTGCTGCTGCGTCGAGGAAATCGTGGAGATCAGCAGGCCGAGGCCCAGCGTGCTGAGCAGATAGATGCACGTCATGCCGATCAGCAGCACCAGGCTGCCTCTGAACGGCACTTCGAACCAGAACGTCGACACGGCCAGCACGAGCGCGACGTCGATGAGCCCCACGAACGCGTACGGCAGCAGCTTGCCGACGACGAGCTCGAGCCGGAGGAGCGGCGTCACGTTCAACTGCTCGAGCGTGCCGACTTCGCGTTCGCGGACGATGGCCATCGACGACAGGTTCGAGGTGATGACCAGCAGCAGCAGCGCCACGATCCCGGGAATCATGAAGTCGCGGCTGATGAGACGCGGATTGAACCACACGCGCACGCGCAGTTCGATCCTGCCGCTGGCCGGCTGGCCCGAAGCAATCAGCGCCGTTGCCGGCTGGGAGCCGAGACCGTTCGCCTCGGCCCGCCGGATGGTCAGTTCCTGCGCGTAGCCCGCAATGAGGCTCGTCGCGTACCCGAGCGAAAGGCCGGCCGAATTCGCGTCGCTGCCGTCTGCGACGATCTGCACGGTCTCGGTCCGTCCCGCGGCAAGCCCCGAGCCATAGCCGCGCGGAATCGACAGCGCAATCCATGCGCGCCCCGACTCGAGATACGGGCTCACCTCGTCCACGCTCGCTCTGATGCCGACGATCGTGAAGCTGGGCGACGCGTCGAAACGCCGGATCAGTTCGCGGCTCTCGGCCGATCGATCCGCGTCGGCTCACGACGACCGGCACGTTGCGGACGTCGGTCGTGGCCGCGTACGCCGAGCGCGAAAAGCTGGATGACCGGCGCGATGATGACAATGGCGAACAGCCTGGGCTCGCGCCGGAGCTCGATCAGTTCTTTCCAGATCAGAATTCGGATGCGCCGCATCTCAGCTCCACTGCCGCCGCAGGCGCACCGACGCCAGCGTCAGGACGACGGTCGCGAATATCACGAGCGCCACGAGATCGAGCCGATCGTCTCGACCCCGACGCCCTTCAGGACGATCCCGCGAAGCGCGATGAGAAAGTAGCGGGCGGGCACGACGTAGGTAATCGCCTGCAGCGCCACCGGCATGCTCGCAATCGGAAAGATGAAGCCCGAGAGCATCAGCGTCGGCAGGAACGAGGCGAGGACCGCAACCTGAAACGCCACCTGCTGGGAGTCGGCTATGGTCGAGATGAAAAGCCCGAGCCCGAGCGCACCACGAGGAACAGCGAAAGCGCGAATATGAGCAGCGCCCACGATCCGCGCATCGGCAAATCGAAGAGCGCCATGGCCGCCAGCACGATGAGCAGCTCCGAGATGAGCGAGATGACGAAGTACGGCACCGTCTTGCCGGCGATGAACGAGAAGGTGTCGAGCGGCGCCATCCGGATCTGTTCGATCGTGCCGCGCTCCTTTTCTCGGACGACCGAGAGCGCCGTCGAGATCACCGCCGTGATCATCGCGAGGTAGGCGATCAGCCCGGGAACGAGGAAGAGCGTGCTGCGCAGCTGCGGGTTTATGCCAGATGCGGGGCTCGACGCGGATCGGCGGCCCGTTCGTCCCGGTCGAAGCGGCGATCCGCCTCCCCGATTCGGTCTGCACGATCGACGTGGCGTAACCCATGACGGTCGTGGCCGTGTTCGCGTTGTCCCCGTTCAGCAGAATCTGCACCGGCACGGTGAGGCCGGAGTCGAGATCACGCGCAAAGCCGGCCGGGATGACGAGGGCCGCGCGAATCCGATTCGTGTCCATCAGGCGGTTCAGCTCCGCTTCGTTCCCGATGGTCGAGACCAGTTCGAAATAACCGGAATTCACGAACGCGGCGACGAGGGCCGGCTGTCGGGCGAATGGTCGCGATCGTCAACGGCGATGTGGACGTTGCGCAGGTCCCAGCTCAGGGCGAATCGAACAACAGCAGAAAGAACGCCGGGAGAAAGAGGAGGATCCCGAGCGTCCGCCTGTCGCGCGCAATCTGGCGCAGCTCCTTCCGCGCGACGGCAAACACGCGGTTGCCAATCATGACGCCCGATCCGAGACTTCGAGGAACACGTCCTCGAGCGAAGGTTGAACCGCCGCGATCGCCGCGACCTCGACGCCGGCCTTCGACAATCGATCGGCGAGCGCGCGCTCGGCATCCTGTGCCCGGGCTTGAGCACGGCATGGACGGCGGTGCCGAACACGCTGGTCTTCTCGACTTCGTCCATCGCGTCGAGCAGCCGCATCGCATCAACCGGCCTGGCCGCGCGGATTTCAAGAATCGCCCGGTTGTCGAAGAGGCCCTTCAGCTCGCGGGTCGATCCGAGCGCCGCGAGTTTGCCCGCGTGGATGATCGCGATTCGATGGCAGTGTTCGGCCTCGTCCAGGTAGTGCGTGGTGACGAGCACGGTGACGCCGGAGGTCGAGAGCTGGTCGATCAGGTTCCAGAATTCGCGGCGGGACAGCGGATCGACGCCGCCGGTTGGCTCGTCGAGGAACAGGATGGGCGGCTCGTGGAGAATCGAGCAGCCGAGCGCGAGCCGCTGCCGCCAGCCGCCGGCAAGCTCCGAGGCGCGCATCTTCTCGCGGCCGCGGAGGCCGGCCATCTCGAGGACGAACGCCCGGCGATCTTCCAGGCGCTTGCCCTCGAGGCCGTAGAGACCACCGAAGAACCGGATGTTCTCGTCCACTGTGAGCTGCTCGTAGAGCGAGAAGCGCTGCGACATGTAGCCGATGCGCCGCTTCACGCCTTCGGGATCGCGTCCCACATCGATTCCGCCGACCGTGGCGGTGCCGCTCGTCGGCTTGAGCAGTCCGCAGAGCATCCGGATCGTCGTCGACTTCCCGGCGCCGTTGCTGCCCAGGAATCCGAAGATCTCGCCGGCGTGCACGTCGAAGCTGACGCGATCGACGGCGACGAACTGGCCGAAGCGCCGCGTGAGCTCCACGGCGGAAATCGCGTTCATCGATTGTTCACCGGCCAACGGCCCGGTCCAGTCCCGCCTGCGCGGTTCGAAGCATGGCGATGGCCTGCGTGCGATCGAGGCCCGCGCGCACGATATCGGTTTGCGCATCGAGGACGTCAGTGCTCGTCGCGACGCCCGCGGCAAACCGTTCGTTGACGACGCGGCGGGCTTCGGTCGCGGCGCGAATGGTGTCGTCGGCGGCGGCCAGGGCCGCGCGGCTGGTGTCGATCTCAGTGAGCCGCTGCCGGATCTCGAGCGTCACCATCGTGTCGAACTCGGCGAGCCGCGCCTTCAGCGGCGCGCGTATTGGCCGCGGCTTCGGCGGTCTCGGCAGAAGTTCGCCCGCCATCGAAAATCGGCACGCTGAGATTCAGGCTGGCGTCCCACGACGTGGCCCATTCCGGTTTCCGCGGAAAGATGCGGGGATTCCGGGCGCGCGTAATCGAAGCCTCCGCCAACGGCGACCGGTCGGACGCCTGCCTGCGCCTGCCGCGTCGCCGCGCGCGGCAGCGGCGGCCACGCGATCGGCCAGCGCCTTGCGATCCGATCGGTTCGTGCGGGCGGCGGCCATGAGATCGTCGAAGCGTTCGGCCGACGGTGATGGTGCGTCGGGCAGAACGGGCCGGATCAGCGTGCCAGGTGGAAGGCCGACGAGACGGACCAGCGCCGCTTGCGTCACGTCTCGACCCCGGCCGCTTCGATCCGGAGCATGCGCTCCCTCGACAACTGCGCTTCGGCGGTCAGGACGTCGTTGGGAGGAATCAAGCCGGCATCGAGACGGTTTCTCGTGTCGCGCACGTGCACTTCCATCTGCGTGAGCGACTCGTCGAGCACGGCCACGGCGTCGGCTGCCGCGACCAGATTCCAGAAGGCGCGCGCGATATCGACCTTGAGATCTGAGCGCATCGCCTCGATGTCGTTGACCGACGCCGCGCGATCCGCGCCGGCCGCGCGCTCGAGCGCTTCAGGCGTCCGCCCGTATACAGCGGGAACTGACCGTTCAGCCTGGTGCTGTAGTTGTTCGGCACGTCCGGGTAGACGACGAGGAAACCGTCCGGCGGGGCGTAGGGGACGACGAAGTTCGGCACGTGATTGGTGCGCGTGTAGCCGGCGAGCAGATCGAGTTTCGGGAGCGCCGCCGCGTGCCGCTGGTCGGCGACCGCCGCCGCCGCATCGTGCCTCGCTGACGCCTCCTCGATGCGGTGGCTTGTCATCAGCCCTCTGGCGATCGCATCGTCCAGCGTGAGCGGAAGGGCTTCCAGTGTCTGCGCCTGCGCGACTGATGCGAACAACAGCGCAAAGATGATCCTCGATCCAAATTCTCACGATTGTTCCCCGCCGAGTCGAGCGATGAACACGTCTTCCAGCGATGTCGCCACAGGCCGGACGCTCTCGACGGCGAGACCGGCCTCGTGGAGTTCCTGCTTCAGATCATCTGCGGACGCCCGGCCGTCTTCGTCGAACCGGACGTGCGCGCGCTCGCCGAACATCTGCACGCTCGACACATGCGGCAGCCGGGCGATCGCGTCGCGGGCCTGGCGGTGATCGGCCACGATCACCTCGAAGAGCGCGCCGGTCATGGCCGCGCGAAGCGCGTCCGGCGTGTCGTCGGCCAGCAGCCGGCCTTCATGGAGCAGGACCACGCGCGAACAGCGCTCGGCTTCGTCGAGATAGGGAGTGGCCATCACGATCGTCACGCCCTCGGCGCGGAACTCCGAGGCAGCTTCCAGAATTCCCGGCGCGAGATCGGATCGACGCCGGTCGTCGGCTCGTCGAGCAGGACGAGCGAGGGTTCGTGGACGAGCGTGCAGGCGAGCGCCAGCTTCTGCTTCATGCCGCCCGACAGGTTGTCGGCCAGGCGCGACGCGGAACGGCGTGAGCTGCGTCATGTCGAGCAAGCCGGTTTCGGCGCTCCGTGTAGTGATTGATGCCGTGAATCTCGGCGAAGAACGCGATGTTCTCGTCGATGCTCAAATCGCCGTAGAGGCTGAAGCGCTGCGAGAGATAACCAACCGAGCCCGTCAGCGCGCGATGGTCGCGTATCGGGTCGTGGCCGAGCACGGAAATGCGGCCTGCATCGGACCTGAGCAGCCCGCAAACCATCCGGATCGTCGTCGTCTTGCCGGCGCCGTCCGGCCCGATCAGCCCGAACATCTCGCCGGTGCCCACCGAGCGAGAGCTCGCGGACGGCTTCGGTTGCGCCGAATCGCTTGACGACGTGATCGAGTGTGATGGCGTTCATGGCTGGAAGGGAAGATCGGCCTCGACCGGCATGCCCGACTTCAGAACCCCGCTCGTGTTGTCCACCGACACCTTCACGCGATACACGAGCTGCGATCGATCTTCAGCCGTCTGGACGTTGCGCGGCGTGAATTCCGCGGTGGAAGAGACGAAGGTGACCTTGCCGGTGATGCCGCCGCCTCCGGCATCGGTGTAGATCGTGGCCGGTTGTCCGAGGCGAAGCCGCGGGACGATCGGCTCGTCGACGTAGACGTTCGCCCAGGCGTGATCGAGATCGGTGATGACCGCGATGGGCGCGCGCGGCGCCACAATCTCGCCTTTATCCGCGATCACATCGGTGACGACGCCCGCGATCGGCGCGGTGACGGTGGCATCGGCAATGGCTTTGTCCCAGATTGCGATCTGCGCGTCGGCCGCCTGGACGCGAGCTTCCGCCGCGGGATCTCCTCGGGCCGCGCCCCTGCGCGCAGACGCGCAAGGCTCGCTGTCGCGCTCGACCACGCGGTTGTTCGCGGCGGACAGCCGGTCGCGCGCCACATCCCGCCGGGCCACCGCGTCGTCTCTGTTGTTTCCGCGATCCCGAGTTCGACGCCAGGAGCTGCTCGAACCGATCGACGTCGCCTTGCGCCGAGACGAGCTCCGCGTTGGCGGCGGATGCCTCGGCGCGGTTGGTGTCGACCTGCGCCTCGGCCTGGTGAATGTCTTCGACGCGCGAGCCGGCACGGAGAAGCCGCAGCTGCGCGTCGGCCTGACTGCGCTCGGCTTTCGAGCGGGTGAGCGCCAGCTCGGCGTCGGCGGTATCGAGACGCGCGAGGAGCGCGCCGGCGGCCACGCGTCCACCCTCGCTGACGCCGAGCTCGAGGATCCGGCCGCCCACCGGCGCCGAGACGTGGACCTCAGTGGCCTCGACTTGCCCGGAGACACGGGCACGATCGGATGGCGGCGCGTTCTCGCATGCAGCCGCGGCAACGCACAGGCAGACCAGCGATCCGATGGCGATGTGGCGTACGGGCTTCACGGCTTTGATCTCCTCTGGTGCGCAGGCTCGGACGAAAATGCCCGGCGCATCGTGTCTTGAACGTGAGCGACGAAGCGTTGCTGGCGAGAGCGCGGCGATGTCGAGGAGCCGCGCCTCTGCGCAGCTCCTTCCGGATCGGCGCCGCCGCCATGTAGAACACGATCGGCGCGATCAGCGTGAAGTACGCCGCGATGGGGTGCATCGGGCGGAAGACCCCGTTCTGGACGCCCTGCATCACGATCACGCTGAAGGCTTTGGGAACCGCGGTGAGCGCGGCGAGCGTTTCGCGATCGAGGTGCGTCCGCCGCCGGCGACCTCGCGCAGCATGATCCCGGGAAAATGTGGATGCTCGCCGATGAACGCCGCCAGCTCGGCGACCGCGCGATCCAGCTTGTCCGTCGGGCTTGCGCTGCTCGCCGCGATCGAGCGCAGCCGCTCGGCGGCGCTCGTGAACACGGAGCGGAGCAGCGTCTGGTAGATCGCCTGCTTGCTCCCGAAGTGGTAGTAGAGCATCGCCTTGTTGATCCGGGCGCGGCGGGCGATGCCGTCGACGCGTGCGCCCGAATAGCCGCGCGAGGCGAATTCCACCGCCGCGGCGGCGAGGATGCGCTCGGGCGAGACCTTCTGCGGGCGCGCCATATGAAACTAACTGGTTAGTTAATTATATGGCGGCGGTCTTGTCAAGACCCTGCCATCCGCCCGGCGCGACGAACTGCGCATTCCTCACGCCCGGTTCCCGCGCGCCGATACCATCCGCATGACGAGACGAAACCTGCTCATTGCGATGGCGATCGCCACGGGCATCGCGATCGAACTGGGGATCGAAGCGGTCAGCGGCAGAGGCGAGGCCTGGGACAGCGAGTATTACTGGATGCTCGGCGTGCCGATTGCCGCTCTGATCTCGCTGCTCATCGGATTCATCGCCGAGCGGCGCGACTGGCTCTGGGCCGCCGCCATCGTCCCGAGCCAGGTGGTGACGATGATGGCGACGAGCGGAGATCTTGGTCCCGACGGGCTCATCATGTTGCCGATCATGGGCGTGCTGGCTTCGGTTCTGGCGCGCCGTTTGTCGCCACGCCTCGTTCGTCGGGTCGAAATTCCGCCGGCTTACTGTGCGCGAAGCGCTGTAACGGGATCGACCGCCATCGCCCGCCGCGCAGGGACGGCGCACGCCAGCAGTGACACCGCGAAGAGCAGCGCAATCACCGACCCCAGCGTGATCGGATCGATGGCGCCCACGCCGTATAGCTGATTCGACATCAGCGGCGTCAGCGCGAGCGACACACCCACTCCCAGCCCGATCCCAATCGCAGCAAGCGTCAGACCCTGGCCGATGACGAGACCGACGACGCGAAGCGGCTCGGCGCCAAGCGCCAGGCGGATGCCCATCTCCTGCGCGCGCTCGATGACCATCAGTGCCATCACGCCGTAGACCCCCATCGCTGCCAGCGTCAGCGCGAGGATGCCAAAGAGGCTGGCGAGCGTGACGATGAAGCGGCGCTCGGACACGGCGCCGGCGCGCAGCTCGTTGCCCGTCCGAAGGTCGTAGACCGACAGATCCTTGTCGAGGCTTTTCAGTTCCGCGCGCACGACTTCGGCGACGGCGGCGGGATCGCCGGTCGTCTTCAGCACCAGGAACGGCGAGACTGGAGGAGTACCGAGGTAGTAGACGTACATTTCGGGCGCCGGCGGCGTGTCGAGACTCGCATGGTGGATGTCACCGACGACGCCGACGACTTCGGTCCAGGGCGCCGTGTCGGCCGGCCCCGTTCTTGATTCTCCGGCCGACCGGATCTTCATCGCCCCACAACCTTCTGGCCATCGTCTGATTGACGATGACGACCGGAGGGCTCGAAGGACCATCGGTCTCTCTGAAATCTCTCCCGCGCAGGATCGGCATGCCCATCGTCTGGAAGTAGCGATGAACCGCCCGGCGGAAATCGATCTCGAAGGTGTCGGTCGGCCCGTTGCTGCGGCCCTCGACGAAAACCCGGGACGTGACGTTGGTGCTCGCGAGCGGGATGCGTGTCGTCCCGCCCGCAGACTGCACGCCGGGAACCGACTCGAGTCGTGCGAAGAGCCGCGAGTAGAAGTCGCGCCTGGCGTCGGGCGTCGAAATCGCCGCGGGCAGCGTGACTTGTAGCGTCAGCAGCCGTTCGGCCGCGAACCCGGCATCGACACCTGTCAGCAGCACGAAACTGCGCACGAGCAATCCCGCGCCGATCGTCAGGATGACGGCCAGCGCGATTTCAATGGTGACGAGAATCGCTCGCGCGCGCCGCCCGCCGGCTCCGCTGCTCGTCCCGCGTCCCGAGTCGACGAGCGCGCCTTGAACATCGGACTTCGACGCCGCGAGGGCCGGCACGATGCCCACGAGGACGCTGGAGGCAAGCGCGATGAGAATCGTGAAGGCCAGCACCCGGCCATCGGGGCTGATGTTCTCGAGGCGCGGAATGTCTCCCGGAGCGAACGCCGCGAACGCGCGTTGTCCAGCGCACGAGCACGAAGCCGACTAGAGCGCCACCGCCCGACAGCAGCAGCGTCTCGGTGAGTGACTGACCCAGGAGGCGCGATCGTCTGGCGCCGAGCGCGGCCCGCACGGCCATTTCCTTCTGACGTCCGACGCTCTGCGCGAGCAACAGGTTGGCGACGTTCACGCACGCGAGCAGAAACACGAAGCCGACGCCGGCCGCGAGCAGCATGAGCGCCGCTGCGCGCACTGGCCGACGGCCTGCTGGTGAAGAGGGGACGACGTTGGCGCGAAGGCCGCGATTGTCTCTGGAAACGCTTCCTCGAGCCGCCTGGCGATGGCGAGCGCTTCGTCGCGAGCCTGAGGCCGCCGTCGCGCCGTCTGCCAGCCTCCGAGCACGGCGAGGAAGTGCACGCTCGCGCTGCGGCCGTCCGTTGGCGTCGTTGAACTGCGTTATCCGGTCGGAGGGATTGAGCACGGTCAGAGATCGACATCGAGCTTCGTCGTGAAACCGGCTGGTCCCAGCATGCCCTTGAACGGGAACACGAAATCGCGCGGCATCACGCCGAGGATGGTGAAGGGCTGATCGTTGAGCACGATGCGGCGGCCGACGACTCCCGGATCGCCGCCGAACCTGCGCGTCCAGAACCCGTCGCTGAGAACGGCTACTCCGGTGGTGTCGGACTGAACGATCGCGCGTCCCATCGCGGCGCTTCTGCCGAGCAGCGAGAACATGCCTGACGTCGCAAACATCGTCGTCACCTGCTCGGTGCCGGCGTCGGATCGCATCGACGCGGGTGTGACGAACGAGAACATGGCCTCGACCTGGCGGATCGTGGCTGCCGAAGCCTTGTAGTCGAGAAAGTTCGCGGGCGACACCGGATACTCGGGCCGGCTTCCCGCGTGTTGTCGGACCAGATCATCACGGAGGCTGTCGGGCGAGAGGCGTAGGGCAGCGGCTTCAGCAGCACGCCGTTGATGATGCTGGAAGATCGCGCTCGCCCCGCCGATGCCGAGCGCCAGCGCGCCGACGGCCAGGCTCGTGAAGAGCGGCGCCCGCAAAACCCGCCGCAGCGCGTAGCGCAAATCCATCACGAAGTGTTCCAGGCTCATTCCGCGCTCCCTCGCTTCGTTCGGCGACGGCGTAATCGGCGTCGGACGATGTCAATCCAATGGCGAGCGGCCGACATCCGCTCGAGCGTTGCGTTCCAGAGCACCGTCGAGCGCCGTTTGCAGGAGGAACGAAGACGCGCGCGATCCATCCGCGATCCGAGGCGCGGCGGTACTGCTCGCGGAATCGCCTCGCGCGATGCCCTCGCCGTATCGCGTCCGGAATCGTCGCGGGAAGGCGACGAGCAGCGCGGCGTAGGTGCGTTCGGCGTTCACGTCCGGCTCGCAGGCAGAAGACGACGCTGACGGGCCATGTCGACGAGGGCTTCGAGCCGCCGCGCTTCGCCGCGGGCGACCTCGCGGCCCTTTGGCGTCAACGCGTAGTAGCGTCGCCGCTCGTCGTCTTCCGTCGGGGCCTGGCCGTTCGTCGAGCTCGACGATGAGCCCCGCCTCGAGCAGACGGTTGAGCGCGCGATAGAGCGATCCCGCGTGGAGATTGACGGCGCCGCCCGTGCGCGCTTCGACTTCGAGCATGATCGCGTAGCCGTGCTGTTCGCCGCCGGCCAGCGTGAGCAGGATCTCGAAGGACACGTGCGTGAGCGGCAGGAAAGTCGAGAGATTGACCCGGTCAGGCATAGGTGCTCGAGTGACTATACGCTTTAGGCGAATAGTAACGCAAGACAGGGGCAGGAGGGGCAGGAGGGGCGGGAAGGCGGAAAGGCGGGAAGGCAGGAAAGGCGGGAAGGGCGGGAGCGCCTGCGGCCATTGCGTCGCCGGGCGCGAAGCAAAGCCTCGGCGATGCATCAGCGAAGCCGAGCGGTGGAGGTGGGGCCCCACCGCAGAGTGAGTAATGTCCGCAGCTACGCCATACTGTTGACCCTTAATCAAGAGAGCCTTCATGCGCCTTCGGACATTGCTGCAGCCACAGTGATCGCCGATCGGTCTTCTCTCGACGACGGCCAATCTTCAGCAAATCCAGAAAAGGCGGCGAGGACGAAACCGGTCCGTACGACGTCGTCGCGAACTGGCCGCAGCCGTGGGCGAAAGCAAAGGCTGCATCTGGGGCTCGCAGCCGGGTGTGTTCGCCGAGTCGCCGGACCGAATCTTCCTCGCCGTGCGCGGCGAGCTGAAGCTGCCGAGAAACTCGGGCGCGGCTACAACGGCATCTGGGGATCGCTTGGCGAGCGCGCCACCGTGCCGACCGCCGAGAATGCGCAACTGCCTCCTCGTCGTGGATCGCAACGGCAAGGTCGATTGAAGCGTGGACACAGTGGGACAAGCTCGTTCGAGGGCAGCGGCGGCCCGCACAAGGTGAAGATCAGCCCGTTCGATCCCGATCGCCACGTCTGGGTCGTCAACGACTCGATGCACCAGATCTACAAGTTCACGAACGACGGCAAGCAGCTGGTGGCTGACGCTTGGCGAAGCGCGGCGTCCCGGGCGAAGACGAAACACATTTCGGCACGCCGCAGGACATTGCGTTTCTGCCGGACGGCTCGCTCGTGATTGCCGACGGCCTGCGGAACTCGCGCGTCGCGAAGCTCGATAAGAACGGCCGGTTCATCAAGGCTGTGGGGCACGCAGGGCGACGGTCCCGGACAGTTCCGCGGCCTGCACGGCATCGAGGCGACCAAGAGCGGACGCATTTACGTCGCCGATCGCGGCAACCGCCGCATCCAGGTGTTCGACGCGGACGGCAAGCATCTCGATACCTGGCCCAACCTGCGATTCCCGAACCACGTCGTCGTCACCGCCGACGAGCAGCGCGTGTGGGTCATCGGACGGCACGAACGCCAGAATTCTTCAATACGACACGAACGGCAAGCTGTTGTATTGGTGGGGCGCGTACGGCACGACGCGCCGGACAGTTCTGGGAGATGCATCAGTTCTCGGTCGATGCCGACGGGAATCTCTACGCCAGCCGACAGCTTCGCCGGCCGCACCCAGAAATTCGCGCCGAATCCAGGCGCCGATCGATCGAAGCTTGTCGGTGGATCGATTCCGCTGATGCCGCGGTCTACGAGGTAGTCGCACTGTCGTTGATCCAATCTCGTCGAGCCGTCGTTGCAGCGCGAGGCTGTCGAGCGCATCGAGCCTGAGGCTGGCGCGAAGAGTTGGATGCGCGCGTCGAGCTCCCTACCGGCTCGCCGAGATGTCCGATCCGGTTCTCGCCGCGATACGTGACGCGGTCGTTCGCGCTCGGACACAGCCGACACCGTGCGCAAGGATGCGGGCGTCTGGTACGGAAGACCGGCTGCTGGGCGCGCCCGCCATGCTCGAGTTCGTTCAACGGTCCGCGCGGATGTAGGGGCGGTCTTGCGGACCCGCCCTCGGAGCTGCGCTCTAAAGGCTCGGCCTACATCTGAGTCCGGCCGACAATCTCTCCTGCCTGCCCGCCGACGGATCGAGGTTCACACCCGATCATCTGCAAACGCGATCGCGAATCGCTCCGCAAGCTGCTGCTCGATCATCTGGTCTACTTACGCTTCGGGAAGACGTCGGCCGCCGCGACACCTCGCGACTGGACTGCATGCGGCCGCCTTTGCCGTCCGCGATCGCATGGTCGAGCGGTGGATGGAGACGACGACCGAAGCTACTAGCGCCCGGCGCGACGCGCGTCACTACCTGTCGCTCGAATTCCTGACCGGCCGGATGCTGTCGAACAATCTGCCCAACATCGGGCTCTGACGATCAGTGCCGCGATGCGGTCTCGGATCTCGAGCTGGCATTCGAGGAGATCGCGTGAGCTCGAACCGGACGCGGCGCTCGGCAACGGCGGGCTCGGCCGCCTAGCCGCGTGCCTGCTCGATTCCATGGCCACGCTCTCGATCCCCGGCTATGGCTACGGCATCCGCTACGAGTACGGACTGTTCTTTCAGCGGATCGTGCGCGGGATCGCAGGTCGAGCAGCCAGACAACTGGCTGCGCTACGGCAATCCGTGAGAGTTTCCGCGGCCCGGATGTCCTCTATCCGGTCCGGTTTGGCGGACACGTCATGCGAGTATCCGGACGAGCGCGGACGGATGCGGCTCAATGGGCTGACACCGACCTCGTCATGGCGATGGCGTTCGACATGCCGGTGCCTGGCTTCGCGAGCGGCACCGTCAACCAACATGCGCCTCGTGGTCGGCGAAAGCCTCGCGCGAGTTCAACCTCCAGGACTTCAACGAAGGTCTCTACGTCGGGCGGTCGAGCGGAAGACCGGAGTCGGAGAACCTGTCGAAAGTCCTCTATCCAGCCGACACCACGCGCTACGGTCGAGAGCTCAGGCTGAAGCAGCAGTATTTTTTCGTCTCGGCGTCATTACGCAGGACATCCTGCGGCGCTACCCGGCCGCGCATCACCCGCTCGACGAGCTGCCGGATCGCGTCGCGATTCAGCTGAACGACACCCATCCCTCGCTCGCGATGCCCGAGCTGATGCGCCTGCTGCTCGACCTCCACCATCTGGATTGGGATCGCGCCTGGGACCTGACGCGCCGCACGTTCCGGCCGTACACGAATCACACGTTGATGCCCGAGGCGCTCGAAACCTGGCCGGTCTCGCTGTTCAGACCGGCTGCTGCCGCGCCACCTTCGAGCTCGTCTACGAAATCAACCGGCGGCTGCTCGAAGACGTCCGCCGGAAATTTCCCGGCGATCTCGATCTCGTGGCAGGCGCGTCTCGCTGATCGACGAGGCCGGCGAACGCCGGGTGAGGATGTCACATCTCGCCTTTGCGCGGCAGCCATCGCGTCAACGGCGTGTCGAAGATCCACACGGATCTGATGAAGGCGACGATCTTCGCGGATTTCGAGCGCGTCTGGCCGGGGACGATCGTGAACGTCACCAACGGGGTGACGCCCGCCGCTGGCTGAACGGCGCGAATCCGGGCTGGCCGCGCTGCTCAGCGAGCGCCTCGGCAAAGGGTGGGTGTCGGATCTGAGCCAGCTCGCCGCGGCTGAAACCGCTGGCAGACGACGCGGCGTTCCGCGCCGCGTTTCCAGGAGATCAAGCTCGCCAACAAAATGCGGCTGGTTGGCAGCGCTTCGCACCGCCTCAATCTCACCGTCGATCCATCGGCGATGTTCGACGTGCAGGTGAAGCGCATTCACGAGATACAAGCGCCAGCTGCTCAACCTCCTGCACGTGATCACGCGCTACAACCGAGATCCGCGCCGGCCACGGCGGCGCGCTTGTTCCGCGGGTCGTGATCTTCAGCGGCAAGGCTGCGCCCGGCTATGCCGCGGCGAAGCTGATCATCGAGCTCATTCACCGCGTGGCGCACGTCATCAACCACGATCCGGCCGTCGGGACATCGGCTGAAGGTGGCGTTCGTCGCCAACTACAACGTCTCGAATGCCGAGCTGATCATCCCGGCCGCCGACCTGTCGGAGCAGATTTCCACCGCCGGCACCGAAGCCTCGGGGACGGGCAACATGAAGCTGGCGCTGAACGGCGCGCTCACCATCGGCACGCTCGACGGCGCCAACATCGAGATGCGCGATGAAGTCGGTGCCGACAACATGTTCATCTTCGGGATGACCGCCGCCGAGGTCGCGGCCCGTCGTCAGGCCGGCTACAACCCGGCCGGCATCTACGACTCGAACCCCGACTTGCGGCGGGCGCTGGACATGATCGCGACCGGCTTCTTCACGCCTGAGGCGCCGCGCCGGTTCCTGCCGATCTTCGAACGGCTGACGACCTTCGGCGACTACTTCATGTTGCTCGCCGATTACGCGGACTACGTGGACTGTCAGGCGCGTGTGGACGACGTTGTTCCAGCAGCCCGACGAATGGGCGCGCCGCGCGATTCTCAACGTCGCCGGGATGGGCAACTTCTCGAGCGATCGAACGGTTCGCGATTACGCGCGGGAAGTCTGGAACATCAGTCCCGGCTAATCTTGACCGACTGGATCGTCATTGGCTTGAGCGGCCGATCGCCGGGTTTGCTCGTGGCCGTCGCGCCGATCTTCTCGATGACGTCCATGCCTTCGGCAACTTCGCCGAACACCGTGTGTTTGTTGTCGAGCCACGGTGTCGCCGCCAGCGTGATGAAGAACTGGCTGCCGTTCGTGTTCGGTCCGGCATTGGCCATCGACAGCATGCCGGCCTTCGAGTGCCGGGCCTGCACGCTGAACTCGTCGCCGAACTTGTAGCCGGGCCCGCCCGTTCCGGTTCCCAGCGGATCGCCGCCCTGAATCATGAACCCGGCGATCACGCGATGGAAGATGAGTCCGTCGTAGAAGGGACGCTTCACTTGCTGTCCGGTCTTCGGATCGGTGAACTCTTTCGTGCCTTCCGCGAGCCCGGCAAAATTCGCCACCGTATTGGGCGCGAGGTGGTCGAGACAAGCGAACGGAGAAGCTGCCTTCGGTCGTCGTGAAATGCGCAGTTAACATTGGTATGCTTCCTCGCGTGCGATCTTATCGCTACATCCACCTCGACGTCTTCACGGATCGTGCCCTGTCGGGAAACCAGCTCGCGGTCTTCCTCGATGGCCGGGGACTCTCGGCCGAAACCATGCAGGCGATTGCGAAGGAGATGAATTTTTCCGAGACCACGTTCGTCCTGCCGTCGGAACGAAGCGACACGGACTTCCGCGTCAGGATCTTCACGCCGGCGGCGGAACTGCCGATGGCGGGTCATCCGACGGTCGGCACGGCATTCGCGCTCCGCGCGCTCGGGCACCATCGAGCGGGGCTGCGACCGCGTCGTGTTTGGCCTCGGCATCGGCCCGGTCGCCGGTGGCCTGTACGTGGCACGACGAGGAGCTGGCCTTCGCCTGGATGACGCAGGGTCTGCCGGAGTTCGGCGCGCCGATTCCGGATCCCGCTGGCGCGGCAGCCGTCGCTGCGGCTTCCGAGTGCGGCCGTCACCGGGTACGGGCCTGCCGGTTCAAACCGTCTCGTGCGGCGTCCCTTTCTTATATGTCCCGCTGGCAACCAGGCGCGCAGTCGACAGCGCGTCGCTCGACACCGAGGCATACGAGCGCTTCGTTCGCGCGGCTCATCTTCCAGAGCTGCCGGTGTTCCTGTTCTCGTCCGAAACAGGAGGCGACAAGTCGACGGTGTACAGTCGAGTGTTTGCGCCCGCGCTCGGAATCGCAGAAGATCCGGCGACTGGCGTGGCCAGCGGACCGCTCGGCTGTTATCTCGTGCGCCACAAGGTCGTGCCGCCAGAACGGGCCGGCGCGATGCTGAGCCTGCAAGGGCGTGAAGATGGGACGATCCGAGCCAGATTCACATCGCCGTCGGGGTGAAAGACGGCGACATCCTGGACGTGCGGATCGGCGGACAGGCCGTGGTGGCAGGCGAGGGCAACCTCTATCTGGTAATGCTGTAATTGAAGTAAGAATTAAGAATTAAGAATCAGACGTAGAGACTGGAGGATCTTGCATGAGATCGCAACTGATGCTGGCGGGCCTCGCGGCCGTTCTGGCGGCGACGGTGAGTCTTGGGGCGCAGGACAAGACGGCGAAGCTGCTCAAGCCGGCCGCGCTCACCGAAGCGGCGCCCGACTACATTCAAGGCGAACTTCGACACGACCAAGGGCACCTTCGTGATCACGGTCCACAAGGACTGGGCGCCGAAGGGTGCCGATCGTTTCTACAACCTGGTCAAGAACGGATACTTCGACGAGGTTCGTTTCTTCCGCGTGATCCCGAACTTCATGGCGCAGTTCAGCATCCACGGCACGCCTGCCGTGTCGGCAGCCTGGCAGAGCGCGCGCATCACCGACGATCCCGTCAAACAGAGCAACAAGAAGGGCTTGCGTCACGTTTGCGACCGCCGGTCCCAATACGCGCACGACGCAGCTCTTCGTCAATTACGAGCGACAACGCCAGCCTCGACAAACAGGGCTTCTCGCCGTTCGGCGAGGTCACGAGCGGCATGGACGTCGTCGAGAAGCTGCAACGGCTACGCCGAGATCTACAAACGGTCGGACTTCTGAGCTGCCGCGGTTCATGTCCGAGGGGAACGCGTACATGGCGAAGCAATTCCACGCGGATGGACTACATCAAAGACAGCCACGATTGCCCAGTGAACGATCCGTTTGCCGTCCTCGGTCCTCACCAGGACGACGAGGGCGGGGTCGTCATCCGCGCCGGTGCAGCCGGCGGCGCGATCGGTTGACGTGCACCTGGTGGCGGACGGCGCAGTCGTTCCAATGCGCCGCCGCGTCTCGGGGCTCTTCGAAGCCAAACTTCCCGGACCGTCTCCGGGATCCCCGATTATCGCCTGCGCGTGACGTTTGGCTCGGGCCATCAGCTCGAGATCGACGACCCGTATCGCTACGGCCGCGTGCTCACCGACTTCGATTTGCATCTCTTCGGAGAGGGCACCCATCTTCGTCTGTACGAAAAGCTGGGCGCCCATCGCCTGCGGTTGGTCCGACCGACGGCGTGCACTTTGCCGTGTGGGCGCCCAACGCCGACCGCGTCAGCGTCGATCGGCGATTTCAACGGGTGGGACGGCCGCGTGCACTCGATGCGGCAGCTGGCGCCGTCGGGCGTCTGGGAGATTTTCATTCCCAATCTTCCCGACGGCGAGCGCTACAGTTCGAGATTGGCACGAAGGGCGGCGGCCTTCTGAAAAAGTCCGATCCGTTCGGCGATCGGCGCTCGAGCCGCCGCCGCGACCGCCGTCGATTGTGCGCGACGTGTCCGGCTACCAGTGGAACGATCACGGCTGGATGGCAGACGCGGCGGAGCGCGAACGCGTGGCTCGATCGGCCGATGTCGATCTACGAAGTCCACCTGGGCTCGTGGGCGCGCGTGCCGGAGGAGGGCAACCGCTGGCTGACCTACCGCGAGCTGGCCGCGCCGTCTCGTGCCCTACGTGAAGGAGCTGGGCTTCACGCACGTCGAGCTGCTGCCGATGATGGAGCATCCATTCACGGGGTCGTGGGGCTACCAGGTGCACCGGTTTTTCGCGCCGACGACGCCGGCTTCGGTCCGCCGGAGGATTTCAAGTTCTTCGTCGACGCGTGTCACCAGGCGGGCCTTGGCGTGATTCTCGACTGGGTGCCGGGTCACTTTCCCGAGCGACGAGCACTCGTCTCGCGCAGTTCGACGGCACGGCGCTCTTCGAGCACGCCGACCCGCGGCAGGGTCGAGCACCAGGACTGGGGCACGCTGATTTTCAACTACGGGCGCAACGAGGTCAGCAACTTTCTCCTGTCGAGCGCGCTCTGCTGGCTCGATCGAGTACCACGCCGACGGGCTGCGGGTCGACGCGGTCGCCGTCGATGCTGTATCTCGACTACTCGCGCCGCGACGGCGAATGGATTCCCAACCAATACGGCGGACGCGAGAACCTCGAGGCCGATCGAGTTCCTGCAGCGGCTGAACACGCTGACGCACGGCGAGCAGCCGGGGACGATCACCGCGGCCGAAGAATCCACGGCGTGGCCGGGCGTGAGCCGTCCGGTGCATCTGGGCGGCCTCGGGTTTCACGTACAAGTGGAACATGGGCTGGATGCACGACGTGCTGCTGTACGCCAGCAAGGATCCCGATCTTCCGCCGGTGGGAGCACAACCTGCTGACGTTCTCCGGCGCTCTACATGTTCACGCGAGAACTTCGTGCTGCCGTTCTCGCACGACGAGGTCGTCCACGGCAAGGGCTCGCTGCTCGACAAGATGCCGGGCGACGTCTGGCAGAAGTACGCGACGCTCCGCGACGCTGTACGGCTACATGTACGGGCATCCCGGCAAGAAGCTGCTGTTCATGGGCGGCGAGTTCGGCCAGTGGCGCGAGTGGAACCACGATCGCAGCCTCGACTGGCATCTGCTCGATCAGCCGCTGCACGCCGGCTTGAAGCGCTACGTGCGCGCGTTGAACAAGCTCTATCAGTCGGAGCCCGCTTTTACGAGTGCGACAACGACCCTTCAGGGTTCCGCTGGATCGACGTCCACGATCACGAGAACAGCGCCATCTCGATGCTGCGATCGGGCCGTCACCGCCAGGGACTCCGATCGCGATGGTGTTCAACTTCACGCCCGTGCCGCGGCATCACGTGCGGATTGGCGTGCCCGGCGACGGCTTCTACGTCGAGCTTCTCAACAGCGGACAGCGCCTACTTTGGCAGTTCGGACGTCGGCAACGGCGGCGGCGTGCTGAGCGAGCGGATTTCCGCTCACGAGATTTCCCAACTCGATCAGCCTGACCCTGCGCGCCGCTCACGCTGTCTCATGTTGAAACGGCGTTAATGGTTCCTTCACGCTGCCAAGATGCGAAGAAAACCACGGCACGAAGGCACGAAGATGCTAGTGAAGGTAGACGCGTGCGACCGCGGCCGGCTAACGCCGGCCGCGTGATCGATCTACGAATCGATGGAAACGCAAACCTCTGAGGCACCTCGTGGTTTGTGTTTCCATCGATTCGTGACGATCACCGCGGCCGGCTTTGCCGGCCGCCGGTCACACGCTCGCCCTACAGCATCCTTCGTGCTTCGGTGCCTTCGTGGTTGATGAGATGTCGTTAAGGTCGTCCCGCGCCGCTGCGGTCGCGCTAGTCACCTTCGCGACCTTTACGGATATCGTCGCCTACTCGATCGCGGTGCCTGTGCTTCCGGATCTGACGCGACGTCTGGGTGCGTCGCCGACGATGATCGGCCTGCTGTTCGCGTCGTTCGGCGTGTCGGTGCTCGCGCTGCTCGCTGCCGATGGGAGCCTTGTCGGATCGGATGGGGCGCAAAACGCCGCTCGTTCTCGGCCTCGCTGCGCTGGCGGCATCAACGGTGATGTTTGCGTTCGCGGATCGCCTGCCGTCGCTGTTTGCCGCGCGGCTCGTCCAGGGCGCCGGCCGACGCCGTGGACATGAGGTCGTGGGCTTCGCCTTGCTCGCCGATCTCTTCGGACCCGCCGAACGCGGCCGCGTCGTGGGTTTCGTGATGTCGGGCACGACGTTCGGGTTCATGGTCGGACCGACGGCCGGCGGCTGGCTCTACGAGGCGGGCAGGACGAGGTGCCTTTCTCTGTGTGGCGGCATGCGCCGTGCTGGCTGCCATTGGGATTCATCTGGCTGAAGATTCCGTCGAAACACACCGATCACGTCCCCGTGCCGGTCAGCGCCGATTCTTCGCGTGCCCGCCGTGGCGGTGTGTTCCGCGGCGGTGGTCGTCATCGGCGGGACGATCGCGATGGTCGAGCCGATTCTGTCGCTCTTTCTCGCCGAGGAAATCCATCTCGGTCCTGCGCGTGTCGGGCTCGTGTTCGGCTTCGCCGCCATCGCGTCCGCCGCGATGCATCCGGTTGCCGGTCTGTTCTCGGATCGCTGGGGCGCCCGGCGGGTCACGATCATTGGCCTCGTCGCTACTGGCGCCGCCCTTGCCGCTGCCTCGGCTTCATCGACAGCTTCCTCGTCGGCGGTCGGACTCTTCGTCTGAACACGCTGGCGGTCGCCATCGTGATCACGCCGTCTACTGGCATATATGGCCGAGGCAACCTCGACGACGGGTGTTGGATCGTTCGGAGTCGCGTTCGGACTTTACAATTTCGCCTGGGCCATCGGCCTGCTGGTCGAGTCCGGCCACCAGCGGCTTCCTGCATGAGCGCATCGGCTTCGCGCGGTTGGTGACCGGCGTGGTCCCCCATCGCCCTCACGATGACGTTTCTGATCATCGCAGCCGAGAGGCGGCCGGTTCGCGCAGGTGGCGAGACGGAGGCGCAGCGATCCGCAGGAACGGAGGAGACAGAGAAAGCGGAGGCACAGCGGAGACAACGGAGCAACGGAGTAGATCACTAATGGTCATGGAATTGCGTCCTTTTCTCCCGTTTCTTCGTTGCTCCGTGTTCCCCGCTATCTCCGCTACGCTCCGTTCCCGTTCACTCCGCGCTCTCCGTTCTCGTTTCCCCGATGTAGAATTTTTGGCTTGACGGAGGATTCA
>ERZ1370068.5702-contig-4716_pt1 | contig 29731 bp, 44 predicted proteins | sample MGYA00561227_ERZ1370068 | MGnify/ENA primary metagenome ERZ1370068 (study PRJEB38410, sample SAMEA6850437) | metagenome | study: Metagenomic assessment of the ecological functions of the soil: analysis of the soil microbiota associated with the...
GGTTATTGCATTGCTAGAAATTTTCCCCGCGCGGTCGATCGTTTGCACGGGCGGCGCGCGCCTTCGCCCTCGACACGCTTGATGTTCGATCCGGTGACGTCGACCTTGATGTCGGCCGCCTGCACCGCCACGCCGGGCGCTGCAAACAGATACCGGAAATCGCAGCAGCGACGAGCAGCCGGCGCGGCATTTGCGCTTGCTTCATAGCGCAACTCCCCCAAACATGGACAAATGACTTTCTCGACCCTTCTGGGGCCGATCCCTTTTCGACACGCCCAAGCCTAAGTTCCCGCGAAGCGCCCCGCAATGACTGGCTGGCAAATGGATAGCGCGCGGGGGTGAACCGTGGAGTTGCGGTGGCGAATCTCGTCGCGACGCGACATTTGCATGCCCAAAAACACGCGCGCGCGGAACCTGGGATCGCTCGGCCGAATACGCGCATCGGAAACCATGTGACGAACACATGATGCAAAGGCCCGCGACGCATCGTCGCGAGCCTTTGAGAAGGTACCGGATGCGCGCTTCGAGGCGACTGGGGTCCCCGCCGAAGGTGTGCCTGCGCCACTTCGAGTATTCGCAGCGTAGCGAAGCATCGACGATCGGTTGCGCGATTGGCGAGCGGGTTAGCGGGTGAATCGTCGGCGCTGGCGCGAAGCGCCGACGAGCGCGAAGACGTGCGTGTTCAAGCCGTCGTAACGTAACTTGTATGCCGACAGTTAAGATGCGCACCGATGCCGTTCTCGTGCCTACGATATGAACAACCTTTGGGCGGACCTCGTGTCGATGGACACCGCGATTTCTCGCCTGCAGCCACCGGCGCGGCGCCGCGGCGCCGCGCTACGCCGAGCGTCTTGCCGTGCGTCGACGGGCCGCGTCGCGATCGTCCCGGTGGCGCAAACTCTGCGGTTGGAGGCGGCCGACAATTACGTACGGCTCTTTGCCGACCGCATCACCTTCGCTGCGGCGTGATTACGCTCACCCGCGGTGTTGCCGGCATGTTTCGACCTTCGGCCAGCGTTCTTCTCTGCGAATCCACCAGGCTCACATCATTAACATGTGCGGGCGGGTAGCGGTTCAAGCCGCGGTCCGCACGGCGAATTCTCGTGGATCGCGCTCGATGACGGCAGCGAAATCACGTCAGAGCCCGAAGCTACCGCGGCCCGATTCAGCTCCAGTTTGCCTCGTTGTCGTAGTGCCGCCATCACCGGCCGATCGGCATGGTGACTTGCCGACAGCGCCGGTTCAGCGCTATCGTGATGGAATAAACTTGTATTATACATGGATATTTCCCAAGACAAGGCGCCGTAGGGCAGCCCAGGTCAAAGCGCGGGCGAATCTGCCCGCCGACGCCGCACTCTGGCTACGCCGCGCGGGGCCAGCCGAATGCGCATGGCAACCGGCGTGAGATGATCACCCGGCGCGGCTGGCGACTTTTACGAGGACGCGCCCTCTGCTTCATCGATCTTCCAAAAATGGATAGTTTCGGCTGATGTAATATTCTGGCGACGGAACTGGTCGAAATGAACCCAGCTGGCGTGATGCTGACCTGATCCGACCACGCCTCCCATCGGTGCGCCGGCTTCGCGGAAGGCTGCTTCTGAGATCGAGAGGCAATGGAGTCGCGATCGCGACGTTTCGTAGTTATCCCGACGTTGAGCGCCGTGGGACGGCGGTTCGCCGCCGCGATGCCGCGCCGAGGAGGCGCAGCAAAAGCGTCGCGCGCCTGGTTTCGGTCAATGGGGCATCCGCGCGCTGGCGAGGCGCGTCCACAAGCTGTGAGCAACGGCGACGCGAAATCTGGCTGCGACGCATTTCGCCCTGGCCCAGGCCCTTCTATCGCGCGATCCTTGCGAGAGTCCGCCCGACCGGCTACCGTTACAGGATAAGAAATATCGCGCGCGCCAACGGGGGTCGCGCCAGAGCGTTGGTTTTCGAACGAGGTAAACGAGAATGCGCACGCCCCGGACGGCTACGGCAACGACGACGCGCTGCAACCGCGCGACCCACGCTACCCGCTGGACGTCGGTCCGGATTTGCTCGCGGGCGCGCCGCGACCGCTGTCGCGCATCGCCGTCAAGTCGGTGAACCGGATCGTCATCGTGAAGTGACCGACATCGTTCGCATCGAGTTTAGTGATGCCAACTACGTGCGCCTGTGGGCGGATCGCCCGTACCTGCACAAGGAAACACTGAGCGGGCTGGATGACCCGCCTCGATCCGCCGTTCCTCCGCGTCCACCGCTCGCACGCAGTTTAACATCAGCGCCGTGCGCGAATTGCGCCCGCTGCTGCACGGCGAATATCTGATCATCCTCGGCAACGGCACCGAGATCACGTCGGGTCGCAGCTATCGCGCGCCGATACAAGACGCCTTCGGGCTCGCAGTCGCAGCGGCAAACGCCACACCCTGAGACGCGCGGCTCTGCGGCGATGGCGACGTTCGGCGCCGTCGCGATCCGCCGTGATCGAACGTCAGGTCCGGGTGGTCGCGCAACGCCTGGTATAGAAAATCGACGACGACGCGCACCCTGGCGGGCGTCAACGGCCGTGCCGGATATTGAGACGATGCGCCGGCGCCGACACGCGTCGACCAGCACGGGCACCAGGTCACCATTGGTGAATGCGCGGGGTGGCGATGAACGTCGGTAGCTGGACGAGTCCGTGGCCGGCGATCGCCGCAGCATCAAAACGGCGAACACGTCGTTCAACGTCAGCGGCGGCGCGCGGCTCGTAGGACGCCGGAGCGTCGCCGCCGAATTCCGCACCTGCACGATCCTTCCGGTCGCTGTCGACGGCGACCGATAGGCGATGCACTCGTGTGCTCGTGGCCGCTCGCCGACCGACGCCGGCAACGCCGCGGCGCTGCCAGGTAGTGGGGCGCGGCGCAGATCACGCGCGTGGACGTCGGCCAAGTCGCAGCACGACCACGCTGGCCCTCCGCCACCTGACCGACGCGGATCCCCGACGTCGAACTCCTCTCGCTGGACGGGCGTCGACGACGCGGTCGGACGACTGCAGCTCGAACGAAAGCCGCGGATACCGCGCGCGCAACGTCGCGAGCAACGGCACGACAGAGACGCGAAAATCCGGTGATGGCCAGGGATGCGCACGAGTCCCGAAGGCTCGCTCACGCGCTCCGCGATCGTCTCGTGCGCGGTTTCGAGCGCCGATAACGCGCCGCGCGTCGCTTCGAACAAGCGCCGCCCCTCTTCCGTCATACTCCAGGCTGCGCGTCGTCCGCCGCAGCAATCGCACGCCCAACTCGCGCTCGAGACGCTGCACATTGCAGGTCGACCGCAACCGTCGTCACGCCCAACCGCCGCGCCGCCCCGAGAAACTGCCGGCGGTGACAGTGCGTACGAACGCGACAATTCCGCGCAAGCTCTCCATCCGCTCTCGATTGTTAACCGGCGGTTAACGGTTTATCGACCTGGCGGACCGGTGTTTCAGTGCAACCCCGGGGCCTCCATGCCGGTCTCTTACATCAGCGGCGGCGCGTGCGATGCGATAACGCGCCGGTCGCAATATGAATAGATTGCTTTTCAGCAAAGGAGTTCGACCATGCAGTAAAGAACGGTTACGGGTGGATTTTGCCGCCACGGTGGCGGCGGGGGCGCGGCTTCGGCCGACGGCGACGGCGGCGACAGCAGCATGAGTCCGTTCCATGGCGAGTCCTGGGCTCCGTTGAAGGTCACGGGCATAACTTGGGTCAGCCGGACGTCGCCCCCTCGGGCGCATTTGTCGCGCATGAAATGGATGGACAAAGCGGCATCCCGCTCGCCGAAAGAATGCGGCTAGCCGAGGCGCGGGCCGCTGCGGTCGCTGACCGGATGCGGCAGCAGACGCTTGACGCCATGCACCCGAGTTCCACGATCAGTTCGAGTCCCATTTCAACAAGCAGCCCGGATAGCGCGACCTCCGGCACCAATAGCGCAGTTCGGATCGCGCCCGTGAATCCGAAGGGTCGCGCCGACAATCGTCGTGACCGACGTCCTCCGTCGCGCCGGTCCGCATGCCGGCGAACACCTTCGGAAGACAATACCGGCGGCTGATCGCCGCACATCGCAGGTTACATGATGACCGCAAAGACCCCTCCGCAGCTTTCGCGAAGCGGTCTTTTGATTTAATCCTCGGCGGAGCGTGCCCTTGCAAGTGGATCGGCGCCCGTGTGGTGGTGACGGCGCCGGAACGCGACCTGGCGCGCGCGATTGCCGCACTCGTTCGAGAAACAGAACCGGCGCGATCCGTTGCGCGTCCGGTCGAGGAACAACCAGCCGCAGCCTCGGTCGTCTGCGCATTCCTTGACCTTGGCGGCGAATTCGGAGGTCAACAGCGAGACCGCCGACAGCGCCGCATGCAGGCGCATCGCTTCCAGTCCCGGCTCCGGTGCGCCGCGCCCGCGCGGTGAGCTTGCCTTCAGCGACGACGAGTTCGAGTTGCGCCACCGCGTCGTTGAAGCTCGCGCCGATCGCCGCAACGTCCGACGCGTCGGCCTCGCGGCCGTGCGCGCGCGCGGAAAAGACGCGATAGATCGCTTCGCGCAGTGCCAACGTCGCCGCGAATTCGGCACGGGCAACGCGCGCCCGCAGCCCAGCGGTCGCCGCGAGTCGCAGCGCCTCTCCGGCGTCGACCAAGCCGCGCTTCTCCCCAACGCAAGAACATCGGAATAGTCGAGCATGTGCTCGACGGGCGCTTTCGCATGGCGCCAATTGCGCGTGTTGGCGAGCGACAAACATAACGGCGCGGTGGGCGCCGTCTCGGCGACGGCGACATGCCACCGCGCCCACGGCGAATCGGCGCGAACCGGCGCTGCAGGTTTGGGCATGCGAAGGCGCGAAATGATGACGAGGAAGATGGTAGCGGCATCCCCGCCGCTTGAACAGCGACCCGGGGCGAATGGTCTTGCGGAGGTCCCCAGGGGCGCTCGGCCCGAGACATACGCGCCATTCTCGAACCTTGCCGCATCGGCCGCTCCCGGCGCAGACTTGCGGCTCTGACTCTGAGGAGCCTTGCGAGGATGCCGACGCTTACCGAAGCGCCTGTCGAATTGCTACACCGGCGCCGTCCACGACGTGCTGCGGATGATGGGCGTGGACGATACGGTGCTGCCGCCCGGAAATCAAGGCGATCGCGCCTGGCACGCGACTCGCCGGCCCGGTTTGGACAGTCGCCGGACATCTCGATCGCACGACGACGCGTGATCAAAGTCTGCTGGGATGGTGCACGCTGCTGCGCGCGCGCGCCGCCGGGACACGTCGTCGTGTGCCAACCGAACAATCGCGAGGTCGCGCTGATGGGCGAACTGTCGGCGCAAACGCTCGGCGCGCGCGGCGTCCTCGGCTAGTGTCGTCGACGGCGGATCGCGCGATACCGATCTCGTGCTCGCGCAGGGTTTTCCCGTGTTCTGCGCATTCCTCACGCCGGCCGATATCGTCGAGCGCTGGATTCCCGATCGCTTCGGCGAGCCCGTCACGATCGGCGCGGTGACCGTCCGCACCGGCGATTATCTGCTCGGCGATCGCGACGCGCGTCGTGATCGTCCCCTACGATCTCGTCGAAGAAGTTGTCGCACGGACCGAGCAGGTGGTCGCCACCGAAAGCGAGATGCGCAAGGCGTTGATCGGCGGGATGGATCCGGTCGCTGCCTATCAGAAATTCGGCAAGTTTTGGATGCCAGGACTCGATTGCGTATTATTGCGAGGGAAACCCTCCGCTTCAGGACTTGAAATGAGAATCATGCCTCTTGGCGCTTTTCGGATATTCGTCGCTGCATGTTTCGGTGCGTCGCCGATTGCGGCGTTTGGCGCGCGCGGCGGCACCGGCGCTCGACTGCACCAAGGCCGTCGGCAACGTCGACGACGTCGTGTGCAAGGATCCCGCGCTCGGCGCGCTCGACGCCAAGCTGGTCGACGTCTACGCCTGCGTCGTCCAGGGCGGCGGACAGCCGACCAGAAGAATCGTCTCGCCGCCGATCAACAACAGTGGCTCGCCATGCGCGAGGCATGCAAGCAAGGCGACCGATCGCAATGGCTGCGTCAAGGAACGCTACACGAAAAGGGATCGCGGATCTGCAGGCGCAGTTCAAGCTGGTGGCATCGCGGGGCCCATTCCGCTTCGCCTGCAACGACGCGCAGGGCGGCGCGCTGGTCGCGCAGTATTTCGAGACCGATCCGCCGACGGCCCGATTCACGTTCGATGGGCCGGACGGTGACCGCGTTCGTCGCGCGATCCGGCAGCGGCGCGCGCTACGAAGGTCCGAGCGTCAGCTATTGGGAGCACCAGGGCGAGGCGTCGGTCGTGTGGTTCGGGCGCACGATGCAAATGTTCGACGCGGACCTAGCGCACCGAACAGCACCGCGCGATCGCATGACGGGCCGCGATCGGAAACAATACGTCATCCTCGCGAAAGCGGGGAACCATCTTGACGATGTTGAAGCGCCCGTCCGTCCGCGCCCAGCCGGATCCAGCACCCGCGCGAGCCGCGCGATGCCCACGCCGATCTGCCGTTCCGACAGCGCCGTATAGCCGAGCAAGAGGCCGTTCGCGCGCCGCGCGCCGGCGACATAGCGCGATAACGGCAACAGCCGGAGTCCTTCACCGGCCGCCTCCGCCACGACTTCGCGATCGGGAAGCCGTGCCGGCAAATGCAGCGCGATCGTTCATGCCGCTCGGTGCGGGGCCGAGCGTCGCGTGTGGCGGAAGATCGCGCGCGCAAGCCGCGATCAACGCGTCGCGCCGCGCCTGATAGAGCGCTCGCATCCGTCGCATGTGCGCGCTGAAATGCCCACCGTCGATGAAATCGGCGAGCACCGCTTGCATGAAACCGTGCGTATGGTCGTCGAGTTGCCGCTCGCACCGCTTCGAACACCGGAACGAGCGGCGGCGGCAGCACGAGATAGGCGAGCCGCAGCGACGGAAATACCGCGTTCGTGAACGTGCCGAGATAAAGCGTCCGGCCGCCGCGATCGAGTGTCGCCAGCGCGGCAATGGGTCGGCTGGCGTAGGTGAATTCGCTTTGGTAGTCGTCCTCGACGATCCAAGCGCCGTTCGCCTGGACGTGGCGGATGAGCGCGAGCCGGCGCTCCAGCGCAAGCGTGACCCCGGTCGGATATTGGGATGACGGCGTAACGTAGACGAGCGAGGGAGCGGCGCGTGCCGCGCGCCGTGAGCGACGTCGAGACCCTGGGCATCGACCGGGACCGGCGCGATGCGCACGCCCGCCATCGCGAGCACGGCGCGCAAATTGGGGAAACCTGGATCCTCGGTCCACGCCACATCGCCGCGTTCGAGCAGCACGCGCGCGAGCACGTCGACTGCCTGCATCGAGCCTCGTCGTGATCATGATCTGATCGGCGCTGCATTCGACGCCGCGCGTCGTCGCGAGATAGCGCGCCGTCGCCCCGCGGAGCGGCAGGTAGCCGAGCGAGGGCTGATAACCGAGGAGCGCCGTCCCGCTCTGCGCGCCAGCGCCGCGCAGCGAGGCGCCGCCATTGCGCTAAGGGAAACGCGTCGAGCGCGGGTAATCCGGCGAGAAACGCCCGCGGCCGCGGCACGCTTTGCGGCGTGTAGTCGCTTTGGGTGCTTCGTCCCCAGGCGGACACCGCCGCGAGCGCGCGCCGGCCGAGCGCACTGGGCCGTCGTGCGCGGCGCGACGCTGCCGGCGCGATCTGGCCGGGGAGGTGCTTGGCCACATAGGTGCCGTCGCCGACGTGCCGCTCGAGAAATCCATCCGCCTGCAACTGGGCGAACGCGTCGTCCACGGTGTTGCGCGCGGCGCGCCACTCGGCGGCGAGCTGCCGCGACGATGCGACGCGCGTCCCCGCCGGCCAGCGGCCGTCGACGATGGCGGCGAGGCAGGTTTTGTAGATGGATTCGCGCACGCCCAGATCGCGCGTCTCCATACGCGCCAACAACGGAATCGACTGTCCCTGCGATCGCTTCGCCAAGATCCTGTTTGCTCGCGATCTACGCCGCAATCGCGCGCTGCGAGCTGCTGATAATGGCTCAATACTATATGCAAAAATGGCCCTTGTCATAAGGCCACTTAAAACGAAGAATCCGTTGCGTTCTGACTCGTCGTCGACGCGAACACGGACCCTCCATGGCGCCACGCACACTTCGTCGCGAATTGCCTGTTCACTTTCGCTCGCATGCGCCGGCGCGCCGGCGCTCGTGGGCGCAGAAACTCCGCCGCCGGCTAGCCACCGGCGTGCACGGCGCCGGAGCATCGTCAATTCGATTTCTGGCAGGGCGACTGGGAGGTGCGCGACCCGTCTGGGAAGACGGTCGGACGCAATCGGATCATTTCCCTGCACGACGGCTGCGTGCTGCAAGAGAGCTGGGCCAGCACCAACGGCGTCACGGGAACGAGCGTCAACATCTACGACGGCGACACACGACGTTGGCATCAGACGTGGGTCGACAGCACCGGCGGCTTGTTGCAACTCGACGGCGGCATCGTCGACGGGAAGATGGTGCTCGCCGGCGAGTCGGTCGCCGGTCCGCCCGCCAGGACCACGCGGCACCGGATCGCGTGGACCCCGCTGCCCGACGGACGCGTGCGCCAACTCTGGGAATCATCCGATGACGGCGGCAAGTCGTGGACCGTCGCCTTCGACGGAATCTATTCGAGGCGGCCAAGAGCGCCGCCGGGCCGTCCCAAGGTGCGAATTGCTCCCCTCTGGGAGCAGCGAAGCGGCGAGAGCCGCGAGCGTGGGGGCTCGGATGAGCGCAGCGCCATTACCACGCCGGGCTCTTGCGCATCTCGTCGTACGCTCGATTCACCGGATTGCGATCGTGCCGCTCGCGACGATCGTTCGGCTCGACGCCGACGACAACTACGTGCGCATCACCGCCGACCGCGAATATCGCCGCAAGGGGACGCTGGCGAGGCTCATCGCGATCCTCGGCCAGGGACCGTTCCTGCGCATCCATCGCTCGCACGCGATCAACCTTCATGCAGTGCGGGAATTGAAGCCGCTCGGTCACGGCGAATTCGCGATCACACTCGCCGACGGCACGAGGCTGCGCTCGTCGCGGAGCTATCAGCGCGCGATCGTCCACGCGCTCTGCGGCAATCTCGGCGCGCCCGATCAGTCAACGTTATCGGATGCGCCGCTGTCCGCGAGGCCCTCAGCGCGGGAGATCGGGGCAAACGATCGGCGCGTCCGCGGTCCGTAGCTCGAGATCGACGTTCTCGCCGATCAATTCCAGGCGCAGGCGCAGATCGCGCTCGCCAAGATCGATCACGCGGATTACATAGCTAGCCGTCGGATCTTCGGTGACCAGGAGCCGGTCGTCGCCCTGCATTCGCCACGTCGCGAGGCGATAGGTTTCCACGCACGATGTCATCATCAGCGTGCCGTCGGCGAGAAAGACATACAGACTCCCAGGCGCGCGCCCGGCCGGCGCCGTGATCAACCAGACCTTGTTGGTGAGGCGTGACTCGGTAGTCGACGGCGCCGGCGCGGCATCCGTTCGCGCGGGCTGATCGGTCGAGCCGCTACGCTGCGAGCAGGAAGCAAGGCCCCACAGCGCGAACAGAACAAATACCGCCAAAGACAGACGCCTATTCACGCATCTCCGCCGGAAGGATTCGCGCCGCAGGGCCGCCCCAAGGCGCGAACTGCTCCTCTGGGGGCAGCGAAGTAGCGACGCTGCGAGCGTGGGGGTCCAGCATATCTGCCGCGGCGTAGCGCCTGGCAACGCTTCCGTCGTGTTGTCAGTGACTCTCGCGCCCGACTTTCGCGCCCGATTTGCCGACCAGAAACTCGAGGTCGACGCCGCGATCGGCCTGCTGCACGGTCTCGCAATAGAGCTTGACCCAGCCGCGATCGGCGTGCGGCTTCGGCGGCTTCCATCGCGCCTTGCGGCGGGCAAGCTCCTTCTCCGATACGTGCAAGTGCAATCGGCGTTTCGCCACGTCGAGCTCGATCAAGTCCCCGTTCTCGACCAGCGCGAGCGGCCCGCCGGCGGCCGCTTCGGGCGCCGTGTGCAGCACGACGGTGCCGTACGCGGTGCCGGACATGCGCGCGTCCGAAATCCGGATCATGTCGGTGACGCCCTGCTTCAACAGTTTCGCCGGCAACGCGAAGTTGCCAACTTCGGGAAAGCCCGGATAGCCCTTCGGCCCGCAGTTCTTCAGCACCAGCACGTCGTCGGACTCGACGTCGAGCTTCGGATCGTCGATCCGCGCATTGCAGATCGTCGATGTCCGTCGAACACGACGGCGCGTCCCTTGTGCTTCAAGAGCTTCGGTGTCGCCGCGGACGGCTTCAGCACCGCGCCGTTCGGGGCGAGGTTGCCCTGCAGCACGGCGATGCCGCCGTGCGGCTTGAACGGCTTGGCGGCCGGCGTGATCACTTTCTCGTTGTAGTTGACGGCGTCCTTGACGTTGTCCCAGATCGCGTTGCCGTTGACCGTCAGCGCGTTCTTGTGAAGGCGATGCGCCGATTTCGCGGATCACGACCGGCAGGCCGCCCGCGTAATAGAAATCCTCCATCAGATACTGGCCCGACGGCATCAGATTGACGAGGCACGGCATCGCACGGCCGAGCCGGTCCCAGTCGTCGAGCGTCAATGCGACGCCGATGCGGCCAGCGATCGCGAGCAGGTGGACGACGGCATTGGTCGATCCGCCGATCGCGCCATTCACCATGATCGCGTTCTCGAACGCCTCTTTGGTCAGGATCTTCGACATCCGGAGATCTTCGTGCACCATCTCGACGATGCGCCGGCCGGCCATTCGCGCAAGCACCTTGCGCCGCGAGTCGACGGCCGGAATCGCCGCATTGGTCGGCAGCCCGATCCCGAGCGCTTCCGACCATCGACGCCATCGTCGACGCCGTTCCCATCGTCATGCAGTGACCCGCCGAGCGCGACATGCACGACTCGGCCTCGACCATGTCGGCTTCCTTCATCCGCCCGGTCTTCAGCATCTCGGTGAATTTCCACACGTGCGTGCCGGAGCCAATGTCCTCGCCGCGGAACTTGCCGTTCAGCATCGGACCGCCCGAAACGCCGATCGTCGGCAGGTCGCACGACGCCGCGCCCATCAGCAACGCCGGCGTCGTCTTGTCGCAACCCATCAGCAACACGACGCCGTCGAACGGATTGGCGCGAATGGATTCCTCGACGTCCATCGCGACCTGATTGCGGAAGAGCATCGTCGTCGGCCGCATCAACGTTTCGCCGAGGCTCATCACCGGAAACTCGATCGGAAAGCCGCCCGCGTCGAGCACGCCGCGGCGCACGTGGTCGGCGAGCTCGCGGAAATGCGCGTTGCAGGGCGTGGCCTCGACCACGTGTTGCAGATGCCGATCACCGGCCGCCCGTCGAACTGATCGTGCGGAATGCCCTGGTTCTTCATCCACGAGCGGTGGACGAGCCCGTCGCGATCGTGGCGGCCGAACCAGGCTTGCGAACGGAGCTTGCGTTTGGGTTTGCTTGGCATACCGAAGAGTTCGCGCGGGTTGCCGCGTTTTTCCTGGCGAGATCAGGCCGCGAGGCGCTGTCCGGTCTTCTGGTCGAACAGATGGATCGCCGCCGGGTCGAGCGCGAGCCCAATGCGTTCACCCGGATTGACGTTCGGCCGGCCGTTGGTCAACAGCGTGACCTGCGCGTCGCCGGCCTGGATCAGCAATTCGGTTTCGGCGCCCATCGGTTCAACCACGATGATCTCGCCAGCGACAGCGTCACCGGAGGCATCGATCACCGTCAAATGCTCAGGCCGCACGCCGAGCGTGACCGCCTGGCCATCGGCGCCGGCGACCGCGCGCGATCGGCCACCGCGTGCCGCCCGATGCCTCCACGTACGTGTGCCCGTTCGCGCGCCGCAGCGTGCCGTTGACGATGTTCATCGCCGGCGAGCCGATGAACTGCGCCACGAACAGATTGTCCGGCCGGTCGTACAGCTCAAGCGGCCTGCCGATCTGCTCGATCTTGCCGTCGTGCATCACCACGATCCGGTCCGCCATTGTCATCGCCTCGATCTGGTCGTGCGTGACGTAGACGGTCGTTGTCTTGAGCCGCTGATGCAGCGCCTTGATCTCGGCCCGCATCGCCACGCGCAGCTTCGCGTCCAGGTTCGACAGCGGCTCGTCGAACAGGAAGACCTTCGGATCTCGGACGATCGCGCGTCCCATCGCTACGCGCTGCCGCTGGCCGCCGGAAAGCTCGCGCGGAAAGCGATCGAGATACGGATCGAGGTTCAGGATGCCCGCCGCCTTCGACACCCGCTCGTTGATCACCGCCGGCTGTGCCTTGCGCAACTTCAGGCTGAACCCCATGTTGTCGCGCACCGTCATGTGCGGATACAGCGCGTAGCTTTGAAACACCATCGCGATGTCGCGGTCCTTGGAGTCGAGATCGTTCACGGTCTTGCCGTCGATCGCGATCGTGCCCGCGTTGATCTCCTCGAGCCCGGCCAGCATCCGCAAGAGCGTCGACTTGCCGCAGCCGGACGGGCCGACCAGCACCATGAACTCGCCGTCCTGGATGTCGAAGCTGATGCCGTGGATCACCTTCGTGCTGCCGAACGCCTTCTCGATGTTCTGGAACGATACCGACGCCATGGTCTACCTCGAAATGTTTCTGAAGGAAATCACGCCTTGACCGCCCCGGCGGTGAGGCCGGATTGCATGTAGCGCTTGAATACATAGTAGATCGCCGCCGGCGGCAACGCGTAGATGAGGCCGGTCGTCATCAGCAACTCCCACGGCGAATCGTCGGCCGACATGAACTGGCCGAGTGCGACCGCGAGCGTCACGTCCCTCTCGTTGGACAGCAGCAGGAATGCATAGAGATACTCGTTCCACGCGAGCAGCAGCGCGTAGATTCCGACCGCGACGAGCGACGGCGTCATCAGCGGCAGGTAGACCAGCCCGAAGAGCTGCAGCGGCGACGCGCCGTCGATGCGCGCCGCCTCGTCGAGCTCGTAGGGCAGCTTGTCCGACGCCTGCTTCAGCACCCAGATCGCATAGGGCGACGCGATCGTGACCATCGCCAGGATCAATGCCCACTGATTGATTGAGCAGGCCGTAGGTGCCCATCGCCTTTGTACATCGGCACCGCAAGGAACGCCGCCGGGATGAAATAGGTGAACAGCGCGCAGTTGAGCACCCACCGCCCGCCGCGCGCCTTCAATCGGCTGATCGCGAACGCCGCGGTGGTCGCGACCACCAGCGTGATGACGCCTACCGCAACGGCGATGAGCAGCGAGATTGCCGAGCTGCAGCCAGAAATGACCGAGGAAGTGATGCTCTTCGCGAAAGACCGTGCCGAAGTTGCGCAGCGTCGGATGGTCGGGCCAGAGCTTGCCCGCGAACGCGTCTTCCTTGGTGGAAATTGAAAAGAGAAACAGGTTGTAGATCGGCAGCAGCGTCCAGATCGCGACCGGGATGCCGATCAGGAGCAGCTTCGCCTCGGTGATCGCTTTTTCATCGGCGGCTCAACGCGACAGTCGCTTCATCATGAAATACACGAGCGGCAGCACCAGCGGCAGCGCGCAGACGATCGTCGCCATCGACAAGATCGATCTGGTCGAGGCGCAGGTAGCGGATGCCGAGCGTCGCGAGAATGTGCGTCAAGTCGGCCGGTCCGCCGCCGGTCAGCAGGATACACGCTGTTGAAGTCGCCGAGCGTCCAGATCATCGACAGGATCGTCGATGTCAGATACAGCGTCTGCATCGACGGCCAGGTGATGAAGCGGAACTGCTGCCACGACGAAGCGCCGTCCACGCTGGCCGCCTCGTAATGGTCCTTCGGAATGGAAAGGCGTCCGGCGATCATGATCATCGTCCAGAACGGCAGGCTCTTCCAGACGTGCACGAGCATCGCCATCGACAACGCGAGCCAGCGATCGTTGAGCCAGTTGGGGCCATCCTCGGCGGTCAGCTTGAAGATGACTTGATTGACGACGCCCCATTCGGGGTTGAGCATGAAGCGGATCGACAGGATCGTCGGGATCGATGGCACCGCCCACGGCAGGATGAACAGGACCGACAGCCACTTGATCCACGGTCTCGCAGTGACGAAAAAGCCGGACAGGAACAGCGCGGCGACCATCTTGATGTTGATCGCCACGATCAGGAAACAGGAGGGTGTTGACGACCGAGCTCGCGAATATCGGGTCGTTGACCAGCTCGACATAGCTTTGCGGATGGCGTGCGAGCCACAGCCCGTAACCGACCGGGTAGAGCACGAAGACCAGGAAGACCAGCACGTAAGGCGCGAGCAGGACGAGTCCCCACGTCTGCCACGGCGACATCCGCTTCTTCGGCGGGCCCGCCGAAGTGGCTACGTCAACTTGCGGAAGCGCGAGCGTCGACATTGAGCACAGTCCTATCGAGCATTACACCAACGCGTGACGCCGCATACTGGAAATCGTCATTCCCGCGAAAGCTTGCCCTCGGCCGCGATCGGGGGCGGAATCCATTTGAATCGCCCAAATGGGTCCCCGCTTTCGCGGGGACGACGATTTTGGCATGTCACTCGCACTTGCCAAGGCTCGGTCCCGTCGCCGTTAACCCGCGACGTCCTTGATTCGCGCGATCAGCTCGTCCACGGCCTTTTCGACCGGGACCTTTTCGCTGACGACGCGGTTCATCGCCTTGGCCCAGACGTTCTCGTTGTTGAGGATCGTGAACTTGTAGTTCTTGGTGAATTCGAACGTGCTCGTCCCCGCCGAGAACTGGCGCTGCACCGACGTGCGATGCGGATCGGCAAGCCAGAACGACAGCCGCGCGGCGCCGTACTTGGTCACCGGATACCAGCGGCCCAGCGAGCCCTCGACGTACGGGGTCAGATTCTCGTCCTGCAGGAGGAACGCGATGAACTCCTTGCCGCGCTTCTTGTTCTTGGAATCGGCGAACATCGCCCCGGTCTTGACGGCAGCGCGGTAGGTCATCGGCGAGCCATCGGGCTTTTTCGGAAACCCGGCGGTCGCGATGTTCTCGTAATAGTTCTTCTTCGCCTGCTCGCGCTCCTCGGGCTTCAACTTGTCGTTGTTCAGTGTCGTCGAACCACTTTGCCGCGATCGAGATCGTCGCGTTGTGCGTCATGATCGTCGTCTTGTTGTGGAATGCGACATTGTTGTCCGGATCCTTCCACGACGTCGACGATGGGGGCGTGCAGCCCTTGGTGTAGGGCAGCGTGTAGTCGTGCAGCGCGCCGATCAGACCCGCCCGCACCTTGGGATCGTGACACCGTGAGCTTGCCGTCGGCGTCGACCAGCTTGACGTTGTACGCATCCATGAACGTCAGGAACGAGTAGAACGAGTCGCTGGAGTCGACACCCATCGGAAAGCCGGTGCCGAAGATCCGCTTACCTGTCTTCTTCCGGTAGTCGACTTGCGCCTTGTCGCACCAGAACGTTCCAGTACTCCTTCCATGTCCCGGAATATCTTCGGGCTTGATTCCGGCCTCGGCCAGCATGTCTTTCCAGTACTCGATGTGCATCGTCTGTTGCTTGATCGGGAATCCGTAGTACGAGCGCTTTTTCGTCTTGTCGTTGTAGAGGAACGTCGTCTCGAGCGTATTGGGGAGGAAGTTGCCCTTGATCGGCGTAAGGACGTCGCTCAAGTCCTCGAGCTTGCCGTCATAGGCCCACTTGCCGAGCACCTGGAAGTCGTACACGTCGATGTAGGCGACGTCCGGCGGATTGCCGGAATCGAGCGCGGCGACCGTTTTCGGAATCCCGTCCTGCACCGCGTATTGCGACAGCTCGACCTTGACGCCGGTCTTCGCCTCGAATTTCTTCACCGCCTCGTACAGCGCGGCGTCCTCCGAAGGATAGAAACCCTTGACCCACCACACGACGATTTTTCCTGCGCAGCGGCAGGCGCGGCGGCGCACAGCATGCCCAAGGTCACGAGCGCGGCGCAGATCTTCTGACAGCAGCTTCATAAATCTCCTCTAGAAAATGACTCGACCTCATCGGCGTTGCATTTGCGTTGTTGTTGCTCGTTGTAGTTTTGACGAGCCTACGGGCTCGAGGGTGGACAGTGTCAAACTCACATCACCGCGCCCACGTACCACGGCACGAATTCGCTTTGGCCGTATCCGTGCTTTCGCTTTTCGATGACGCCCCCGATGCGGTCTCGAGCATCAATTGAAACAGCCGCGTGCCGGTTTCGGCGACCGTCGCGGTGCCATCTACGATCTCGCCGCAATTCAAGTCGATGTCCTCCTCCTGCCGGATCCACAGCGCGGTGTTCGTCGACAGCTTTAACGATGGCGCGGGCGCGCATCCATACGCAGAGCCGCGGCCCGTCGTGAAGCACGATCATGTTCGCGCCGCCCGCCACCTGTCCGGTCGCCGAGACCGGGTCGTAGCCCGGCGTATCCATGTAGACGAAGCCCGTCGCGAGTCACCGGCTCGGCGTATTCGTATACGGCGACCAGGTTGCTCGTGCCGCCCTTCGCGACGCGCGCCGAGCGATTTCTCGAGAATCGTGGTGAGGCCGCCCGCCTTGTTGCCCGGCGACGGATTGTTGTTCATCTCGCCTTTTTCGCGCGTCGTGTAGTCCTCCCACCACTTGATCCGCGACGACGAGCTCTCGCCGACTTCGCGCGACACGGCGCGGCGCGTCAACAGATGCTCGGCGCCGTAGATTTCGGGCGTCTCCGAAAGGATCGCCGTGCCGCCGTGGCGCACGAGCAGATCGACGGCGGCGCCGAGCGCGGATTGGCGGTGATCCCGGAATAGCCGTCGGAGCCGCCGCATTGCAGTCCGACGACAATGTGCGAAGCGGGGACGGGCTCGCGTGATCGCGTTGGCGTGCGGGAGCATTTCGTCGATCATCGCGATACCGTGCGCAATGGTCTTGGCCGTGCCGCCCGTGTCCTGGATCGAGAACGTGCGAAGCAACGGACCTTCCTCAGATGCTCGGCACCGAACAAGCGCGCTCGATCTGGTTCGCCTCGCAGCCCAGGCCGACGACCAGCACGCCGGCGAAGTTGGCGTGGCGCGCGTAGCCGCCGAGCGTGCGGCCGCAGAAGCTGCATGCCCTCGCCGTGCGTGTCCATCCCGCAACCCGAACCGTGCGTCAGCGCCACGACGCCGTCGACGTTCGGAAACGCTGCGAGCGCGGCACCGCGAAAATGCTCGGCGATGCCGCGTGCGACCGTCGCCGAGCAGTTGACCGTCGACAGGATGCCGATGTAGTTGCGTGTCGCGACGCGGCCATCGTCGCGGACGATGCCCATGGAACGTCGCCGGCGGCGTGATGAACTCCGTCGGCTTCGGCGTCGACGCCGAACGCGTAGTCGCGATCGAACGTCGCCCATCACGAGGTTGTGTGAGGTGAACGTGCTCGCCGGGCGCGATGTCGCGGCTCGCGAAGCCGATGATCTGGTTGTAGCGCTGACCGGCTGGCCTTTCGCGACGGCGCGCGTCGCGACCTTGTGGCCGGGCGGCACCAGCCCGGCAATGGTGACCTTTTCATCGATCAGCGTCGTGCCACCCACTAGTTGCCCGCGCGCGATGACGACATCATCGTTCGGGTGGGAGGCGAATCGTGGAGCGAGCTTCGTGTCAGCATCATGTTTTCCTTCAACCGCCGACCGTCGCGCGCGCGACGGCCTGGCGCTCGATCGCCGCAAAATCCCAGTCGATTCCGAGACCCGGCGTCGCGGCGGAATGGCAGCAGCCGTCCCGCATCGACATGCGCGACGTCGTAATCGAATCGAGCTGCGGAATGTATCTCGACCCACGCGCCGTTCGGCACGGCGCGCCGTGAGCGAAACGTGCAGCTCCATCAGGAAATGCGGGCAAACGGCCACGTTGAAAGTCTCGGCAAGGTGCGCAACCTTGAGCCACGGCGTGATGCCGCCGATGCGCGCGCAGTCGACCTGACGATCGAGCACGCTCCCCGCTCAAGATACTCCCGAAAATGCGCCGGGTGGTACAGCGATTCGCCGACGGCGATCGGCACTCGTCGCGACGGCCGCCAGCTCGACATGGCCGCCCGAGGTCCTCGGCCGGCAGCGGCTCCTCGAACCACGCGAGCGAGAGCGGCGAGTAGGCATGCGCGCGCCGGCGCGCCTCCGCCACCGTGAATGCCTGGTTGGCATCGATCATCACCTCGAATGCATCGCCGACGGCCGCGCGGACCGCCGACAGCCGCGCGACGTCTTCGGCAATCGTCGGTTTGCCGACCTTCATCTTGGCGCCGCGAAAGCCCTGTTTCTTCGCCGCCATCGTTTCGTCGACCAGTTGCGAAGACGAATGATGCAAGCCACCCGCCCTCGGTCGTGTAGATGGGAACCCGTGCCTGCGCGCCTCCCGCCTCTTCCACAACGGCGCCCGGCGCGGCGGCATTTGAGGTCCCATAGTGCCGTGTCGACGGCGGCAAGCGCGAGGCTCGTGATCGCGCCCACCGCGGTTGCGTGCGTATGGAAGAACAGATCTTTCCAGATCGCCTCGATCTCGCCGTCGTCACGGCCGATGAGCTTCGGCGCCAGATGGTCGCGCAGCAACGCGACGACCGACGACCCGCCGGTGCCGATCGTGTACGAATAGCCGACGCCCTGAGCGCCATCGGCGCACGTGATGCTGACGATCGGCGTTTCCTGCGTGACGAACGACTGGATCGCGTCGGTGCGAACGACCTTGGGGGCGAGGTCGACCTGCCAGATCTCGACGCGTTCGATGGCGGCCATGGACATCAATGAAACAACGCGTGCGGCAGCCAGAGCGAGATCTGCGGCACGTACGTGATCAGCACGAGCGAGGCCAGCAGCGGCACGAGCCACGGCATGATCGCCATCGTTGTCTTTTCGATCGACAGATTCGCGACGCGCGCGAGCACGAACAACACCATTCCCATCGGCGGATGCAGTAGGCCGATCATCAGGTTCAGCACCATGACCAGCCCGAAATGCACGGGATCGATGCCGAGCTGCTGGATCACCGGCATCAAGCACCGGCACGAGGATGAGGATCGCGGCGGTCGGCTCGAGGAAGCAGCCGACGAACAGCATCAGCAGGTTCGCGAGCAGCAGGAACACCCAGGGGCTGTGCGTGAACGAAAGCACCCAAATGGCCACGGCGTCGGTGACCCGCGTCGCCGTCAGCAGCCAGCCGAAGATCGACGCGGCCGCGACGATGAACATGACGGTCGCGGTGGTTTCGATCGTGTCCATCGCGACCTTGGCGAGCATCCTCCAGGTCAGCGTCCGGTACCAGACGAGGCCGAGGATCAGCGCCCACACGCACGCCGCGATCGCGCCCTCGGTCGGCGTGAACACGCCGGTAGTCATGCCGCCGATCAAGAGCACCGGCGTCATGATCGGCATCACGGCGTCGAACTTCCAATGCCAGTCTGCGAGGAACAACCCGACGAACCCAATGCCGAGCGCGACGTTGAAGCGGCATGCCGTACGAGATGAATCCCCACAGCACCACGGGAAAGCCGATCACCACCAGCAACTCGACCAGGGCCTTCGCGACGCGCGGCCATTCGAATATGACGTCGCCACCCCATTTGTACTTGTGCGCGTAATACGCGACCGTGACACATCATCAGCGCGGCCATCACGAGTCCCGGCACGATGCCCGCGAGGAACAGTTGTCCGACCGACACGTTCGCCATCATTCCGTAGATCACGAACGGCAGCGACGGCGGAATGATCGGGCCGAGCGTGGCGGAAGCCGCGGTGACGCCGACCGAAAACTCCGATGGCGTAGCCCTTGTCGTTCATCGCCTTGATCTCGATCGTGCCCAAGCCCGCGGCGTCGGCGATCGCAGTACCCGACATGCCGGCGAAGATCACCGAGCCGATGATGTTGACATGGCCCAAGCCCGCCTTTGAGCCAGCCGACAAGCGCCAGTGCGAAATCGTAAATGCGATTGGTGATGCCCGCGTTGTTCATCAGGTTGCCCGCCATGATGAAGAACGGCACGGCGAGCAGCGGAAAGCTGTCGATGCCGCTGATCATCCGGTGGACGACGACGAACGGCGGCAGGTCGCCGGTGAGCAGGATGTACACCAGCGCGGAGCCGGCCATCGCGATCGCGACGGGAACGCCCGTCGCCATCATCGCGAGAAAGCTCGCCAGAAGCGCCGGCGTCATAGCCGTCGCCTCGCCCATGCCGAGCTCCGGCCGTTCGAGCACGCTATAGCCGCGACGCCAATTCTCGATCGCGACCTGAACCGCATCGCACCGCGGAGCACGCGAATCCGAACAGGCACACGCCGTAGACGACGTTCATCGGCAAGTCGACGATCGTCATCTTGTAGTTCCCCATCTTGCCCATCATTTGCCAAGTGAGCACGGTCATGTACGCGAAGAACAGGATTCGCACGACGTCGACCAGCGTCGAAAGCGCGCGCCCGACGGCCTTCGGTATCAGCCGATAGACAAAGTCGACATGGATGTGCCGCTGCGTTCGAACCATCGCCGATATGCCGACGAACACCGTGCATATCAGCAGATAGCGCGCGATCTCCTCGGTCCACGCGGCGGAATCGTTCAGCACGTAGCGCGTGAAAAACTGGTAGAAGATCGTCGCCGCCAGAACCCAGAAGAACGCGAACGCGATCCACGCCTCGAGCGTGTAATGCGACAGGTCGATCGGCGCGTCCTTGGCGTGAAAATGCCCGGATTCGTCGAGGACGTGCTCTTCCGGCGCCGGCGGAATCGGCGACGCTCGCGGCGCAGCGCGTTCTCGCTGTCACTTGATCGCCTGGATCTTGTCCCAGTCGGCCTTGTTGTATCCCATCGACTCGAGCGAGACGTTCTTCATGATCGCGTCCTGGAACGACTTCTTGTCGACGGCCGTCACCGTGAGGCCCTTCTTGCTTGAACTCCTCGGCGAGCTCGCCCTCGCGTTTGGTGATCTCTTCGCGTCGACTTGGCGCCGCCTCCTGCGTCACGTCGGTGAAGATCTTCTTGTCGGCGTCGGACAGCTTGCTCCAGACGTGCGGCGCGACCTGCGTGGCCAGCGAATCGACGATGTGGCCGGTCAGAATGATGTTCTTCTGTACTTCATAGAACTTCTTGGCCTCGATCGTCGTCAGCGGATTCTCCTGCGCGTCGACAGTGCCGTTCTGCAACGCCAGATAGACCTCGGCGAAGGCGATCGGCGTCGGGTTCGCGCCGCAGCGACTTCGGCAACGCGAGGTACGCGGGCACGTCGGGCACGCGCATCTTCAGTCCCTTCATCCCGGCGCAATCGCTGAACGGCTTGTTCGACGTCGTTTGGCGGATCGCCGTAATACGTCATCGCGCGTAATCTGGATGCCGGTCTTGTTCCGGTATTCGTCGGCCATCTCCTTGAACGCCGGGCTGTTCGCCCACTTGACCAGGTGCTCGCCGTCGCGGAACGTGTACGGGTAGTAGCCGACGCCGATGCCGCGGCATCGTCCGCGCCGCGAACGACAGACCCGAGATGATCATGTCGACCGTGCCGAGCGTCAGCCCCTGGTTGATGTCCGATTCCTTGCCGAGCGACGACGCGGGAAACACGTCGATGTGATAGCGGCCATTGGTGCGCTTCTCGATCTCCTGCGCCGCCCACACCGACCACTTGTGATAGGGCTCGCTCGTCTCATAGACGTGCGCCCACTTGAGCTTCGTTTGCGCGGCCGCGGGGCGCCGGCGATCAGCGCCACCGCCGCGACGGCAGCGAGAACGACCTTCGAGAATGAAACGCATGCTTCCTCCTTCGTACGATTGGGCGCGCTCGAACGGTCCGCGCGCCGATTTTCAATTGCAAACGACTTGTACCTTCGTGCTCTTGTTCTTGTCTGCGGCCGCGCGCGAAACGCCGCGACGGCATCCTCCAGCGGATATTGCCCCGACAGCAGCGGTCGCACGTCGACACGCCTGCGTACGACAGATACGCGACCGCCCAGTCGAACTCGATGCCCCAGCGAAACGCCCCGCGCAGGTCGATTTCCTTCGCCATCAGCGTCGTTGACGACGAACGGCAACGGCTCGTGCGGCAGCGTGCCGACCTGCACGACGACGCCGCCTCGCTTGACCGCCGCCATGCAGGTCTTGAGCGCTTGGATGCTGCCCGACACTTCGTACGCGACGTCGAACTGCGGTTTCGCGAGCGCCTCTGCGTCGCGTTGCGCGTGCAGCGCGACGTCGGCGCCGACCAGCTTCGCTTGCGCGAGCGGACGGTCCAGGATGTCCGACACCGTGACCGTGCGCGCGCCGGCGAGTCGCGCCGCGCTGCACGGTCACGCAGCCGATGGTTCCGGCGCCGGTGATCAGCACCGACTTGCCCAGCAACTCGCCACCGCGATTGACGGCGTGCAAGCCCACGGCCAGCGGCTCGGCGAACGCGAGCTCGCCGAGCGAGATGTCGCCACCCACCGGATAGCATTGCCGCTCACCCATGACGAAATATTCGCGGAACATGCCCTGGATGTGCGGAAACAGGCTCGCGCTCCCGAGAAATTTCATGTTCCTGCAGAGCTGCTCGCGACCGTCGCGGCAGTAATCGCAGCGCCCGCAGGCGTGCGATGGACTGACGGCGACCTTGTCGCCGACCTTGACGCGCGTCACACCCGCGCCGACACGCGCAACGACCGCGGAAGCCTCGTGTCCCGGAATCAACGGCTCGCGCACGACGAAGCTGCCGTTTCGGCCTTCGAAGTAGTAATGCAGATCGGAGCCGCAGATCCCGCCGGCGCCGAGTTTCAGCAACACCTCACCGGGTTGGATGTCCGGCGTCTCTTCCTGCTCGATGCGCAGATCTTCCTTTGCGTGAATTTTGCAAGCCAGCATGTTCGCCTCCCGGGAGCCTTCTCAGTGGAGCGTGTCCCAACCCTTGCTGAAGCGCTTGTAAGCCTGATTCAAATGCCGCTGCATCGCGGTGCGCGCGCCATTGACGTCGCGCGATGCGATCGCCTTCACGATCGCCGCGATGCTCGGCAAGCGCCGCCTGCCACAGCTCCGGCGCGTCGTAATGATGCTCGAGCTGCTTGTAAAGCGGACCGGTGCGCTCCTCCCACAGCATCTTCACGACGGCGACCAGCGCTCCGTTGCCGGTGGCCTCCGCGATGCGCAGATGGAACAGACGATCCTCTCCGAGCGGCTTGCTTGCCATCGATCATTTCGCGTTCCATTTCCACCAGCGCTTCCTCGATCGCGTGCACGTGGCTCTTTTCGCCGACTTGGCGGCAAGCGCCGCGCATTCGCTTTCGATCACATACCGCGCGCGCAAGAGCTCGAATGGACCCGCCGTCGCGTCGGGACGCTGCGCGGCGCTCGTCTCGCCACCCGCCAGCACGTAGATCCCCGATCCGATGCGGACTTCGACCATGCGCCTCGATTTCGAGAGCGATCAGCGCTTTCGCGCACCGACGGCCGTGAAACGCCCAGTTGCCGCGCAAGGTCGCGCTCCGGCGGCAACCGCGAACCGGCGGGAAACTCGCCGCTTTTGATCAGACCGCGAATCTGGTCGGCGATTTGCCGGTACAACCGGCGAGGTTCGATGCTGTGGAACGGCATGGGCGGCGGGATGCGACGACGCCCTCGCGGACGAATCGGACCGTCAGCCTAATTCCCCCGAGGCAACTGGTCAGAGTGGCATGACCAATTTTGGGAGCCTCGATCCGGCGTTCTGCTTCGGGTGGTCGGGTCCGACGCGCGACCGCGTTCGACACGGCGGCGGTGCCGCCGGTCAACGCGCTCACGCGTCGTAACCTGTTCTGTTTGATCCGCATTACGGCGGATCCCGCCCGGGTCCCTCGCTGACCCGCATTACAGCGAAGCCCACCGGTCCCGCGCTGCGCCGGGCGATCGGCCCCGCCGCCCGCGTATCATCGAAAGCTTCTCCTTGCGCAGCCGATTTTGTCATGCGTCTCCCGTGCCGGCCTATCACCATCCTGGCGCTCTCGCTCATCGGCACGATGCCGCTCGCGCACGCGCAGTTCGATCCGTCCAAGGAGTACGTCGAGAACCCCGCGGTCGCCGCGCCGCTATCCCCGATCCCGCCGCTCGAGATCCGTACACCCGCTTTCGCGCCGGGAAGAGCGATTTCACCGAGTCAGGATGAGCTGATGGCGTTCGTCGACGAGCTCGCCGGCCGCGCGCGCCGACCTGCGCGTGCGCATCGTCGGCCATTCGCAGGAAAACCGGGCGATTCCGTTGCTTGTTTCGCGCGCCCGTCGGCGGCATTCGGCGGCGACGTGCTCGAGAAACGGCAAGCCGACCGGTGTTGATCATCGGGCAGCAGCACGGCAACGAGCCCGCCGGCGGCGAAGCGGCGCTCGCGCTCGCCGCGGAACTTGAGCGCGGAGACGGCGCGATGCGGCTCGACCGCGTCAACGTGCTCATCGTCCCGCGTGCCAATCCCGATGGCGCATTCCATTTCGTCCGCGCCACCAGCCAACGGCATGGACGTGAACCGCGATCATCTCGCTCGAAAGCACGCCGGAGGGGCGCGCGCGCTGGGTCGCGTGTTCGCGGAGATATCAACCCGACGTCGTGCTCGATTGCCACGAATTCGGCGTCAAAGCGCGCTGGTTCGAGAAATTCGGCGGACTGCAGCGGCACGACGCGCTGATCCAGTACGCGACGGTCTCCAACCTTCCTTCCGGCGTTGTCCGAGGCGCGCCGAGACGCTGTTTCGGCAGCCGCTCGATGCAGAGCGCTGACCGGCGCCGGCCTGTCGCAATCGTGGTACTACGCGTCCAGCTACAACATGAGCGACAAGGTCGTATCGATGGGCGGCGTCGTGCCGGATACCGGGCGCAACATCGCGGGCCTGCGCAATTCGATAAGCTTCCTGATCGAAACCGCGCGGCGTCGGGATCGGCCGCGCCCACTACAAGCGCCGCGTCTACACGCACCTGACCGCGATGCGCTCGGTGCTCGATTCGACGGCAGCCCATGCCGATGCGCTGCAGGCGCTCGGCCGCCAGCTGCGGCCGCGACGTCGCGGCGGCGGCGGGCATCGGCGAATTGGTCGTTTCCGGGCACCGCGACCTCGACCCGTCACACACGCTCGACCTCGTCGATCCGGAATCGGGCGCGAACAAGAGCGTCGACGTCGAGTGGCGGAACGCGCTCGAAATCCAGGTGCGGCAGAAGCGCGCGCGGCCGTTCGGCTACCTGTTGCCGGCGGCCGAGATCGAGGCCGCGACGCGATTCGTCGCACCTGGGCGCCACGGTGTTGCGGCTCTCCGCGGACGCGGCCAGTCGATGTCGAGCGCTACCGCGATCACGCGCGCGCGAGGAAACAAAAAGGAGGATGTGCGGCGCAACGACGAAGACAGCGCCTCGAATGTCGTCCAGATCGCGACCGCCGCCGAACCGGCGCGCGTCACGGCAAGGCGGGCGACTACTACGTGCCGCTCGGACCAGCCGCTCGCCAACGTGATCGCGGCGGCGCTGGAGCCTGGAGACGCAAAGCAGCTACGCCGCCAATCGCATCCTGACGTTGCCCAAGCTTGCGGGCGGCGCACCTGTCTATCTGCCGCTCTATCGCGTGCCCGCACCGATCAAGACCGGCGCCACGGTCCGGGATCGCGACTGAGCGTCGGCGTGTTGCGCTTCCGTGGCGCAAGGCGGCGGCGACCCCGCGTAGAATCCGACTCCTTCAAATGTTCTCTCTCACAATGCACGAGGAGCCGACGGAATGAGCGGACGTCTCGCGGGCAAAGACCGCCCTCATCACCGCGGCCGGCCAGGGATCGGGCGGGCAACGGCGATCGCGATGGCGCGCGAGGGTGCGCAGAGTCTGCGCAGACTCGGACCTGAAAGCCGAGCTGCTCGACGGTCTGAATGGCGTCGCGAACGTGACGACGCGCGCGCTCGACGTGCTCGACGACGCGGCGATCGCGAGCACGCTTTCGGCGAGCTGCCGCCGCTCGATGTCCTGTTCAACTGCGCCGGGCTACGTCCATCACGGCACGATCCTCGACTGCGCGCCGAAGGACTGGGACTTCAGCTTCAACCTGAACGTCCGCGCGATGTACGTGACGATTCAGCTGCGCGCTGCCGAAGATGCTCGCGCAGCTACGAGCAGACCGGGCAGCGGCGCGAGCATCATCAACATGGCGTCGATCGCCGGCATCGATCAAAGGGCTGCCCAACCGCTTCGTCTACGGCGCGTCGAAGGCCGCCGTCGTCGGCCTCGACCAAGGCGGTCGCCGCCGACTTCGTGCAAAGGGCATCCGCTGCAACGGCGATCGCGCCCGGGCACCGTCGACACGCCGTCGCTCGCACGAGCGGATCAACGCGTTTCCCGATCCGGTCGAAGCGCGCAAGATGTTCGTCGCGCGCCAGCCGATGGGACGCCTCGCCAAGCGCCGAGGAGATCGCGCCGATGGTCGTGTTCCTCGCGTCCGACGAAAGCGGCGTTCGTGACCGGCAACATCTATTCCTGCGACGGCGGCATGACGATCTGAATCGGCTTCCCTACCCCGTCACATATCCCGAGGAGAACGACAATGAAGCTCGTACGCTACGGCCCCGCCGGCCGAGAGAAGCCCGGCCTGATCGACGCCGACGGCAAGCTGCGCGACCTGTCGCGCAAGGTCAAGGACATCGACGGCGCTGCGCTCGCGCCGCGGAGTCTTGCCAAGCTCTGCGAAGCTCGACGCGAGCAGGCTGCCGCTCGTCAAGGGCGGCCGCGCCTGGGTCCGTGCGTCGCGACGCCGTCGAAGTTCGTCGCGATCGGCCTCAACTTCACCGATCACGCGAAGGAAACCGGCTCGCCGATTCCGGAGCATCCGGTCGTGTTCTACAAGGCGCCGACGTGCATCGTCGGCGCCAACGACAACGTCATGCAGCCGCGCGACTCGACGCAGCTCGACTGGGAAGTCGAGCTCGGCGTCGTCATCGGCCGCACGGCGCGCTACGTCGACGGTGAAGGATGCGCTCGCGCTACGTCGCCGGCTACTGCATCGTCAACGACGTGTCCGAGCGCGACTTCCAGCTGAAGAAGAGCGCGAGCCAGTGGAGCAAGGGCAAGGGCTGCGACACGTTCGGGCCGATGGGCCCGTGGCTCGTCACCACGCGACGAGATCAAGGATCCGCAGAATCTCGACATGTGGCTCGACGTCAACGGCGAGCGGCGGCAGACCGGCAACACGCAGGACGATGATCTTCGGCGTCGCGCAGATCGTCGCCGACGTGTCGCAGTACATGACGCTGCTTCCCGGCGACGTGATCACGACCGGCACGCCGCCCGGCGTCGCGCATGGGAATGAAGCCGCGCGATGTGGCTCAAGGCCGGGCGACGTCGATGACGCTCGGCATCGCAGGGCCTCGGCGAGCAGAAGCAGAAGAGTCGTGCGCGTTCAAGGCAAGCACTGACGTTAACGCCTGCGTTGTTGGAAAATCCGCGGACCGGATGCCCGCGCTCCGCCCACCGACGCTCGCTCCCGTCGTGTCATCGCTACGGCAACCCGCGTTTTGCGAGGTTCGTCATCAGCGCCACGCGACACCAAACGTCCAGCGCGACCCCATCGGCGTATCGACGCGGTTGACGAGCGCGCCGAGCGTGCGGCGTCGTCACGGTGACGATGTCGCCGACGACGTGCGTGAAGCCCTCGCCCGGGCGCGTGCCGGTCCTTGGTCGGCGCGAACATCGTGCCGAGAGAAGAGCACGAGGCCGTCGGGATACTGGTGATTCGGCGCCGATCGCCTGCGCGACGAGATCGAGCGGGTCGCGGCTGATCATCGCCATCGAGCTCGCGCCGTCGAGCACGAAGCCGTCGGGGCCGTCGACCCGCATCGCGAGCTCGCACCGCGCGCACGTCGTCGATGCCGAAGTGCGTCGTCGAAGAGGCGGATGAACGGGCCGATCGCGCACGACGCGTTGTTGTCCTTCGCCTTGCCGAGCAGGAGCGCGCTGCGGCCTTCGAAGTCGCGCAGGTTGACGTCGTTGCCGAGCGTCGCGCCCACCGTGCGCCCGCGGCTGTTGACCGACGAGCACGATCTCCGGCTCCGGATTGTTCCACTCCGACTTCGGATGAATGCCGATGTCGGCGCCGATGCCCACCGCCGACATCGGCTGCGACTTCGTGAAGATCTCGGCGTCCGGTCCGATGCCGACTTCGAGGTACTGCGACCACGCGTGCCTGCGCGATCAGCACGTCCTTCAGCCGCGCCGCCTCGGGCGAGCCCGGCCGCACGCGCGCGAGGTTGTCGCCGATGACCGCGACGATCGACTTGCCGCACCGCCTTCGGCCTTCGCCGGATCGCCGCGCGCCTGCTCTTCGATCACGCGCTCGAGCATGCTCGACGACGAACGTGACGCCGGCTCGCCTTGCGCGCCTTGCAAGTCGCGCAGGCGCGAGGAAGCGAGGCGCTCGCGCGCGGCGGTGCGTTGCATCAATGGCCGAGATTCGCGAGCACGTCGCGGCGGCGTCTGATCCGACTTTTTGCAGTCCGCGCGCAGCCGCGATTGTTCGCGCGGCGTCCGGGCAGCTCCAGCGAGTTGACTGGCGGTGGGCGCGATCGGCGACAGATCGAAGAAGAACGCGCGCCGCGTTCGGCACGCGCACGAGCGTCGGCCCGTCGACCGCATGGATCGAGGCCGCGGCCGACCAGCACCGCGCTCTGCGTCGGCCTGAGGAGCAGAATGGCATCCGCCGTCGTCAGCGCGTTCCTGCCATCACGTCACACCTCCTGGGGGCATTCGACCTCCGCCGCGCGCCGATTGCCTGGGACCATCGTGCGCGCATCGCCGATCGCCATCGAGTCAGCGCCACCTGGTGCCGACGAGCATCGCGCCTCGACCACCTTCTGCGCACGCCGAGAGTCGCTCCCGCAATGCCAGGACGCCACGCCAGTGAATGCACGCGAAAGTAGCTGCCGCTTGACGCTGGCGGCGTCGCAGGCCGACGCGTCTGGTCTGCTGGGTCCGGCGTTGGCGTCGGCCGCGCGCCCGTCGACGCACGCCGAGGCCGCGTTTGCGTTTTGCGGCGTCGCGTCGTCGAGCTGCTGCGGAGATCAGGTGATATCCGGCGGTTGGAAGTGCGCGCTGCCCGACGGCCGAGGCGGACTGATCAGTCGCGCCGCCTGTTGCGCGGCGTCGATTGCGTCCACGACATCGCCGTGCGCGTTGCAGCGTGCGATCGGGTGACGCCTGCTGCCGATCAGGCGAAATCGCGTGCCGGAATTTAAACCTGGAGCGGCGATTTGCCACCGCCGCGGGCGACGCCCTACGCCGAGGACGAAGTCGCGCGCTGGCGGTCGCGGGAGACTTGCGCCTTGCGCTCTCGAGTTCACGAGGCGCGATCTTGCTACGCGACCCCTGCGTCGCGGATGCGCACCGCCCTTCACGGAGTTGCACGAGCCGATTGCGCGGGCGCGGCACAGGTTTTGTTCAAAGGTCGGGGAGGTCACGCCGATGGACACCGCATCTGCAACGCGGCTGTAGCCAGACATAACGGTGACGGTCGCCGGCCCGCCGGGCGTCATCGCCGAAAGTTCGATGGTCATCACCCCGACGGCGATCCGATCCGGCCGCTCGTTTGGCTCAGTCAATTTTTTCTCGGTCGCCGCGACCAGGAAACACTGCGCGCCGGACGAGATCGTCGCGACCCGGTTCCTACGCAGGAGGCCATCGGCGTTCATGACCTCGACCACGCCGCCTACGATCCCGTTCCAGCGCGCTCGCGCGGCATCGGCGTACATTTGCACGCCGCATCGTGACCGGCCTTACACCTGGCGATCAGCCGGACGGACGCACTGCTCTTTCCCGCGTGCGAGCCCCGGAAGGGACGGGAATGCTCGCGCCTGACGCCCGAGCAATACGTAAC
>ERZ1370068.6136-contig-5138_pt1 | contig 29731 bp, 44 predicted proteins | sample MGYA00561227_ERZ1370068 | MGnify/ENA primary metagenome ERZ1370068 (study PRJEB38410, sample SAMEA6850437) | metagenome | study: Metagenomic assessment of the ecological functions of the soil: analysis of the soil microbiota associated with the...
AACGCAGCGTGAAGTCCGCGAGGCGAGGCTTTCGTCTCGGTTGTCTTGGTCGGCCAGCAGCATCAAATCAGAATGCTTTGCTCCCTCAACATCACGGATCTGAGCAGAGTGTCCCGCTACGATTACCGCCGTTCGCTGTCAGGGCGTCGGGCTCGGTGCCGGCGTATTTGAGTCGCCGATCTGTCGTCTGTTCTTCCGTGGTTTGGGCCTTCGCTTTGCTGGCGCTCTTCCTGGACTTGTGGTGCGTCTTTTGAGTAGTCTCGGCTGCTTTCTCGCCTGTGCCATTCACGGTTTCCTTTGTTTTTCTGACTACGGTCTCGCCGGTTTCTTTCGTTTTCTCGCCTACGGTCTCGGCAGTCTCTTTTGTTTTCTTGCCAACCGTTTTAGCAGTCTCCTTTGTTTTCTCACCTGCTGTTTCGAGTCCGTCTTTAATCGTTTCCCCTGCTTTCTTCGCGCCGTGCTTGACGTCTTGAACTACGCCCTCCTGGCCGAGCGCAGTCAGCGCGGCCGTCGCAACCAAGCAGCAATCAAACTCGTAATTTTCATGTTCCCTTCCTCCTATTGATTCCGTCCTACTATCGGATCGGATCGAGGCAGCGTAATCGCGCGCACGAGCAACGCGCGTTGATTTAAATTGGCTCCTATGCCCGCTACTTGGGCAGAATCGCCTGCTCGTGCGGAGCACAACACGTGCGGCGGTAAATGCGGGCAAGCGTGGACAGAGAGACGCCGAAAAAGATAAAGCGTCGCAATCGATCCGTAGGCAAATGTGAGGCGTGTCGGTCCGACTGTTTCATAGCGGCGTGGGCTCGCCCCAATTCGTTTGTTGCTATGCACGACGCGACCGCAGCGGCGAAGTCGCCGAAAAATTCCACATCTTCCATGAGCGGCACGTCTGGAAATCCCCCAGCGTCAACAAACGCTGTTCGCCGGCAGAACATTCCATGATCGCCGCATCGCATCCGGAGCAGGAGCCCCGCGTAATGCGCAAAGCCGTCCGTCAGTCGGTATACGGCCGGCGCGGCCGGCAGGCGGATCCGAAAGAAACCGCCACAGACTTCTGGATTGCGCATTATCCGCCCAATCTCATTCAAAGATTCCAGCGGCACTTCGGCGTCGGCATGCAAAAACCACAAAATATCGCCGCCTGCGGCATCGGCTCCGACGTTCATTTGTTTCGCACGGCTGCGCTCGCCGCTCCGGATAACCTGATCGCAGAAGCCTTGCGCCAGTTGGTCGGTGCCGTCAGTGCTCGCGCCATCGACGACAATAATTTCCGCCCCACGGGTTCGCTCGCGCAGATTCGAGAGAAACGGGCGTATCAACGGCGCCTCATTAAAGACCGGAATAATAATAGAGACCTGCATTGAAGATTTTCGTCTGGACTTCTCTTTGCGCGATAACGCACCAAAGATTTTCTCGAAATAAAATGGTTGCTCGATACGTCTCTTCGACGAATAGAATTCAACAAATCTGAACCGAGAAACTCATATGATCGCAAAAATCATCATCGCAGCAGCCATTGCATTATTCTTTACGCCGGCACCGGCGCTCTTTTCACAGGAACACCCGGAGCATCCCGAGCATCCAAAGCTGGCGGCGCCCAGAAAAGGTTAGCACCGCTGACATTTCTGCCGGGCATAAAGAAGAATATCACCGCCGAGACGAGCAAGAGCGACGGAAAATTCCATGTGAAATACGAAGGCCAGGATCTCGCTCTCGATTTGATAAAGGTCCACGATGATCGATTGCAGGACCTCGGCGACGGAAAATATTTCGCCTGCGTGGATATGAAGGGAACCGATGGAAAAACTTACGACATCGATTTCTTTCTGACTGGGCAGCCGGGCAAAATGAAAGTCACTGACACGGCGGTGCACAAGATCGACGGCAAACCGCTTTACAATTGGAAAGAAGAAAACGGCAAATGGAACAAAGTGCCGACCAGCTAATACCAACGATGATCAATTGACGATGCGTTCTGTCGTTGTTCCAGTTTTCTTCCTAGCTCGGCGCGCTCACCATTCATGCCGCCGGTGAGCCCGGCATCATCAAAGGCGCCGATGAATTTGAGTTCGTTTATCGCGTCAAACTTCCGGAAATCACCGGCACCGCTCGCATCTGGATACCGCTCGCGAAGACAGATGCTTTTCAAACCGTAAGTGTGGAAGAACTAGAACATCCCGATGAAATGGGATAAGGTTCAGGACCGCGATTACGGCAATGACATTTGCGTGGTCAATGCGCAGCCGCAGGACAGTGGCAAAACGATCGAGCTGCGATACAAGGTCGTGCGCAAGGAAAAAGCCGCCTATCCGGCAGGCAATGCAGACGCCGCGCGGTATCTTCGGCCGGAAAAATTGGTGCCGGTAAACGAAACGTTTAAGACGCTTGCCGAGAAAGCCGTAGCCGGAAAAACCGATGACCTCGAGCGGGCGAAAGCGTTGTACGATCACGTCATCAGCCGCATGCGGTACGATAAATCAGGTACTGGTTGGGGTCGCGGAGACGCCGTCTATGCGTGCGATGTCCGCACCGGCAATTGTAGTGATTTCCACGCGTATTTCATCGCTTTGTCGCGAAGCATCAACATACCCGCGCGTTTCGCCATCGGCGCGACCATTCCAGCCGACAAGAATGAGGGCAAGATCGAGGGCTATCATTGCTGGGCCGAATTTCTCGCAGACGGTCAGTGGGTGCCGGTGGATATCAGTGAAGCGTGGAAGAACCCGAAGCTGGCTGATTATTATTTTGGTCATAATCCGGCTAATCGGTTTGAACTGACCAAGGGCCGCGATCTGGTGGTCGATCCGGAACCTGAAAGCGGACCGATTAATTTCCTCGTTTATCCGCTCCTTGAAATGAACGGCGAGGTCATCAAACCCGAGACCACTTTCGAGTTCCGGCGCATTGGCGCCTAAGCGGAACACAGCGCATCGTGGCTGTGCGGCCAGCGTGGCATTCCGCATGCTGTGCGCGAATATCGAACCAGGCGAGCGTTCAGTGCAGCACGACACGGATGCTCTGATGCGATCCAGCCCGGCATTGTCGACTACTGCAGCTGCCGATGCTGTCGCATCACGGCGCTTCATCGAGATCGTCATGACTATGCCAGAAATTCCCTTGATGGATTACATCGGCAACCCACTGCTGACTTGCCTGTTTCTCGTCCTGCTCTGGCTTCAGTGGCGATTCCCGTTACGACGGCAACATTTCAGTGTCCTGCACCGACTCGTACGGAATTTTGTGCTCTCGATTCCCGGTTTCGCGATCGTTCGTCTCGCGATGTTGCCCATTCCGATCGCGATCGCGATTTGGGCGCGACAGCAACATGTCGGGTTATTGAATTGGTTTCACCTTCCGACATGGGCCGTTGTGATCGCGACGTTCCTTTTGATGGACTACGCCTATTGGTGGTGGCACTGGGCCATGCACATGGTGCCGTTCTTCTGGCGATTTCACAACGTGCATCACACCGACCTGGATCTCGATGTGAGCACGGCCGCGCGATTTCACTTCGGCGAAATGATCCTTTCCACCGGCTTTCTCTCGTTAGCCGTGGTGCTCTTCGGTATCGGTCCGATCATGCTGGTCGCGTTCTTCATTACTTTTGAGGCAGCGACACTTTTTCATCATTCCAACTGGCGCCTGCCAATTCCAGGTCGAGCGGATTTTAAACCTGATCCTCGTCACGCCGCGCATGCATGGGATTCATCATTCCATCGTGCAGCGCGAGACCAATTCAAACTGGGGCACGATGTTTTGCTGGTGGGACAAGCTGCATCGCACATTGCGCCGGGACGTGCCGCAGGACGCAATCACGATCGGTGTCGCTGCATATCGGGAGGAAAACGAACTTACCCTCGGCAAACTCTTTGCGTTGCCGTTTCGTGCGCAGCGCGAGTGGCGATTACCAAACGGCGACGATCCCCGAGCGCGAGCCACAACCGGCGGAAGAGCTCGCTGGAATAACTGACACCGGGCCGTAGACGCAATCCAGGAACAAAAGCGACGCAAGAAAAACGCCGCTCGCAATGAGATGCGAGAATGTTTCTTGCAACCGAGCTGTTTTGCCGCGACGAATCTCGTTTGGGAGAAAACATCATGTCAAAACGATTACTCGTAGCTTTGCTGGGAGCGGCGTTCACCTGCGCGACTCTGAGCGCGCAAGAACTGCCGCTGATTCATCAACCAACGCTAACTCCGCAAGACAGCGGGACGACCAACGGCCTGATCGCAGTGTGGCCGGTGAATCCACAAGTGGTCTGGGCATCCGGTCGCAACGGCACATTCACCGTCACCACTGATGGCGGGGAGACTTGGAACGCAGGCGTCGTGCCGGGCGCCGAAGCGCTGCAATTTCGCGACGTGCAAGCTTTCAGCGCGAGCGTTGCGTATCTGATGTCGATTGGGGATAACCCGACTGATTTCCGTGTTTACAAGACACTGGACGGCGGCGCCACCTGGACGATCCAATTCGAGAACCAGATTCCGACTGGTTTCTATGACGGGTTCGCGTTTCTGGACGCCGCACCGCGGAATTCTGCATGGCGACTCGGTCAATGGAGTGTTCCCCGATTTTCGCACAACCGACGGAATGACATGGCAGGACATCAGCAGCAACATGCCGCCGGCTTTGCCCGGTGAAGGCTCCTTCGCGTCAAGCGGCACTTGCGTCACAACACAAGGTGGCAGGAACGCGTGGATAGCGACAGGCGTCGCGGCGATTGCCAGGGTGCTGGCCACCACAGATCAGGGGAACACCTGGAACGCGTATGACACGCCGTTGTTTAGCTCGCCCAGCGCGGGCGCATTCACCGTTGATTTCCGCGATCCGCACAACGGAATCGTGGGCGGCGGCGATCTGGATGCCGGTGATCCCAATAACGCGCGCACTGCGATTTCCAGCGATGGCGGCAGAACTTGGACTCTTACGAGTCCGCCTCCGGTAACCGGCGCGATTTTCGGGTTGAGTTATGTCGGACAGACTGGTCGCGGCGGCGGAAACAATCTCGGCCGCGCAGTGGTGATCACCGCCAATGACCCGCCCACGTTTTCGACCGGAGCCGCTGCCTGGACTCCGGACGAGGGAAACACCTGGTTCACGTTGCCCGGTGTGAGCGGCTTCTGGGCGGTAGCTTTCGCCACTCCCAAAGCAGGATGGCTCGTCGGAACGGATGGTCGCATTTTGAAAATCAGTTTTTAGCGAGCCGGCAGTTTAACTCAAGATCGCTAAGCAGTCTGTCATCTCGAGCGAAGTCGAGAGATCCCGCGAAGTTACCTGAGAGTTATGCTACGGGGTTCCTCGACTCCGCTCGGAATGACTTTATGACATCACGCCTACTGTTGCTCTGGCCGTGAACCGTTTCGCGCAAAGGCTAAGAGAGCAATCAATCTCGCTTCGCCGCGGGCGCCCTGAAATTCTCCAGGTCAACGTGGGCAAGCTTTGCAATCTCACCTGCGTGCATTGCCATGTGAACGCCGGGCCGAAGCGCAAAGAGATCATGACGCGCGAGACAGTTGATCGGATCATCGATTGGCTGGCGAATACGGAGATTCCAACGGTTGACCTCACCGGTGGCGCGCCGGAAATGATTCCCGATTTTCGCTATTTCATCGAGCGTGTGAAAGAGCTGCAGCCGTCACGTCACGTGATCGATCGCTGCAATCTCACCATTTTGCTTGAGGACGGTATCACGATCTCGCCGAGTTTCTCGCCGATAAAGAGGTGGAAATCATCGCGTCGATGCCGTGTTACTCAGCGGAAAATGTGAATGCGCAACGCGGCGACGGCGTATTCGAAGGCAGCATCGCGGCGCTGCAACTTCTGAACTCGTTAGGCTACGGAATCGATCCAGCGTTGCCGTTGCATCTCGTTTACAATCCGGTGGGCGCGTTTTTGCCATCGCCGCAAGATGAGCTTGAGGCCGATTACAAACGGGAGCTGCAAAAGCATTTCGGAATTGTGTTCAACAGGCTTTACACGCTTACGAATCTTCCGATCGGCCGGTTCGCCGCTTACCTGCGCCACAGCAATCGGCTCGATGAGTACATGCAACTTCTGATCGAGGCGTTCAATCCAGCGACTATCGAAGGTCTCATGTGCCGCAACACGATCAGCGTCGGGTGGCGTGGTGAAGTTTATGACTGCGATTTCAATCAGCAGCTCGGGATGCAATGGAACAATGGGCAGCCGATTTTTTGTGGGACGTCAACCCCGATTCGCTCGAAAATCGCGAGATCATGACCGGCGATCACTGTTTTGGTTGCACGGCTGGCGCGGGTTCGAGCTGCGGCGGCGCGATCGTGTAATGCCGTCCTGTAGCCGCTTCGCTGTGCGAAGCAGTGCGCGCCGCCACAGCGGCGGCTAGGCGGCGATTGACCCAATCGCCTGATGCTCAGAGCGAGATCAGCCTACAGGCGGTTCAGGTGAACGCCCTACCATTCGACACACGACGTGCGCCGCCATTGGTAAAACGAATTCGTTTCCTCGCGCGTATTGTTTGATTCCGTTTTCAATGGCGATGCGAATCGCCTCCAATGTTTCCGGCGATTGCCGCGCCAGGATGCCCGCGGTGCGAACGCCTGCGTTCCGTTCCGCTTCGAAATAATAACCCGGCGTCTGGATGATGCCATTCAACCGTGCGCGTTTCATAGCTCATCGAAGCGCCGTCGAACCCAGCTCGTTTCAGCACTTGCCGGCATTCCTCTCGTTCGCCGTACAAATATTTCGGCGGACCTTCGGGCAAGCCGACATTCAAATTCGCGTAAGCTTCAATCGCGTCATTAACGATCTTCGCGCCCGGGTTCTGCTCTGGTCCAGCCCAAACAGTAAAACCAAATTTGCCTCCCTGTTTCAAAACGCGGCACGCTTCGGCGCATGCTTTTTCTGGATGTGAGACATGCAACAACCCGAAGTTCATAAGCACACGATCGAAACTCGCCGTCTTCAAATGGCAGGTCATGTGCGTCGCCTTGCGTGAATCGAATCTCCGGAAACATTCGCTTCGCAATCGCGACCATTTTTCGGAGAAATCAATTCCTGTGGGAACCGCGCCCGAATTGTTTCGCTGCGGCTGACACGTAGCCCGGGCCACAGGCGACATCCAAAGCCAACATCCCTGCCGAAACGCTGGCGTCTTCCAAAAGCGAAGGAATGAATTGCCGCGTCAGCGGCGACCACACGGAATCGTATTTGTCCGCCACGCGTTGCCAGCCCTCATGCTCGAACCGAGCGAAGTCGTCTTGCATGCTGTCACGATTGCAGGTTAGGCGCTCGAGTGTCGTGCGCGAATTGCGCTTCGCACACCGAAGCGGTTACAGTTACTCGAGAGGAAATTCGATTCGTTCTTCTTCTTCGCGAGCTACGAGTTTGTTTCGCTCAATGATGCGGGCGCAGGTGTTCCACCGCAAAATCGCATCGTCGTGACCGGGCGGGCTGAGCGGTTCGGCTTTTTCGAACCAGTCCATTGCTTCGCGCAAAAGATCGTAAGCCTGAAACCGGCAGCCGGGCGTGTGCTGCCGCAGTTTCGTCTTTGCCCGGCGTTCGGCGATGATTCCGGAATAATACGCGCGCTCATATTCCGATTTCACGCGGCTCAGCAATTCTTTCGTTTGCGTCTCGCTGACGCCATACGTTTTTCGAAGCGATCGGTGAATGCGAGCAAAAGCGTGATGATGGCCCGCTGGTTATCAGGATCGACAGCAAGAATATCGAGACAGATACTCTCCGCTTCGCCGGGTTCGTTGAGCAAACGGTAGCGCTCAGCCTTCTCTAGCGCAGCGGGAATAGCGTCTTTGTGGAGTTGTTTCAGTTCGGCCATGGCGACCGTGATTCGTTATAGCGGTTATACATTTGTCAAATGACAAACTCGATTCCCGATTCACGATTCTCGATTCACAGTTTCTACGAATCAGCTCTTCTTCTTCAACCGAACGCCAGAACCAGCCCAGCGGATCATAAAATTGATCCACGACGCGTTCTTTCAACGGAATGATTCCGTTGTCCGTGATTTCAATGCTTTCGGGACAAACCTTCGTGCAACACTTGGTGATATTGCAGTAACCGATGCCCTGTGTGTTCCGCAATTCCTCGATCCGATCCTCCGTGTCGAGCGGGTGCATCTCCAGAGCAGCGACGTGAATTAAAAAGCGCGGCCCGATAAATTTGTCGTGCATCTGGTGGTCGCGCAGGACGTGGCAGACGTCCTGGCACAGAAAACATTCGATGCATTTCCGGAATTCCTGCACCCGGTCGATGTCCTCCTGTTGCATGCGCCATGTGCCGTCCGGCGCGTCCGGCGGTCGCGGCTTGAACGGCTTGATTCTTTTCTTCACTCGAAAATTCCAGGAGACGTTCGTTAGCAAATCCTTGATTAACGGAAACGTTTTCATCGGCTGCACTGTCACCGGTTTTTCGAGTGGCAGATCGCTCAGTCGGGTCATGCACATCAACTTTGGCATCCCGTTGACCTCTGCCGAGCACGATCCGCACTTGCCGGCTTTGCAATTCCAGCGGTAAGCGAGGTCGTTCGCCTGTGTTGCCTGAATGTGATTGACGGCATCGAGAACAACCATTCCCTCGGAAACGCCCGTGGTGTAATCGCGAAATTCGCCGCCAGTCGCATTCCCGCGCCAGATTTTGAAGGTAGCCTGTTTTTGCGCACTCATTTGTTTTCCTCAATCACTTCTTTCAAATAGTCCGGCATATCCGGCAACGGTTCCAATCGCACTTGCATACCGCCGTCTTCACTTTTGCGAATCATGGTGTTTACCTTCGCGAAGCGCTCGTCCTTCTCGGGATAATCATCGCGGAACTGCGCGCCCCGGCTTTCTTTCGCTCCAGCGCTGCCCGTGTGATTGCCTCAGAAACCGTAAGCAAATTTTTAGGTCCAGCGCCGTGTGCCAGCCAGGATTGAAATCGCGGTTGCCTGTGACGCCGACGCGCGCGGCGCGTTCCCATAACGTCTTCAAGTGATCGAGCGCCGAGTGCATTTCGCTCTCATCACGCACGATGCCGACGTTGTGCTGCATCACTTCCTGCAAATCGCGCTGAACGGAGTATGGATTTTCACCGCGACTGTTTTCGAACGGCTTCAGCGCTTCGCGGGCGTACATGTCGATCTTGTCGTTGTCGATTTTGCCGTGTGAATTTTCCTTCGCAAACTTCGCCGCAAATTCTCCGGCTCGTTTGCCGAAGACTAAAAGGTCGGAAAGCGAATTGCCGCCGAGCCGGTTCGCGCCATTGATTCCGGCCGCGCATTCACCTGCAGCGAATAACCCTGGCACATCGGACATCTGGGTATCCGCATCCACATGCACGCCGCCCATGATGTAATGCGTCGTGGGGCCGACCTCCATCGGCTCGCTCGTGATGTCGATGTCGCCAAGCGTTTTGAACTGGTGATGCATGCTCGGGAGCTTGCGTTTGATGTGCTCCTCAGCGTTTGAGAGTTTTTTCTGATCCACGAGATGTCGAGATACACGCCGCCATGGGGCGTCCCCCGCCCTTCTTTGATTTCGCGCACGATGCAACGGGCAACATGATCGCGAGTCAATAATTCCGGTGGGCGCCGGGCGTTCTTGTCGCCCTGCGTATAACGCCAACCCTCTTCCTCACTATCAGCCGTTTGAGCTTTGTAGTTATCGGGGATGAAATCGAACATGAAACGTTTGCCGTCGGCGTTTGTGAGAATTCCGCCTTCGCCGCGGACTCCTTCGGTTACAAGCATTCCCGCAACGCTAGGCGGCCAAACCATGCCTGTGGGATGAAACTGCACATATTCCATGTCGATCAACGCTGCGCCGGCATGATATGCGAGCGAGTGTCCGTCACCGGTGCAATCCCAACTGTTACTGGTGATCTTGTAAGCTTTGCCTATCCCGCCAGTCGCGAGCACGACTGCCTTGGCGCGAAAAATCTTGAAGTGTCCGCGCTCGCGATCGTAACCGAATGCCCCAACCACTCGCGCGCCATCTTTGAGTAACGCGATGACGCAAACCTCCATGTATACATCGATTCCCCGATGTATCCCGTGATCTTGCAATGTTCGGATCATCTCGAGTCCAGTTCGATCGCCCACGTGCGCAAGTCGCGGATATTTGTGGCCGCCGAAGTTCCTTTGCAGAATGCGACCATCCTTCGTGCGATCGAACACCGCGCCCCACGCCTCGAGCTCACGCACACGAGCTGGCGCTTCCTTCGCATGTAACTCGGCCATCCGCCAATTGTTGACGTATTGTCCGCCGCGCATCGTGTCCGCGAAATGCACTTTCCAGTTGTCGCGATCATCAACATTGGCCAGCGCCGCCGCGATGCCCCCTTCCGCCATGACGGTGTGCGCCTTGCCGAGAAGACATTTGCAAACCATGCCTACCGACACGCCGGCCGCGGATGCTTCGATAGCTGCACGCAGTCCCGCGCCGCCGGAACCGATTATCAGAACATCGTGCTCGAAAGTGTCGTAGTCTGGCATGGTGATACCAACAAACTGCGGCTACACAAGCCGCACATCGTGCCAGACGCCCATGGCACAGAGGCGAACATAAAGATCGGTAAAGCCGACCCAGAACAGACTCAGCCACGCCCAAAGCATGTGGCGGCGATTCAGACAACTCACGCAGGCGTAGGCGCGATAACAGGCTGGCGATTTTGCAAGTTGATCGCGAAATCCTCCGATCAGATGTCGCAGGGAATGGCATCCAAATGTATAGCCGCTCAGCAAGTATACGTTGATGGCCAGCACGATCGTGCCGACGCCGATGCCGAATGAACTTTTGCCCGTCGCTGGATCGACAAACCAGAGCGCTTTCCAAACGTCATACGCCAGGATCAAAATGAACAAGAGCGCCAGATAGAGAAAATAGCGATGCACGTTTTGCATGATGAGCGGGAACGAACGCTCGCCCCAGTAGCTCTTACGCGGTTCGCCCACAGTGCATGCCGGCGGATCGGCCCAGAACGCTTTGTAGTAAGCGCCACGATAATAATAACAGGTGAGCCGGAAGCCACCCGGTGCCCAAAGAATAAAAAGCGCCGGCGAAAATAGAAGCCACTGCGGCCACCAGCCCGGTTTCGGTCCAAACCAACTGTGGGGCGAATCGCCAAACAGTTCCGGCGAATAAAACGGCGAGACGTAATTGCCGAAGAAATAATCTTTTCCCTGAAACGCCGCCCACGTGGAGTAGACGATGAAAGTCGATAATCCGATAAAAACGAGCAGCGGCTGGATCCACCAAACGTCCGCGCGCATGGTTTGGCCAAATGCCGGCTTGGTCATTGCGGTTTCTGCGTTTGGCATAAGGAAAGGTTTCCGCTTGCGTGGCAAGATCGACATGCAATGAACTCAAAGTCAATTTCAGGCTTTACAAAAATTTGTTAACCGGACATTTTTGCGGTCGTCTGCTGGTTGCCGTTATGTTCGCAATTGACGCTGTGGTTTGCTGGAATCACGCGGACGCAATGTTGGCGACAGGGCGACTTCAGCGCCTCGTCAAATTCGAACCGGCTACAAGCTGACTGTTCGTATGCCCGATGACTCCCTCTCCAAGCGGCTCGCCCTGATCAACACGCTGCTGCGGCCGATCCAAAGACCATCCGTGAACTTTTACCGGACTTCGTTGACCGAAAGCTAAAAAGCAAAACAGTTCGTGCGGCGATAGTGACTGCTGCCGACGCGGCGTTGGTTCGTCAATTTCCCATTGCGCGCATTTTTCCGCCGGAAATGCGACAGCGATTGATTCGAAGCCAACTTGATCTTGTTCTCGACGAGTTAGTATTGAAAGACAGCCTTCCGACGGACGACCTGGGCACGAGCTTTCGGAGCTTCATTGTTACGGCGAAGTCTGCGGTAGCGACGCCAGCAGATGTAATCGAGGCCGCGATGCTTAAGCTGCTCGGCGCGGATTGGACGGCAACCCCATTGCCGATTGATGCGTTCACTTTCGAACTGACGACGGAGCACCCACAATTATCGGTTCGGGAAGCGTGGGAACTGGCGTACCCAACTGCAACAAGAACCGGGAATCGCGCACGCTGAGCCGAATCTGATTGTGCCGCTCGAAAATGTCGCGCCGGACGAAGGGCCAGCCAGCGGGGTTAAGAGCTTCTTCGGCGGGAAACCGCTGTCCGGCAGCGCAGCGCCCGAATGGAGTCTGGACAATATCCATGTAAAGGAAGCTTGGGCGCAAGGCTGGAGAACGATCATCAGCCATCACGCGGGAAGGCATATTAATCGGCCACCCTGATACCGGCTATACGAAGCATGTCGAGAATTGGTCGAATAATCCGACAGAACGGCGTTTGTTGCCGCAATTCGGTTGGGATTTCTGGAAGAACGACGCTGACGCAACCGACGATCTGGACTCGGCACTGGGTTCGATCTTCAGCGCGGGTTTCATTGGAAATCCCAGGACACGGCACCGGCACATCCAGCATTATTTTTAGCGACGAAGGTCCGCGCAACAAACCGCAATACGTCAGCGGCGTGGCGCCGCGCGCTCGTCTAATTCCATATCGTGTGGCGCCAAGCGTTGTAATTTGGGACCGCGCCCGTTTGGCGGACGCAATCATTCGTGCCACGGACGCAGGCTGTCATGTTATCTCCATTAGCATGGGAGGTATGCCGCTCGATTATCTCGAGCGGGCGTTGCACTACGCGGTGAGCAACGGCGTCATTGTTTGCTGCGCCGCCGGAAATATTTTCGGGGCCAACGACGCGCTTCACGCTGTGGTCTGGCCAGCGCATTATCCGGAAGCGCTCGCAGTCGCGGCCAGTAACGCAAATGATCAACCCTGGAGCGGTTCGTCGCGCGGACCGGAAGTGGACATCACTGCGCCGGGCGAATCGGTGTGGCATGCGATCGCGAAAAAGGCAAACCGCTGACTGACGTAGCGCGCGGCGACGGGACCTCGTTCGCCGTGGCCACCACTGCTGGTGTCGCTGCGCTTTGGCTCGCATATCACGATCGTGAAAGACTCATTAGCCTTTATGGCAGGGAACGGATCCCCGGAATCTTCAAGCACATCGTCATGACGTTCGGCTTTCGGACAATCCCAAACTGGAATACGAGTTTGTTTGGACCGGGAATCATCGACGCATTGCAAGTGCTGCAAGCGCCGCTGCCGGCAATAGCGGTTCGTGCTTCCAAAGACCGCCCGCAACCTCAGGCAAAGTTCGATCAAATCGCCAGCCTCTTTGACGATGTGCCGCGTCCGCAGCTACGTCGAAGCCTGGCTAAATTACTTAATACACCGGAGTCGCTTTTGCCCAAACGTCTCGATGAGGTTGGAGACGAGCTCCTATTCCATTTTTACAGCGACGGGAAGTTGCGACAGGATTTTCGGACGCAAGCCAAGTCGGGCAAATTAGTGGCGCCAAAAACAAGAGGCGCTTCGGCAAAGAAAACGATGCGGGTGGAACCGGCGCAAGCGCTTGCGGCAATGAGCTCACCGCGGCTCGCCGCCCAGCATTGGGCGCTGAACGATACATTTTCGGCGATGCGCTCCGATCCAGCCGGCTGCTGTCTGCCCAGCACCGTGCTCATTCGCCGTCCGCTCCATCAACTGGCAGCTTCGCCTTTTTCCACGCTTCCCAGCTACCGGGAACATTCCAAAGGTCATTGAAGCCCTGCCGCTTCAAAATGCTCGTGGCGATGCTGGCGCGATAACCGCTGCCGCAATAAACCGCCGTGGGTTTCTTACGATCAAGTTCTTCCACCCGATTGCCAAGCTCCGGCACAAAAATGTGATGGGCACCGGGAACATGCCCCTTTTTCCATTCGCCGGGCGAACGCACATCGAGAACCTGCAATGAAGACTTGCGTTCATTCAGCTCGTGCACGCTCATCTGCCCGACTCTTTCCAGCGGAAATCCCGCTGCGTGCCACGCTTTCATTCCGCCGATCAAATAACCGGCGAATTTTGTGAATCCGGTGCGAACAAATAAGCGGAGGATTTTTTCGAGGTCGTCATCCTCCTCGAGCACGAGAAGAATCGGCTTTTCTGGATCGAGCAGCCAGCCCGCCCAAATGGAGAGAATCGGCGTGCCGGCAATGTTAAGTGCGCCAGCAATGTGACCGCCGCCAAACGCGAGCATGTTGCGCACATCAACAAGAACGCCAGCCTTCTTGTCGATCGCGTCTTTGAAAGCCTGGGGAGAAAGACCGGGAACGCGTGGAAGACTTCCAAGCACTTTAGGGCCTTCCGCATTCACCTTCTTCATCAGCGGATAGTACCGGGGCACCGGTGGCGCCGTTTTAATTGCAAAATCGGTGAAGCTTTTTGCGTCAGTGAACTGCAAAAAATTATTGAATTTTCTTTCGTAACCGATCGTGCTGCTCAACCGCGCGCCGATGTCGGCGCCGCAGGGCGAACCGGCGCCGTGATTGGGATAAATCATCACGTGATCGGGGAGGTTCAGGTAGAAATCGTGCAACGTGTGGAATTGTTGTTCGGCGAGTTGCCTGGTAAATTTCTCACCTAACAAGTCGGGCCGTCCCGCGGAAGAGACAAAAAGCGAATCACCCGTGAGCACCGCCCACGGCTCTTCAGGATGATCTGCCTCAGACAGCAAATACGACATGTGCTCCGGCGTATGCCCCGGCGTGTGGCGCGCCGTGACGATCACTTCGCCAAATTCAAATCGGTCGCCATCTTTGATTTTTCGGGGTTAAAACCGTACTCTGCGCCGCCCTCGCCGCTGGCGTAAATCTTTGCCGTTTCCAGTCGCGCGCACAGTTCGCGCGAGCCGCTCACCAGATCGGCATGAATATGGGTTTCGAAAATGTGCGTGATGATGACGCCGGCGTCGCCGCGCCGCTTCAATGTAAACGTCGCAATCAGCTCTCGGATCAAAGACCGCCGCCACTCCTTCGTCATCGTCGCCGACGAGATAAGAAAGCTCAGCGATTCCTTCAGTCTGAATGGTTTTAAAAACGAGTGACATTTAGATCAGTTAAACCGAATGGATAGAGAAGTTCAACAAGATCGCGCTACGAGCTCCGGGAAGCGCGCGGCCCACGTGCTGGCGAGCGCGTCCTCGCGGTCGCGAACTTTTCTTGACACCCGTTCAACCTTCCGCTGCGAGAAAAGGAAAGTTCGTTTCGGCGCGACGCCGAAACCAGCACGCCTGGAGGCGTGCGCTCCCAGCACATCACCGGACCTCAACCTCGATCGGCAGCACATGATTGATCATGTAAGTGCCGCGATCGGGATCGTGCAACACTGGTTGCGTTCGGCCGAGCGAATCGGTAGCGCGAGCGACGAGAGTTTGTTTTCCCGGTTGCGACGGTGTCTGCCAGTTGAACTCCCACAATCGCCACGCGTTCGAGTTCGATTCGCCAAGCAATTTTGCGTCGTTCCACGTTTCGCCACCGTCCGTGCTCAGTTCAACTTTCGTGATTTTCGCATCGCACGTCCAAGCGGCTCCGTGAACGCGCACGCTCGTGTTCGCAGGCACGGTCTCGCCTTCCGCCGGACCCGCGATCTCTGCTTTGACTTGCATTTCGCTAAGCGGCGTCAGTTCAGCGCCGTCTTCCCGCCTCTGCCAGTATGCGTAGTCAATGGTTTGATAATATCCCGTAAACGGACGGTCGCTTACGATGATGCGCTGGAGCCATTTGACGGATGCCATCGCATACCAGCCGGGCACGATTGCGCGCACCGGAAAACCGTGCTCCGGCGGCAGGTCTTCGCCATTCATTTTATACGCCAGCAGCACATCGCGGCGTGCTTTTTCCAGAGGAATACTGCGCGCGAACTTCAATTCGCCCGGCGGACTCTTCGGGTCTTCCAGCATTCCGCTGTCCGCTCCTTCCAGAACTACTTCGCGACGCGTTTGGCTTGAGAATCGCTCGATCGAGCAAGACCGACAGTGGCACTCCGGTCCACTCTGCGGTGCCGACTGCGCCGAGTCGCCACTGCACGCCCTTCACTTTCGGTTCGAGAAAATTCCGGTTGTTCCCTGCGCATTCCAAAGTCGCCGGAGTCGTGACCGACTCGAGCGTCATGAGCTCGTTCGTAATCAATCGCGAACGGTTTTTCCACTTCGCCCTCTACATGCAACCACCACGCATCGCGATCGATTGTCGGAATTGGAAAATGCGTTCGAACGTAGAACGATTTCGTTGGCGTAAGAAAGCTGTCCACCGTCGAAAACGGCATCTCCAGATTCAGCGGGCTTTCGCTGCGCACGATTCTTCCGTCGCGAAGTTTTGTTTCTTCTTGTGGCATCGGTTCGGAAAGGACTATTTCGCTGCACGGAGGTAGGCAGAAAGCTTTTCGCATACAGCTCATCTGAACACGGCGATCGTCCTCCGTAATCTCGTTCACCTTGAGTTGGTCGGGAGACATCTTGCTAAGAGCATCGCGTAACGCTTCAACCCGCTGCAGCAACTGCTGGCGGCTGCCCTGCACGAGATATCCAGGCGGAATGCTGGCGTCGAAGGAGTTGGCAAAAACGATCACCGAAACGCCGGGTCGCAGTTGATATTGAGGACCGCCCTCCAGCATTGGCGTTTTGTCGTCATAACTTGAATACTCGATAGTCGCCTGCTGAGGATTGCTCCCGGAGTTCGCATCACCGCTTTGATGTCCACAACTGCCTGTCGCCTTGATGTCGAACTTTGTTCGTTGCAACAAGCGCACTTCCTTGACAGAGCCAACATAGACAACGGCTGCTTTCCTTCGAACCGATTCGATAAAGCTACGCATGTTCGCACCGAACAGATGCGCAGCATCACCAGAGATCAGAACACACGCCAAAAGAAACGTGTATCGTCTGAGACTTTTCGTTTTCATACGTCACCGTCTTGTTCTCGACTCATTCACTTGGTGCGATGAACACATCTTTGCGCGGGAATGTGCGAATCAATGATTCAGGTTTGTTAAAATTTGTCGCGAGAACATCCACTGGATTGCCGGCAATCCACGCAGAAAGATCGATCGATTCGTAAATGCCGGTGTTGAATCCGATCAGTATCCGGCCTGGCTTGCTGCCGACGTTCTCGATTGAATGCCCGTAACCCTGCGGGATGTAACCGGCGTCTCCGGCATGCAGGAGTTCCGTCCGGAAACGGCCGTGCGACCCAAACATGGTCACGCTCACATCGCCCTCGATAACGTATTGCCATTCATCAGCGTTGGGATGCCAGTGCAACTCGCGGAGAGCGCCGGGTTCGAGGTCGAGAATGACGCCAGTGATCGTCGTCGAAATTGGAAATCGCGTCGAATCGACGCGCCATTCGCGACCACCTTTGAACACGCCATGCGGCGCCTCGGAAAGCATCCGAAATTTGTGGGTCTGCGGCGGAGCAACACGCGCACCCTGCAGATTTTCCGGTATTTGCTCCGGCGGAATCGCGCCGCGGGCGAAGTAAACTTCCTTGGTTGGAAAACCGTCAAACGCTGACTCCGGCAAACCAAAATTTTTCGCCAGCAGCGATTTGGGCGCGTGGCCGATCCAATCGGTAATGCTGAACGTGCCGAACTCGGAGAAATAACCGTTGTCGAAAATCAGAATGAAATGTGTCGGTTCATTCCCGAGGCATTCGAGCACGTGAGCGTGGCCGCGCGGAAAATACCAAATGTCGCCCGGATCAAAGTCGTTCGTCTCGGTTTGTCCTGCCGGATTGATCACGGTGGTGCGCACACGACCTTTCAAGCACGAACGCCCATTCCGCAGCGGTTGCGTGCCAGTGAAGCTCGCGCATCACGCCGGGTTCAAGCTGCATCGACACGCCCGCGATCCCCTTTCGAGATCGGCAGTTGTTCGACAGTTACTTCTTTGCCAAAACTGTTCCCGAGAACTTTCCCCTTCGATTTCTCCAGTTCGAATTTGAACGCCGGCAATTCTTTCCCAGACAACAACGGGTCTGGAACGTTGTTTCGAAAACTGTTATCGCCCATGAATCCGCTTTCTTAATGCGCTTTGGGTATGACGATCAAGCGAATCCTTGAAAGCTGGCCAGACGTGAATCGCGCTTTCAGCGCTGGCGCTTAAACCATATACGCATCCTGGGGCGTCGCCCCAGGCTCGCAATTAATGACGCGCCTTTGGCGCTAAACAGATAGAGCCTGCGAAGGAATGCTAAAGCTTCAGTTCGCGGCGACGCCCAGCTTTGGCGTCGGGACTCGCCAACCAGCGGAGCGCGTTGGGTCAGCTACGGGCGGGACCGGACCTAGTAACCCTGGTCGGTTTGAAAATTATTACTGTCGTCAGCCGGATACAACCCTAGCGCTTCGACTGTCGGCTCATCGATTGCTCCCGTGATTGGCAAGCCGTAATCGCGCTGGAAATTCGCGATAGCCGCCCGCGTATCGACGCTCAGAGACCCTGTGATTGATCCAAAGTAATAGCCTGCGCCTTGCAACGCTGTCTGGACGTTCGCGATTACTTCGTCAGGGAGCAAATTACTGTAAGTGTAGACCGGCCCATCGTAGTCGTAATAGGTCTGCAATGGATCGTAACCATAGGCTGGATACCAGTAGCTCCCGTCCAGGAAATAATATCCGGTGTTTACGAAAACGATCGTGTCACAATGATCGTGCCACCAGTTACGGTCATGCCACTCGTGCCAATGACGGCGGGACGCTTCGTCATGACTGATGTGATCCTTCTTGTGGCGCCACTTTTTGTCCGTGAGCGTCTTTCGGTGATTCATGCCTGTCCCGCTGAGGTCCCGCCTCTGGATCACGATTTGTGACACGCCGTTGAGGGTCGATCGCAGCAAGCGTTCGATTGTCAGCCCCGAATCCCCGGTGTTCGCGCATCTTCTGCAGAGTGCGCGATTCAGTTTCACGTGTCGCTGAATCGAGCGTGTTCGCCTGCCCGGTCACGAGGCCGCGGTGTTCACGCATTGCCGCTGATGTGCGGATTTCATTTTCACGCGTCGCTGGATCCAGAATGTTTCCTTCGCGGGTAACAACGCCGCGTCGTTGACGCATTGCCGCCAATGTGCGCAACTCGGTTTGGCGCGTCGCTGGATCAACTGCTAATGGGTTGTTGCCCCGGTCCGCTCCGCTGCACGTTCAACGCAGCGAAAGCAGGATTCGAAGTCTGCGACGGGCGGCGCATAAGTGCGCTGGAGATTAGCTGGCGGCTGCGCGATCGTGCGAGGCAGATTCGCGTTAAACCTTTGAGGGTTCAAACCGGTTGGCCGGGAACGCCCTGTGGCGCCACGCGCGCAGTCGCAACCGGCTTTGCGGCCCTCGCTGGCGCGCTGCGGCTTGCCGCCACACGCGGCGACGCAGTTTGCGCAGTTGAATTGATTGTTTGCGCGGTCGCATTGTGGAAGATTTCCCGCAATCGCCGCGGCCACGAACGAATGCCGAAAATGCAGATCGATTCATTTTTAGTCTCCGACCATTAAACATCATAAATACCTCGTAGTTGCAAACCTTTGACTGGAACGCACTCTCAACTTGTTCAGCAAATGAGCAAATTATTTGCTCGCCAGCGGCGCGACGGTCGGAATCCATCAGTGTGACACCACGCCGAAGGTTTTGTTCTCCGGTTGCAATGCGCCATCTGAAACTTAGAGTCTGAAATCTTCGCCGGGGTCTTAGCTCAGTTGGTAGAGCGCCTCAATGGCATTGAGGAGGTCAGGGGTTCGAATCCCTAGGCTCCACTCCATTTGATTCTCAGCTGGGCAGCGACTGCGAAGGCTGGGAATGCGACGGGGACTTTAACCCAGCCGGTGTTCAATGATTAGCACGGTTTGATCCCGAGACCGCCTCTCCGACACCTCCGCTCTTTCGCAGTCGCTGCTCCCTTCTTTGATCGGAAATCAAACGGATTGTCTATCAGGCGCCGCACCTGAATTTTTATGTAGGGCCTCGCCTGACATTCGGAAGCCTCTCGTAGCACGATCCGTCATCGGCAATTTACCAAATCTTCGTTTGTTGCAGATTATAATGAGCGTAAATGAATGACACTGCGGCAAACCATGCGCCGACCCGTGTTTGACAGAGCCATAGTTAACCTGCGGAATTTTCATCGTCTCAAAATTTCCCGCGGGTCATTGACCATCGCCTGCCTTATCCTCGCTGGCCTGATTGGATACGTCGATTATCTGACGGGATACGAAGCAGTCGTTACTTCTCTTTTATTTTCTGCCGATCTCGTTGGCCGCGTGGTTTGCCAACTTCAAATTCGGGATCGCGATCGTAGCCGTCTGCGTCATGGTATGGGTGCTTTCCAGATCTTGCATCTGGAATCCCAGCTCTCGAATTCTGGAACATTGGAATGGCTTTTGCATCGTACGTGCTTTTGCAGGCGTGGTATCGAAATTAGGAACTCTCGTTCGGGAACTCGATCGGCGTGTCGAACGAACGGACTGCAGCGTACGAGCGCGAGATGCTTGAGCGGCGACGACTCGATCAAGAGATTGCGCAAGTGGCGGATCGTGAGCGGAGACGGTTGGGCCACGATCTGCACGATAAGCTGGGGCAACACCTCACTGGCACGGCTCTCGCGGCTCAGGTATTGAAGGAAAAACTCGCGGCACGATGCGATCCGGACACCAGCGATGCAGAGAAACTGGTGCGCTGCCTTGAAGAAGGGATTGATTTCACCCGGAACCTTGCCCGTGGCTTCTTTTCGCCAGAACTCAAAGCCGAAGGCCTGGTCGTCGCGTTGCAGAATCTGGCTGAGACCGTTAGTGAACAATCCGGCATTAAATGCGTTCTGTCCGGCGACGAGTTAATTCCAATCCACGATTCCACTGTTGCGAATCAATTGTATCGCATCGCTCAAGAGGCAGTAACAAACTCGGTCAAACATGCTGTTGCCAATCACATTGATATTCGGCTCGCAATGGATGGCTCCGAACTTTGTCTATCAATCGTTGATGACGGAGTTGGATTTCCAGACAGGCCGCGATCAGAAGGGCTCGGGCTTCATCTCATGCGTCATGCGGCGGCACTCAGCGGTGGGACCTTCGATATTCGGCGAAATGGCCAGAAAGGGACGATAGTGACATGCCGAGTAATGCAGTTTGAATCGCAATGATTTCGATTTGATCCGATGAATTCTAGCCCTTCTGGAACCGTCGCACGCAAGCGCTGCGTGTTCATAGTCGACGATCATCCGCTCGTTCGCGAGGGCCTGACTAATCTCATAAACCGGCAGAGTGATCTCATCGTCTGCGGTGAGGCAAAAGATTCCGCCGAAGCGATCGCCGGAATCGCAAAGGAGCGGCCCGATGTCGCCATCATCGATATATCCCTCACAAACGAATCCGGATTGGAATTGATCAAACATTTGGTAAGGCAGTTCCCGCAAGTTGCATTGATCGTTCTCTCGATGCACGACGAAGCCTTATATGCCGAACGCGCCCTGCGCGCCGGCGCACGAGGCTACGTTATGAAGCACGAGACGAGCAAAAGTGTGCTTGCCTCTATCCGGCGGGTACTCGGAGGTGAGATTTATGTTAGCGAACGGATTGTCAACAGAATGGCCTTAAGACTCGCCTCGTCGGGCCAAGCGGTTGCCAGGTCACCGGTAGAACGTTTGAGTGACCGCGAACTGGAAATTTTTCAGTTGCTCGGCCAGGGCCGCACGCCGTCGGAAATTGCCGGAGATTTGAATCTGAGTCTGAAAACCGTTCAAGCTTACTGCGCCCGAGCGAAAGAAAAGTTCGGCGTTACCTCGTTGACTGAGTTGCTTCGCGCCGCCATCCGATGGGACGATGCCAGCCACGTAAAATAAGCGGCGAGCCACACAGATCGAAAGGTCTTCTTGGCACGCCGATTTCAATGCCTTGTCCTTCTGGTCGGCTCTGCTTTGCTTCTTTTCTTGTGGCATCGACTGCGAATGGCCGGGAATGCGACAAGGGCTCTTACGACATACCCGGTGTCATGAACTATGCACGGCCCTATTCCTGAAACACGATGAGACAATTTGTCTAGTCAGGTGTAACCTGATTTCTATGTAGGGCTTCGCCTGACATGTTACTATTAAGTCACTTCAGTTATACGTCACGTTGTGTTACTCTGACCAGCTGCCAAGTTTCAACAGGTAACAAGCGCGTTACTTTTCCGGCACAGCCATGACCAGTTAGTTGCTGCGATGTTACGGTCATGAAAACAACAACAATCATACAGCAACTGGTCTCTAGTAACAGACGGAGATCGCTCTCTAGACTAATAACTCAGAGAAGAGAATCAAACCTCGGCAACGCTTCATTAGCCGTCGTTCGTTCCTCGGCAAATCGACTCGCCGCTGGGAGCAGGAACCGTCGGCGCAGGACTGTTGGGCAGCATCCGAGCACGGCAGAAGCAAGTGCGGCAGTCTTTCACCGGGAGACGCGGCACTGCTTCGGTTCCCAGCGGCGCTGGAGACTACTCGAGGCCGACTTTTGGATCCAATACAACGAACTCGGCGGCATCCAGGACCACGAAGTCCCAGGCGGCACTGGCAATCCAGCCTACACCGCGGCCCTCGCGAGTGTTGGATGAGGACATGGATGCAGACTACATCCACGACAACACCGATGATGAGATCACTCATCACCAGTTCCTCAACGCGTATCTGGTCTCCAAGGGAGCGGCTCCTGCAAATCTCGATCCGTTTCGCACCCTGATGGGCAGCACCGCGACGGGAGTTAATCACGAACATGATCGGACAGTCGGCTCACCAACCTGACGCAACTTACGATCGACACCAGCTGGTGGACCCGCTATCGCGACGACAGCCATAACCCGGATCTTGATCCAAACCATGTCTTTCCGCAGGCCGTCCCGACTTTGGCCGTAAACCAGCACACGGCGATTCCGCGGACCGATGCGGATACAACGCGATCCCAATTTCCTACAGGCGATCGCGAATACGGCGGCTTTCCACTTCCCGACCATTGAACAAGGTGGCAACAGCCTTTACCCATCGCTGGCGCAAAGGGCGACCGATGCGGAAGTGCTGCGAATCCTGATCAGCATCGGCCCTACTGAGACCATGCACTTCCAAACCTGGTCGGATAAGGCGGGTAATGCGCCGCCATTGACTGCTGTCGATCCGGTGACTGGTGTGTCGGTGACGTTTCCGGATCTGGACGGTGGCAGCGAACTACTTCCGAGAAGAACCTGATCATGCCAGAGCCGTGTCCGTTCCTGGATCGAAGCCTTCCCATTGTTTCGATCATTCGACCGACCAAGACGGAAGGCGTCTGCCATGGGTGCTCTGCACGTTCCTAACGAGACATGGGACTTTTCATCGGCCAATCGCCAGCGTTTTTCGCGTATATGACCCAACTGGCACAAGACAGCAGACGCACGCCACGCACGGGCGTGGTTGAGTAGTGTGACCGGCCAAATTAACCGTAGAGAACAGAAGTCGGCGAGCGGTCGCACGGAATGCGGCCGCTCAACCGTTAGTCGATGGCGTCGCATCCGGATGTGGAAGGCGACGATTTTTCTCTTTCACAAGAATGCTTTTCGGGGAACTATCCATTGTTCCGCGGAAGTTGCGCAACATCGCTGGCCGAGCGGGTTTCCATCTGACGCTGGCCATTCCATGCACAGAGTAAACTCGATCCTCATGCAGGCGCCGAAGATAATGATCTTCGAAACAGCCGCCAACCTGGAACTGTGGCCAAAAATTTTGCCGCATTATCGCTACATCCGATTTCTGGAGCGCGGGCACGATCGCAACCTGGTGATTATGGCGGCCACGCGTTCCGGCATCCCAATCTCCTGGACCTCGGAGCAAATCATCGACCGCGACAAGTTCGAAATTCATTTCCATCATTTGAAAGCCTGGACAAAAGGAATGCGCGTCGTTTGGACATTTTCCGAAAGCGGAGGTGGTGTGCTCGTAGCGATTTCACACGATTTGCGGTTTCGTCTTCCGCCGCTTGCGCCAATCATGAATCCAATAATAGGCGATTTTTTCATCCATAGCGTCGCTAACAAGACCTTGCACTGCATGAAAGCTTACGTGGAGGCAAGGGCAGACAAGGTGACCGCATGAGCCGAAGACGCGCGGTCATCACGGGTATCGGGCCGATCACATGCATCGGTACCGGTGTTGATCGAATTTCTGGAACGGAATCCTCGCGGAAAAGAGCGGTATCGACAGCATCACAAGCTTCGATCCGAGCGTGTTCCACGTGCGATGCGCGGGCGAAATTCGCGATTGGAATGCCGAAGATTACTTTTTCACCGCACCGCCTGAAACGGCTCGATCGTTACGCTCAATTCGCAGTCGTGTCTGCAAAGCTCGCGCTGGAGGACGCGCGCATCGACTATTCTCGCGAAAAGCCGCAGGATCGCGTGGGCGTTAGCTTCGGCACCGCGCTTGGCGGCGTCTGCAAAGCCGAGGAACAATACATCAGATATCTAAAAAGGGCGCGCGCGGCGTCCAACCCACTCTTGCCGTCCAAGTCTTCGGTGGTTCGGCGCATTCGAACATTGCAATCGAATTCGGCTTTCGCGGCGTCGGCACGACGAATTCAAACAGTTGCGCCAGTGGCACAGTCTCGGTCGGCGAAGCACTGCGTTACATTCGCGACGACTTTGCAGATGTAGTTGTGGCCGGCGGAGCGGAAGCGCCGCTGACTGCCATCACGATTGGCGCGTTCGACATCATCAAGACAATGAGCAGATGGGCGGGTGAGCCGACTCTGGCTTGTCGTCCATTCGACGCGCTGCGCGATGGATTTGTCATGGGCGAAGGCGGCGCTTCGCTCGTTATTGAAGAACTGGAACACGCGCGCGCTCGCGGCGCACGCATCTACGCGGAGGTGCTCGGGTACAGCTTGAACAACGACGGCTTCCACATGACCACGCCGCTCCCGAGCGGCGAATCGTGCATTCGCGCGATGCGCGAAGCGCTCGCGGACGCGCAATTGGCGCCTGAGCAGATCGATTACATCAACGCACACGCCAGTTCGACACAGCTCAACGACAGCGCGGAAACGGCGTCGATTAAACAAGTGTTCGGCGATCATGCGCGGCGCATTCCCGTAAGCGGGACCAAGGGTTATTATGCGCATCCGCTCGGCGCGACGGGCGCAATCGAAGCGGCGCTTTGCGCACTTTCGTTGGATCGGCAATGGATTCCGCCGACCATCAATTATCAAAACCCCGACCCAGCGTGCGATCTCGACGTGGTGCCAAACCATGGCCGGGCGGCTGCGTTGAATTACGTGATGAGCAATTCATTCGGCTTCGGCGGCATCAACGCGTCCGTCGTCATGGGACGCGTATCAGCGTAGTGCATCTACCAGACTCGTGAGCATCAGGCATCTCAGTGCGAAGCTGCGCCGAAAGTGCTCTGCGCTACCTCAGCATAAATCCGGGCGATTCTCACGGGTGCGCTTGATTGCCTGCTCTTTACGCCACTTCGCGATTTCTGCGTGATTTCCGGAGAGCAAAACCTCCGGAACTTTCCAACCACGGAAGTCGGCCGGCCGGTGTACTGCGGCGCTTCCAGGAGACCATTGCTGAAGCTGTCGTCCGCGGCCGATTGCTCATGGCCAAGCGTTCCCGGCAATAAACGCACAATTGAATCAACCAAAACAACCGCAGCAATCGCGCCGTTCGTGAGCACGTAATCGCCAATCGAAATTTCCAGATCAATCAGATGTTCGATCACGCGATGATCGACTCCTTCGTAATGTCCGGAAATGATTATGAGATGCGACTCTTGTGACAGCTGCTGCGCCATCTGTTGATCGAACCGACGCCCTGCAGGCGACATCAGGAGGATTTGCGATTTTGCGATTTGCGACGTTTGCGATTTCAGGTCTTCCACGCGCCGCAAAAATCGGTTCCGGCTTCATTACCATCCCCTGCCCTCCGCCGAACGGCGCATCATCGACCACGTGATGTTTGTCCGTTGTCCAATCGCGCAGGTTGTGAATGTGCAGTTCGACGATTCGGTTCTCCTGCGCCCGTTTCATGATGCTTTCGCTCAAAGGGGCGCGGCAGATTTCAGGAAACAACGTGACAATGTCGATTCTCATTGAGGAAAAACATCGAACGCTGAACGTCAAACGTCCAACGCCGAGACTATAGGGCGCTTCTCGAACACGAGCATTGCGGCGTCTGACACAGACGCCCCTGCATATCATTCCACAATCTCGAGCACCGCGCGCTGTCCGTGACGCGCCGCAGAGCTGGCCAGCAAGGCGCGAATAGCGTGAATGGTTTGACCAGACCGGCCAATCACACGGCCCACATCTCCGCGTCGAAGTTGCAATTTAAAGGTGATCATTCTGCCGTTGGGAATTTCCGTGAGCACCATGTCATCAGGAAATTCGATCAGCTCGCGAATGATGAACTCCAGAAATTCTCGCATCCGTGAAAAGACTAACCACGAATCCGCCTTTGCACAACAGCTACGGCGCGACAAGTGGACACGAATAAACACGAATTTTGTCGGGCGTCCGTGTCAGACGCCAAATGCCGGGCTAGCTTTGCCGTCTCGGCAGAGGGCGATGAATCTCCCTCAGCCGGTTCTGAACTCTCTGCTCGGGTTCAGATGCTGGCTCGGCAGCAACCATCTTCTTTTGTTTCTTAATCAAGCTGCGCACGGTGTCCGATGGTTGCGCGCCCTTGCTGATCCAGTACTCGGCGCGCTCAACACTAAACGAACTGTTTTGACCAGTTTGCTTTGGATCGTACGTGCCGATGATCTCGATAAATTTCCCGTCGCGTGGGCTGCGGCTGTCGGCGACAACGACTCTGTAGTACGGGCCGGTTTTCGCTGCCTTCTCTGCGTAATCTGATTGAAACTGCCATGGTAAATTAACTTCTCATTCGCGCCATTTGCGCCATCATTTTTTCATCTTTCCTGCGTTCTTCATCAGCTTCCGCATCTGATCAAAGCGCCGCAGCAAATCATTTACCTCCGTGACGGTGGAACCGCTGCCGCGCGCGATGCGTTGACGCCGCCGGGCATTCAGAATGTCGGGGCGCGTCCGCTCTTCCTTTGTCATCGAAAGCACGATCGCTTCCGTGCGCTTGAGCTGCTTCTCGTCAATGGAGAGGCCCTGCACGTTACTCATTCCGGGTAACATGCCAAGAATATTCTCCAGCGGCCCCATGCGACGCATCATTTTGAACTGCGCCAGGAAATCATTGAAATCGAATGAAGCGGTGCGGAGTTTGCGCTCAAGCCTGGCAGCGTCTTCGGCATCGACGGCTTCAGCAGCTTTTTCGACGAGACTGACAACGTCGCCCATTCCAAGAATCCGCCCCGCAAGCCGCTCCGGAATGAAAAGCTCAAACTGATCGAGCTTTTCACCTGTGCCGGCGAATTTGATCGGTCGGTGCGTGACCTCGCGCATGGACAATGCCGCGCCGCCGCGCGCGTCGCCATCAAGCTTCGTCAGAATAATTCCTGTAATAGACAAAGCAGCGTCAAAACCGCTCGCTATGCTCACGGCTTGCTGCCCGGTCGCCGCATCTGCAACGAGCAAAATCTCGTGCGGCTGCAAAAATTCTTTGAGCGCCTTGAGTTCATCCATGAGCGACTTCGTCGATTTCCTGTCGCCCCGCCGTATCGAAGATTTGCACACTAGGCGCCACCGTTGTTCGCGTCGTCTCAAGCGCAGCGGCGGCGACGCGCTGCACATTTTTCTCGCCCGGGTCGGGAAGCATGAACTGGAACGTCGATCTGTTTTCCAAGCGTTGCGAGTTGTTCGATCGCCGCGGGTCGTTGCAAATCGCACGCCACCAGCGATGGCAGTGCGACCTTGCTTTCTTTAACAAGCAGCGCCAGCTTGGCCGCCGAGGTTGTTTTGCCAGAGCCGTTAAGCCCGACGATCAAGATGCGTGTTTCGATCTTCCAGGCGAAGCGGCTCGGCGTCGCCGCCAAGCAGCACCGTCAATTCATCGTGAAAAATTTTTACGATCTGCTGACCCGGCGTAATGCTGCGAAGTACATTTCGCCAAGCGCTTTCTCTTTTACGCGAGCAATGAATTCTTCTGGCGACCTGAAAATCAACATCCGCTTCGAGCAACGCCATCCGAACCTGGCGCAACGCAGCGTCGACGTTCGCCTCGCTGATAACGCCGTGCCCACGGAGGTCTTTGAAAATCTCCTGAAGTTTGTCGCTAAGTTGAGGAAACATAAATAAAGGGCGGCTCTCAAGCGCGCCGCAGGCGACTGGAAAGCCTCGTCCCTTGGGCTCGCGATTACTTTTAGCGGCTGTCGCGGGCGAGCTTGCAGCTGTAGCTGCGGCTTCTTCGATTCCGAAGGTCCAATGTGTTTCGACTTTTTTACCCTCAGATTTGGCGCTGACGATCACGGTGCACGTTTTGTCGCGCAGTTTTTGCGGCACCTGATACGATACGGTGCCGGTTTTCGGATCAAAGTTGGCCGGAACAAGGCCCAGGCCGCTCACACGCATTTGCACACTGCCAGGCTCGATCTGCCCTATGCTGCTAAGGTTCGCTTTGATAAGCGGCAATGCCGTGCGCACCGTTTCGCCGTCTGCCGGTTGTGTCGTCAGATCTTTCGCGCCGACTTCGGCCACTGCTGTGCCGCCTCCGCTGGACGCGCCGATCATGCTTACTGCGTCTGCAAAAACTTTGGGCTTATTCGCTTCAATTGCGTAACGGCCGATCGCATCCATCGGAGAAGTGAAAGTGATCGGCTGGCCGTAAACCGTAAACATCGCTTCGTAACCGGCATTTCGCGCAAGTTCCTTCACGTGCTCGTTGTAATTCCCGAACGGCACGGCAAAGCAATTCACCTTAATGCCGAGGCGCTGCTCGAGCAGTTCCTTGCAGCCGACGACTTCGTTTTGCACCCATTTCTCATAGTCGAGGCCCGGTCAGCTTTTGTCCTGCGTCGTTTTCCGCCGGGCTCGATCAGCGGTGACGTTGTGCCCTTCGCGCAAGTCCTGGTGCGTCGCGGTAGTGCGCCTGAATATCAACGCCGTTGTCGCGCAGGTCGGCGAGCTGTTCCCAGGTGATCGCTTCTCCTCCGCCGAAGAGCCCCCGCGCACGCCTTCGGTGTAGATGAACATGGTGAACGGATAGCCGTATTTCTTCATGATCGGCCACGCGACTTCGTATTGCGATTTCCAGCCGTCGTCGAAAGTAACTGACCGCGCAACGCGGCGGTATGTTCTTTTCGCCCCGCTTCCAGGCGAGCAAATCCTGCATCGAGATCACCGTGATACCCTTGTCTTTCAATTCCTTCATCTGCGCTTCAAACGCAGCGGGCGTAATCTCAGTGCCCGGATAGCGGATCTTGTCGACCAGCCGATGATAACAAAAAATAAGGACCTGAGCAGTTTGATCGACGACTGGCTTCTTGATCTTGGGAGTTGCCGCCACCACCGGAGCAGCCGTCGCAGCAGCCGTTCCAGGGGCAGCGCTACCGCCAGGTTGCGGTTTATCGGTAACGGCTTGCTGCTTTTTGCACATCGAAAGATTCAGTGCCAGCAGTAATGGAAGGATTGCGAATCGGATCATCATAAGAGTGTTAAGGGATTAGGGGCAGTGGCGCAAAACACAAGTGCATTTTATACGCGATATTGGAAACATGCGAATCGTTGACAGAATTCAGGTTCGCTCGTTCCAGTTTCAGCGAAACATTTTGATGCAGCACCGGTTTTTGCTATTAGATGAGAATGTCGCGTCTGGTCACTCGCATCGTCACACTCGCGTTTGTCGCAGTCATTAGCGGCATGCAGCACGGTGAGAACTTCCGGTGTCAAAAACACGAGCAAAACGTTTTCCACTGTAGTCGTGGATGCCGGACGCGGCGGCTACGTTAGTGGT
>ERZ1370068.9329-contig-8115_pt1 | contig 29720 bp, 46 predicted proteins | sample MGYA00561227_ERZ1370068 | MGnify/ENA primary metagenome ERZ1370068 (study PRJEB38410, sample SAMEA6850437) | metagenome | study: Metagenomic assessment of the ecological functions of the soil: analysis of the soil microbiota associated with the...
GTTGTACTTCGTTCAGTTGCAGCCATTTGCTAACGCCACCATCGAGCCCGTTCGCGCGCGCCGCCTTCGAGGCGAATCAGAAGCACTTCGCAGCGGTGTTCAGTCAGGGCAAGCCCGAATACGCGATCCCGCGCGGGACGGTCAGCGATCCGGAACGGCTGCGGCAGCTCTCCGCCTTCTTCTTCTGGACCGCCTGGGCGTCAGCCGCCGCCCGCCCTGGAGACACCATCTCCTACACGAGCAACTGGCCCCACGAGCCGCTCATCGGCAACGTTCCGACGGCCGAGGCCATCGTGTGGACCGGGGTGAGCATCCTCCTGCTCCTGGGGGCATCGGGTTCATCGTCTGGTTCTACGCCGCCCTGCCCGCGCCGGCGGCTCTCGAGGCCGCTCCCGCCCGCGACCCAATGGTCGGCTTGAGGCGCGACGCCTTCGCAGCGTGCCACCATGAAGTACTTCGTGGTGGTGGCCGCGCTCTTCCTGGTGCAGATCGTGGCCGGGGCGGTCGTCGCGCACTACGGCGTGGAAGGGGACGGCTTCTACGGCATCCCCCTGTCCCGACTGCTGCCGTACAGCCTGACGCGGACGTGGCACGTGCAGCTCGGGCTCTTCTGGATCGCCACCTCGTGGCTGGCGGCCGGGCTCTTTATCGGCCCCCTGGTCGGCGGCGTCGAGCCGAAGGGACAGAGGCTGGGCGTAAACGTGCTCTTCATTGCTCTGGTCGCGGTCGTCGTCGGCTCGCTGGCCGGCGAATACCTGAGCATCCATGGCCGGCTTTCCGATGCTGCGGCCTTCTACTGGGGACATCAGGGCTGGGAGTACCTGGATTTGGGGCGGGTCTGGCAGGCCGGTCTATTCCTCGGACTCCTCATCTGGCTGGTCCTCATGCTACGGGTCATTTGGCCCGCCCTGGCCGAGAAGGGCGAACGGCGCGATCTCGTCGTGATGTTCGCCCTCTCGGCGGGGGCCATCGCCCTGTTCTATGGCGCCGGCCTCATGTACGGCCGGCACACGCACATCAGCATGGTCGAGTACTGGCGCTGGTGGGTGGTTCACCTCTGGGTGGAAGGCTTCTTCGAGGTCTTCGCCACCACGGTCATCGCCTTCCTCTTCGCCCGGCTTGGGCTCCTGTCCGCGGGGCTCGCGGCCCGGGCGTCCTTGCTTGCCGCCACCCTCTACCTGGCGGGAGGCATCATCGGGACCAATCACCACCTCTACTTCGCGGGCACGCCCACGGCGGCCCTCGCGTGGGGCGCGACGTTGAGCGCCCTCGAAGTGGTGCCTCTGGTGTTGATCGGCTACCAGGCGATGAAGGACTTGAAGATCTCCCGTCGGACCGAATGGGCGCGCAAGTACCGCTGGCCCATCTACTTCTTCATCGCGGTCGGCTTCTGGAACCTGGTAGGAGCCGGACTCTTCGGCTTCATGATCAACCCGCCGATCGCCCTCTTCTACATGCAGGGTCTCAACACGACGGCGGTGCACGCCCACGCCGCCCTCTTCGGTGTCTACGGCATGCTGGGCCTGGGTCTCACGCTGATGTGTCTGCGCGCATTGCAGGCCGACCGCGAGTGGAAGGAAGGTTTGCTCAGGTTCTCCTTCTGGGCGATGAACGGAGGCCTGATGGCCATGATCGTGCTGAGCCTGCTGCCCGTAGGGCTCCTGCAGACCGTGGCCTCCGTCAAAGCACGGCTACTGGTATTCGCGCAGCAGCGAATTCCTCGGCCAAGGGCTCATGCAGACCCTGCGCTGGCTGCGCATGCCAGGCGACACACTGTTCGCGATCGGCGCGATCGCGTTCGTGGTCTTCGTCTTCGGTCTGGGTTTCGGATACTCCCTCACGGACAAAGAGGCGGCCCGCGGTAGGGATCGCCGACCGGTCGATCTGATCAGCAGTCGCATCAGGGGCGACCGTCGATGCTACCGAGTCGGGTGGTGGGATCACCAGATTCTGGCCATCTTCGATCGATGCGAATCGAAGACGATGGGGTCCGCGATGACTGGTCGTCCATCCCATGAATGCCCCGCCTCGTGGGCCTGCTCAGGGCCTTTCGGTCACGTCCGGGGCGGCAGCGGGCGGCTCTGGCTCAGGTGCGCCCGCTCCGGCCGCATCGAGCCGGTCTCGCCACCTCGCACTCGAGGCCGCATGCGATCCCGAGATGCTCGTAAAGGATCCGCCGCACCTCGAGGATCGTTGCCGGGGTGCTCTGGGTCGAGTGGCCGGAACGGACGATCTTCTCCGAGGCGACTCCCTCGAGGTGAGCGCTCTCGTACTTCACGACTCCGTCGTCCTGTCCCTGCGGCGGCCCCTCGTTCTTTTCGGGGATGATCGAGTGTGCCGTAACACCGGGCGCGATCGGGCTCGCCGACAGCGTCCGGACGAAGCGGTTGCTGGGCAGCATGTTGTCCACCGCCGTGGGCGCCGCTTCTCTCGGCAGGCGCGGGTTCTTGGCCGCAAGCTCCGCCACGCCGCCGACGACCGTCAGCGGCAGGGTGACGAGCTTTCGCACCAGGCTGCGCACGAACGAGGAGACCGAGGAAGCTGCCCCGGTGGGGCGTGGCGATGAAGACCACCCGCCTCACGTACGGCTGGTGCTCGAAGAACATCGTGCGCTGGATCAGCGCCCGGGTCTCGGGGCTCGACGTCAACCTTTCTCGAAGGGAACGTCGGTGACCGAGTCCCAGAAGCGGGAGCCGCTGTCGGTGACCATGAGCCGCGTCAGGAGCCCGCCCTGGCTGTGGCCGATCACCACGAGCTGGTCGAGCGCCGGATCGCGCCCGTCGGGATCGATCTCCTTGCGGATGCGCTGGAGCGACTGCCGCAGGTCGCTGGCGGAGAGCAGGATGGGGTTGCTCGTGTTGTAGGTGAAGAGCCAGAACTGGATGCGCTCGCGGAGCTTCGGATCGTTCTGGAGCTCGTTGACGATGTCCGCCCAACGGGCCGGGCTCGACGCAGTGCCGTGGACGAGCACGACCGGCAGGCGTCCTGGCCGGTAGGGATGCATCATGAGCAGCCCTTCGGGAACCGGCGGCTTGAAGGCCGAGAGGAACGCGCCGATCTCGGTGTCCCAGACGGGGAACCCTCGAGCTGGTAGGCGAGGGCCGCCGTGGGCTCGAGCTCGAGCGGCACGTGGCGCCCCGATGTCCGCCGTCGTCGCCGTGTCGGCCGCGTACACCTCGATCCGTCCGCGCAGGTTCCCGGTGGCGATGCCCGTCGATACGTCCTCGATCCGCAGCAGTGCAGTCACGGGCACCTTGAGCCGCGGAGGGATTCGCTTGCGCGCCGCCTCGGCCTCGGGCCCTTCGCCGGCAGGCTGTCAGCTCGGCGGCGAGCGGCGCACCGAGGCCGGCCTGACGGTAGCGGTTGAGGAAGCCGCGCACCTTGTACTCTCCCAGGGAGATGAACCGCGTCATGCGATAACCGGACCAGATGAGCGTCGCGTCGTCCACGCTGATCTCGATCCGGCCGAAGGGCAGGGGCCGCGGGCCCGGCGCGAGCACGACGGTCGCCTCCTCGGCTCCCGCCAGCCCCTGGGCCAGCCCGAGGTTGTAGAGGTTCGCCGCCAGGCGCGAGGCGCGGGTCGAGCGGGTCCAGGCGCGCCTCATCCTTCCTGCCGAGGCCGAACGCGTACGCGTATACGGCGGAAGCGAGGAAGTACTCGGCCTTCTGGCTCTTCACCGCGTGATAGAAGGACAGCTCGGACAGGACGAAGAGGTACTCGCGGCTCAGTCCCTCCCCGGGGCCTCGGAGCGCAGCCAGGACCAGCTCCGGGTTCTTGTCGAAGCGCTCCCCAAGCCCGAGGCGTACCAGCAGCTGCTCGGAGTACTGGCTCGGGCGGTCGGCCGAGAGCACGCTCGAGGTCACCGAGCGGTACATGGACTGGGTGTCCACGTGGGTGACGCCGATGGGCGTCGCGCAGGCGCACGCCAGCACCAGGACGACAACGAGCTGACACCGTCTTCGCGAGGGTCTTTCATGCCAGCGAGTGAAAGTAGGCGGCCGAAAACCGGACGCGTGGCTATCGGACGTAGGTCCTGTCCGTCATCCGGGCTGAGCGCCTGCCGAAGGACCGCGCGTCTCCGGCAGTCAAGCCTCAGTCTGAAGGGGCAGCTTCCCGGCACCCTGACTGCCTTCGGGGAGACAAGTACGCCGCGGTCACTGCGCAGGCGGTTCGTGGTCGACGGCGGAATCTACCGGCATGAATTCGTCGCCCAGGCCGTCCTGCAAGGCATCGTGCAGACATATCCTCGAGACCGAGGTGCCCATCCTGTCCGCCGTTCTCACCCCGCACCAGTTCCACGATCATGCCGATCATCACGAGTTCTTCCGGTCGCACATGGTCACCAAGGGCAAGGAGCTGGCCGGCGCGTGCCTCTCGATCATCAGAGAACCTCGCGGCCGTCGCCTAGGTCGAGCGGATGACTGACGCTCGCCTCAGGACGGATCCATGCCCTTGGATTTGAGCGCGCCCGCGCCCACCGGCCCCGTGACGTACTGGATGAACGCCTTGGCGGCAGCCGCATCCTTGCTCGCGGGTCCGATGCCGGCCGAGAAGATTGTCACGTTGTTCAGATCGCCCGGCAGCGGGCCCACCAGCTGGGCGCCGGCGATGGGAACGATCTCCGATGCCTGGGCGACACCCATCTCGGCCTCGCCCCTGGCGACGACGTCGGCAGCCTGTGCCCCGGGACCAGGACGGTCTTGAACTTCATCTGATCGGTAATACCGAGCCGGTCCAGGACCTTTGCGAAATAGACCCCGCTCGCACCGCCCTTGGCCGGGTCGGCATAGACGATCGATTTGACGGCGAGAAGAGTGCGCTTCAGCGCATCCACCGAGCCGATGTCGGGTTTGGTGGCGCCGGCGCGCACCGCAATGGCGACGTAGGAGCTTGCCACGTTGACGATGCTGCCCGAAGCCACCTTGCCTTGGCCCTGAAGGTCGTCGAGCGCGGCCCGCGACAAGATCATGACATCCGCGGTCTCGCCCTCCTGGATGCGCTTCCGGAGATCGGCGATCACGCTGTAGACGAACGTGACCTTGTGGTCGGTGGCGGCCTCGAATTTTGGTTTGAGCTCGTCGAGCGTGGCGCTCATGGCGACCGTGCTCATGACCTTGATCTCGGCCGCGCTGACGGCGGGCGCGGCGGTCAAACCCGGCAGCAGAATGGCGAGACCGATCGCCGTCGCGACGTTGCGTGCAAGGCGTTTCCCGATCATGGCTCTCCCTTTTGACCCGGTTGATGAGCATCGACGCGTGCGACGCCAACGGCCGGGATTCTATCGTATGCCGCGCGCGTGTGCCGCGGCTACTGCTTGACGGCGCCGAACATGAGCCCGGAGACGATGTGGCGCTGCGCGAGGAGCGCGACGAAAAGCACGGGCAGCGTGATGAGCGTGGCGGCCGCGGCCAGCGTGCCCCAGTTGATCTCCTCGTAGGAAATCATGGTGTAGACGGCGATGGGCAAGGTGCGGGTGGAGCGGCCGGCCAGGATCACCGAGAAGAGAAGTTGTTCCAGGAAAACACGAAGGACAGGATGGCGGTGGCGACCACGCCGGGCTTGACGAGCGGGAGGGCGATGCGCCAGAAGGCGCCGAAGTATGGAGCAGCCGTCGATCAGAGGCGCTTCTGGAGCTCGGCCGTGACCTCGGGGGCGATCGAGGTGAAGCGGACGACGAGCCCGCGCCGCTCGCCGGCGCTCCCTCGACGACTTTGGCGTAGAGCTCGAGGGGCTCGGGGACAGCCGTCGGCCCGACGATCCAGATCTTCAGGTTACTGAGTGGTGGCGGCGTCGCATCCGAGCGAACCTCGGCACCCCTGGCTGAAAGCCGCACGAAGCTGGCGTCGAGCACGCTCCGCCCCACGTGCTTTTCCTCCAGGACCGCGAAGCGGATCAGGATCTCCACGGCGAGCACGACCATGGGCGGCTCCGGGGCGTCCATGCGGAGCCCGTGAGAGCCGCCGATGCCGACCACCTCCACACGATCATCTCCTTCCTGGCTCCCTTCGGTTCGATGCGGAGCGAGCGGCCGACCTCGACGATCGTCCCAACTTCCTGCAGCGTGCTCTCCGAGATGAGGAGCTGCCCGCCCGTCGTGTACGATTCGATCCGGCCCGTCAAGTTGACGTGGGATCCGACGGCCGCGTACTTCATGCGGCGGTCCGAGCCGATGTTGCCGACGATCACCTCGCCGGTGTGGATCCCGATCCCCATCTCGACCTCGGGGAGCCCGCGCTCACGGCTGCGCGCGTTCACATCGACCATGGCGCGCTGCATGGCCACCCCGCACGCCACGGCCCGCTCCGCGTCGTCCGCCGCCACCGTGGGCGCTCCGAAGATGACGAGGATTCCGTCGCCCATGATCTCATTGATGGTTCCGCCGTAGCGGAGGATGAGGTCGACCATGGTCTGGAGATAGCCGTTCAGAAACCGGATGGCCTCTTCCGGCGTGAGCCGCTCGGCCACCGCGGTGAAGCCGCGCAGGTCCGACATCATCACCGTGACCTTGCGCAGCTCACCGCCCAGGCGGAGCGCCTCCGGCGACCCGAGCAGGCTCGCCACGACGTCGTCCGAGACGTACCGTCCGAAGGTCTCCCGGATGAACGTGCCGCGCGCCTCCATGGCCTTCAGGTCCGTCAGGTCGTGCGACGACCACACGATGCCACCCACCGCGCCAGATCCCTGCGGCATCACAGCGCTGGATAGGAGGGCGGGGATCTCCCTCCCGTCGTGAATCCGATAGAACACTTCGCGGCCGCCGATCCGTCCGTCCTGAGCACTTCCTCGAGCCAGAGGCTGGTCGCGCCGCCGGCTGGCGCCGGATCCCGCCGTGATGGTGGAGATCAGGCTGCCGAGCGGCTGCCGAGAATCTTGTCCGCCGGTTTGCCGAGCATGGCGCACGCTGCGGGGTTCGCGGGTGAAGACGGCCGCCTCCCGCCAGTCCGTGCCCTCGTGTGGGCGGGCGGACGACGATCACCGCATCGCTCATCGAGTCGAGGATGCTGTTCACGTAGTCCCGTGAGACGGTCGTCTCCTGGAGGTCGCCGGCCATCCGGTCGAATGCGCTGGCGATCTGACCGATCTCGTCACGCCGCGTTTCGCCCAGGCGATGGGAAAGCTCGCCCCGGCCCAGGATCTGCATGCCGGCGATCAGGCGGCGAATGGGCGCGGTCAGCGATCTCACCAGCACGAGCGCGATCCCGACCACGAGGGCGGCCACCCCGGCGCCCGTCCACAGGAGCGCACGCCGGAGCGCGGCGACGGGGCGAAGGCCTCCACCGTGTCGAGTTTCGCCACGATGGCCCAGTCCAGGTCCGGGGTGTTCAGGGGGCATACGAGGCCAGGCCCAGCTCTCCCCGGTAGTCGACTTGGGTGACGTCATCCATGCCTCCGCGCAAGAGCCGCCTTCGCCGCGGGCGTCGTGATCTGCTGGAAGAGAACGGTGCTGTGGTGAGCCTGCATCAGCCGGATCAGGTCAGCGGGCACGCCTCTGCCCGCGAGCGACTCGAGGTATTTCTTCTCATCCTCGAGGAAGAATCGCGAGTCGCTCCGCATCCGAAAATCCGAGCCGACGAGATACGTCTCGCCGGTCCGGCCAAGCCCGTACTCCTCCCACTTGCGGTCCCCGGTCATGACGGCGTCGATCCGATCGAGCGGGATCTGAAGGGCCACGACGCCCACGCGCCGGCCGTCTTTGAAGATTGACGCGGCCACGAACGCCGCCGGCGCGCCGAGCGACGGGGTGTACGACTCGAAGTCCACGAGCTTGACGAAGTCGGCCTCGATCGCGTTTCGGGCCGCCTGTGAAGGCCCGGCCGAGCTTCGAGTTTCGGTACGGACCCGATTGCAGACTCGTTCCGAGGTCGACCTTCTTGGCCACGGTGTAGACGATGCGGCCGCTCTCCGTGGTCGATCAGGAAGAGATCGCCGTAGCCGAACTGCTGCGTGATCGAGCGGAGCAACGGATTGAGCCGCGAGTGGACGTCCGCGTACCGCCCGCCGCCGGCCGGGCGGTCCAAGCGGTCACGCGATCCTTCGGGATTGGGATTGTCCACGATGAAGTGGGCCTGGAGGATGAGCGAAGCGTCGTCAGACGGCAGGTACTGTCGGCCCCCTTCCGCTCCGAACTCGCTTTCGTGCCCCTGCATGCGGGGCAGGAAATCTGACAGGTAATAGCCCTCGACTTTCTTCCGGTAGCGGGCCCGCGCGTCCTCTGGCCAGCGCGACACCTCCGCCTCGAGGTCCCGGTACGCCGTCTTGAATTCCTGCATCGCGCCCGTGATGTCGCGGGACTCGGCGAGGCGTCAGCGCGTCCGCCGCACGTTCCTGAAGTACGTCTCGATCTGGCCCTTCCGCTCTTCGCGGATGGACGTCAGGCGGTCGATCGAGGACTGCCGGAGCGCCGTCTCCGCGCGCCGGTACGCCTGCCACCCTGTCGCGACCAGCGCCACCAGGCCGACGCCCAGCAGCGCGGCGAGGAGCTTGGTCCGCAGCGAGAGGTTTTCATTGGCCGCCGCTCAGCTGCCGACGAGCCGGGATTCGATACTGGCGCGAAGTAGCGGCGCCACAGATCGCCGTAGCTGCCGTCCCGGCGTATCCTGGCCAGCCAACCGTTCACCCAGCGGATGAGCCCGAGGTCACCCTTCTTGGCGGCGACCGCGTAGGCGGCGGGCGCGAATGGGCGGATCCGGCGACGCGGAGCTCAGGATCGACCTGGGCGATTCTGAAGAGCTCCACGTCGTCGTAGACGAAGGCGTCGGCCTGCCCGCTCTTGACCGCGCGCACGCCGTCCGCGACGGACGCGACCTCCACCTGGAAAGCCCGCGCCTCGATCTCGCCAACGTCGCGCTGCTGGATCGACTTGCTCACGACCGCGACTCGCCGCCCCGCCAGATCGGAGAGCTGCTCCACCTTGCTCGCGTGCGTCACCAGGATCAGCGACGCCGACATGAAGTACGGGTCCGAGGCTCGGCCAGGCTCCGCGCGCTGATCGGTGACCGGTCACCGTGGCGATCAGCAGATCCACCCGGCCTTCCTTCAGGAGCTCGAAGCGCGTCGCCGTGGTCACCGGCACGAACTGAACCGACGTGTCGCTGTCGAACAGGACGCGGGCGAAGAGCCTGGCCGAGGTCGATCTCGAATCCGACAGGCCGACCGGCGGCGTCGAGCGATCCGGATAAGAGTGCGGCCGTCTTGACCCGACGCTGACAGCGAAACCACGCGCGCGAAGGGCTTCGAGAGCCGGATCGGCCCAGGCCGGCCCCGCCCAGAGCGACGCGATGGCCACAATCGTGACGACCGCGGTCGTGAGCGCTACGAGGCGCATGTGGGTGCTGGGTGACAGGGCTGGTCAGCATCGCGCTGAGCAATTCCACCGCGTTCTTTCGGATGTCCTCCAACTCCTCTTCGCTCATCTTCCTGACCGGCTTGGCAGGCACGCCCGTACCAGCCAGCCGGCCGGCTTTGACCTTCGGAGACGCTCGTGCGGTTCCGGCCAGCTGATCCCTCCAAGGTGGAGACCTTTCGCGCTGGCATCAGCCTGCGCGCTCGCGCTCGACTCGCAGGAACATGTCTGGGTGACGAGTAACGCCTCCTCCGACTTCCCAATGCCAGAAGGTGCCGGACGGTGCATACATCATGGAGCAGTTCAAGATCATGGGCCAGGCCATGATCGGGTCCGGCGTCGCCGACGTCGGCTGCCGCTGATCTGATCACTTCGCTCACCTCAGAGCACGACTTTGAGCAAGCCCTTCAACAGCTCCTCCAGCGACACCATGGTGAGGAGGAGCGGAACCACCGGCAGGAGGGTGATCACCGCGAGCTGGATCACCACGTCCCTCGTGAAGGGCACCGGGCGCATGCTCCGGACGAGCTCGAAGCTATTGCCCAGGTCCGCGAGGGACTGGATGTCGGCGCTCCCCACCAGCGGCTCGCCCGCCGGCGCGCCCCCGCGAAGCCACTTGTCGTCGAACTCCCGCACGTAGCGCTGGGCCAGGGTGCCGTACTCGCGCAGGCCGACGCGCCGCGCCGATGCCGAGGTGCGGCATGAAGAGCAGGAGCGGCCCCAGCACGATGAGCAGCAGGAACGCGACGACCACGGCCAGCTGTACCTTGAAGTCCGGCAGCGTCGCGCGCGTGAAAGAAGATCCGATCGGCGATCAGCCCGGCCAGCATCACCCCGTGGGCCAGCAGCACGGGCGCGAACGCGACCACGGTGCCGGAGCAGGAAGCCGAGGCCGCCGGCGCGATCCGGATGCGTGGGCACCAGGCTGAGATCGCACCGCGTGACCTGCCAGAGGAAACGCATCCACACGAACAGCCGGAAATACCAGCGGAAGAGGATGAACTGGAAGAGCGGGAGGCTCACGTAGACGAACCACCAGCCGGCCGCGGAAAGCTGCCGGCCGCCGCCCGTCGGCACCGCATACCACGTCGGCCACGTTCAGGGCGATATTGTACCGGGGCCAGACGTAGAGGATGCCGACGAGGTACACGAACGCGATCAGCAGCACTTCCGCCGCCACCGAGTTCCGGAGGCGCACGGCCGAGGCCATGGCGAGCGTCGAACCGCGCCCGGGACCTCTCGGGAATCAGGCCGCGGTCGAGGAACTGCCGGGCCACCGGGCGCATCCGCTGGTGCACCACCAGCTCCGCCACGATGAGCAGGGGCAGCGCCAGCAGGAACCGGGCGTGCACCTCGATGTCCGTCAGGAAGGGCACCCTGACCGCGTCGCCCCACGCGCGCCCGCCCAGCATCGACAGGATCAACAGCGGGAGCCACGCGAAGAGCGAGATCACGATGACCCGGCGGCGCAGCAGCTCCAGCGCGTCGCCGGACAGACGAGCGCGCGCGACAAGCTGGAACAGCGGGGCCGCCCAGGACCAGCGGAGAAGTCGTACGGGTCCGGTGTCGGCTTCGCTTCCTTCGCCGCTGTATTGCTCATGAGCCCGGCCTAGGATTCGACTTCGACGGCCGCCTTGACGCGCTTCTCTCTGATCGCTTTCACGAACGCCTTGTGATCACGCTCGGCCTGATCGGCATAGTCGCCGGCAAAGTCGCAGATCGCCTCGTCAAAGGTGCGGCCCGACCCCATGTAGCCCGCGATCATGGCGGCGTCGCCCGAGCGCGCGTGCGCTCGCGCCAGCGCCCACCCGCACGCTCCCGCGTATCGTCGCAGTATTTCATCGTCCATGCCGTCAATGTCCGCCGAAATCTTCATGTCGCGAAGCTGGCGCACGTAGAAGTGGCTCCCTCGCTGTGATCTCGCGTCCACCCCAGGAAGCTGTCGCTCGCCGACTGCATCAGGCGCTGGCCGACGACGACGCGCTGACCGTGGTTGCTCGTGCAGACTCTTCCCGGCATAGGGTTCGAGCACCGACGCCTTCGCCTGCTTGATCTGCAGGAACAGCGGGTCGTCGTCCGCGGCCATGAAGAGGGCGATCAGGCACACCGTACCGACGCTGCCCACGCCAACGACCTTCACCGCCATGTCGCACAGATGAAAGCGGTCGAAGAGCACGCGCATGTGCTCGGGCAGGGAGTCGTGGTAGCGCGCCCATGCTGCCTTGATGCTCCTCGCCGTCTCGCCTTGTCTCGCGCGGAATGGAAGATGAGCGGTGGGTTGTCCTTGATGCGCGGCGTCGAGCCAACGTGCTCGGCCAGCTTTGGGAAATCGTGCTCAGCCACACTGCGCCCGCGCGCCTTCTCGACTGTTTTCATCGTGCGCGCACGCACCTCTTCGTCGGGCACCGTATCGATCAGCCGCTTGAGGTCGATCCTGTCGTACCAGATGTCCAGCGCCTTCATGAAGGCATACTCCGCCATGTGTTCCCGGTATGAGCGCACCGCGGCGCGTGCGGCGCGCGCCGTCTCGTTCTGTTTGAGCTGGATATGACGCCCGGCCAGGACCACGCTGGCGGTCAAGCGCTTGACGTCCCATTCCCATGGAGCGGGAAGCGTTTCATCCAGGTCATTGATGTCGAAGATCACGCTGCGCTCGGGCGTGGCAAAGGCGCCGAAGTTCGAGAGGTGGGCGTCGCCACAGGCCTGCACCCTGAGGCCGGAGCTTGGCGTGTGGGCCAGGTCGGCGGCCATGATCGCGGCGGTCCCGCGATAGAAGGCGAAGGGCGACTGTGCCATGCGACCGTGGCGAATCGGCACGAGGTCCAGCACCCTGCCCTCGTTTTGCGCAAGCACCAGCTCGACCGGATCAGGTCGCTTCTTGGGCGGTTTCCATCCGCTATGCTCCGCGCGGGGCACGGCGTCGCGCAGCGCCTTGCCTTCTGCCCGGCGGTCGGCCTGAGAACGATACGGCGCTTCGCTGCGCGCACTGCCGCGACCATTCGTGGCAGCCGCCGCGCAACGCTTTGCTTAGCCTTGATCTTCATACAGTCCCTCCAGTGTGCATCGCCTCGATGAGCACCTAACCCTCCGCGCACCCGAACCGTTAGCCGAGCATCCCTTTTCGGAGGTCCTCGGACGGCGGCTTCGGACCCAGCCAGATCGAGAAGACCGCGTCCGCGAACCCCTTCCCTTCGAAGGCACCCAGCTCCTTGTCGGCGACTTGCAGCGTCGTGCCTTTTCCCGGCAGGTAGGTGAACGTCAGCGTGCTGCCTTCCTTCACGTCGGGAACGAGCGCGAGCATCTTGTCGAAGCGCGGCCTTCTGCGCGGCCTTGTCCTTCGCGTTCGCGTCGAAGCCTTCCTGAAAGGCCTCGACGAGCTGCCCCTTCTTCAGGTCGCGCAGGAAATGCAGGCGGATGGCCTTCGCCTGGTCGGACGCGAGGATCGCGCCCGCGTCCTTCGAGGGCGATTCCAGGTAGAGCCCGCCCACGTAGACCTTGAACATGGCCTTCTTCCTGAGGCCCAGCCCGTTCAGCTTCAACGTCTTCTCGCCGGCCTTGACCGTGTCGGCCAGCGTGGCCCCTTCCAGCTCGCCGGCCAGGGCGGCCGTGTGGAGCGTCGAGGCCGCCAATATGGCGACCACGACGGCGCAACTCAGTGTCCTCATGACAGAGCTCTTCATGCTTGTGTCCTCCTGGTTGGGAGCTTCTCCAGCCGGCCGGAAAGACGTTCGGTCGTCATCGATCTACGCCTGGCTCTTCAATTCGCAGGAATCGTGACCACGGGCGCCGGAACCTTTTCGTCTTTCTCCGACAGCGTCATGATGATCATGAGAAACGTGAAAACGCCCTTGGACTTGTAGTCCCGGTCGTCGATCCAGTACCAGTAGTCGTGATACTTGACGGCCGCGAATGCGTCCCCCGGCACCGACGCTCCCGACAGAATGCGAACCAGCGGCGGGAGCACGTCCGGCCCGGCGGTCGGCTCCAGGCGGGACGAGTATGTGCGCCGCTCCGCCGCGTGATCAGCCGGCACCTCGACCTCGGCTCCCAGTTCGACCATGATCTGGAACCCCGAGCGCGTCTGGATGGCGATCACGTCATCGCTCTCAGCCAGCGCGCCGTAGACGACCTTGAACTCACGCAGACCGGGCCGCAGGCCGAGCAGCTTCCTGACCAGCGCCTGGTCGGCCAGCGTCTCGGGGGGATGTCCTTCCGGCCCAGCGACAAGACCGTGGCCTCTTGCTTGGTCTCCTTGGACACTTCGGTACGCAGCCCGACGGCGCCCGAGGCCTGGATGCGCTGGATGGCCGCCAGGAGCTGGCCGAACTCGGGATCGGCGGTGCGCCCGCGCGCTCCGCCCCTCTTGTTCGAGATCCCGTTGATCGTCTGCGCCCCGATCTGGAGCAGCAGGTCCGCCGGCCAGCCCGATTCGATGAGCAGGAACAAGGCGGGCGGCGGAATCGGCGTCATGAGGACTTTGATGAAGTGGCTGCCGGTCAGCGGCGTATACACGACCGTGGGCCGATCGGTATAGGTACCGGCCGCTCCCAGGCTCAACGAGTTGGGTACGGGAGGGCCGCCGAAGTTGACGCCGCCGCCCACCGAGACTCCTGCCTGAAGCTGGTAGCTACCGATGACCTGCGCGACGTCGAGGAACACCGGGGTGTCCGCGTACCGAAGCTTCACGATGTTCAACAGCGTCTGCTGCTTCCAAGAGGACGCGATGGCCTGGATGTAGTCGAAGCGGTCGCGATCCACGCTCGTCGGGCCAAAGCTCGCGCAGCCGGACAAGCCGAGGACCGCCAGAAGGGGATCCAGACGCGCGCGAGCATTTCGTCGGCCTACGGCAGCGTGCAGTGCGCCGAAGAGCGCGAACGACCCATCGTCTTCCACGACCGAGCCGCCCCAGCGTCCGTGTCCGAGTCGAGCAGCGGGGCTCCCGCCGCTACCCCTGCCCTCGTCCATCCGTGTCGGCTTCGCGCTCATACGCGTTTCTCCTTGGCAAAGAGTTCCGTACACGCCCTCAGCTCACTCAGGGTGACTGAACCGCATTCACGCTGACGGGGAGGCTCCGGCTTGGGAGCGCTCGCCATCGCCGCCTCCACCCGTTCCGGCACCTCGCACTCGAGGCCGCACGGGATCCCGAGATGCTCGTAGAGGATCCGCCTGATCTCGAGGATGGTCGCCGGGGTGCTCTGGGTCGAGTGGGTGGAGCGGACGATCTTCTCCGAGGCGACCCCTCGAGGTGGGCGCTCTCGTACTTCACGACCGTGTCGTTCTGTCCCTGCGGGCGGCCCTTCGTTCGTCACGGGGATGATCGAATGCGCGGTGACGCCAGGCGCGATCGGGCTCGCCGACAGCGTCCGGACGAAGCGGTTCCCGGGCAGCATGTTGTCCACGGCCGTGGGCGCCGCTTCCTTGGGCAGGCCCGTGTTCTTGTCTCCGAGCTCGGCGATGCCCGTCACCACGGTCGCCGGGAGCCTGACGAGCTTCCGCACCGCGCCGAGCACGAGCGAGGAGACGCGGAAGCTGCCCTGGTGGGGCGTGGCGATGAAGACCACCCGCTTCACGTACGGCTGGGGCTCGAAGAACATCGAGCGCTGGATCAGCGCGCGCGTCTCGGGGCTCACGTCGATCTTGTCGAAGGGCACGTCGGTGACGGCGTCCCAGAAGCGGGTGCCGCTGTCGGTGACCATGAGCCGCGTCAGCAACCCGCCCTGGCTGTGGCCGATCACCACGAGCCGGTCGAGGGCCGGATCGCGGCCCTCGGGATCGACCTCCTTGCGGATGCGCTGGAGCTCTGCCGCAGGTCGCTGGCGGAGAGCAGGACGGGATTGCTCGTGTTGTAGGTGAAGAGCCAGAACTGGATGCGCCCGCGGAGCTTCGGATCGTTCTGGAGCTCGTTGATGATGTCCGCCCACCGGGCCGGGCTCGAGGCGGTGCCGTGGACGAGCACGACGGGCACGCGTCCCGGGCCGGTAGGGATGCATCATGAGCAGCCCTTCGGGAAACGGCGGCTTGAAGGCGGAGAGGAACGCGCCGATCTCGGTGTCCCAGACGGGGGCGCCCTCGAGCTGGTAGGCCAGCGCCGCCGTGGGCTCGAGCTCGAGCGGCACTTCGCGGTCCCTGCTCTTCACCGTCGGTCGCCGCATCGGCCGCGTACACCTCGATCCGTCCCCGCACGTTCCCCGTGGCGATACCCGTCGACACGTCCTCGATGCGCAGCACGGCCGTCACCGGCACCTTGAGCCGCTGGGGAATCCGCTTGCGCGCCTCCTCGGCCTCAGGCCCGGCGCCGACGGCGGTGAGCTCCGCGGCGAGCGGCGCACCGATGCCGGCCTGACGGTAACGGTTGAGGAAGCCGCGCACTTTGAACTCGCCGAGGAGACGAACCGCGTCATGCGGTAGCTGGACCAGAGGAGCATCTTCTCGTCCACGCTGATCTCGATCTGGCCGAAGGGCAGCGGTCGCGGGCCTGGATCGAGCACGACCGTCGCGTCGTCGCCGCACCTCGAGCCCCTGGGCGAGACCGAGGTTGTAGAGGTTCGTCGCCAGCCGCAAGCGCGGGTCGATGCGGGTCGACGCGCGCCTCGTCCGTCCGGCCGAGCACGAAGGCCCACGCGTACACGGCGGAGGCGAGAAAGTACTCGGGCTTGTTGCTCTTCACCGCGTGATAGAAAGATCAGCTCGGACAGGACGAAGAGGTACTCGCGCGTCAGTCCCTCTCCGGGGCCCCGGAGCGCCGCCAGGACAATCTCCGGGTCCGTGTCGAAGCGTTCCATGAGCCCGAGGCGTGTCAGCAATTGCTCAGAGTACTGGCTCGGGCGGTCACCCGAGAGCACGCTCGCGGTCAGGGAGCGGTACATCGACTGCGTGCTCACCTGAGTGACGCCAATCGGCGTCGCGCACGCGGATGCCAACAGGATGACGGCGAGGAGCAGGCTTGATCGCCCGAGGACGAGGGCCAACCGGGGCCGGGTGGACGCCTCTGGGACTCATCGGGCAAAGATAGCGGGAAGCGCTGTCCTATAGGACCTAATACCTAGGCTCCACGGGAATCGAGCGCCTTCCGGATGGCGGCGACCAGCGCCTCTTCGCGGAAGGGCTTCCGGAGGTAGGCCACGCCCGCTCGCGCGCGCTCGCGCGTGACCGAATCGTCGTGGGCGGTGATGAAGATCGTCGGAATCGATCGGCCCGCGGCGGCCAGCTGCTGCTGAAGGTCGAAACCGTTCATTCCGCCGAGGTGGACGTCCAGGACAAGGCAGGCCGTCCCTCCCGCGGAATCCGAGGCCAGGAACTCCTCGGCGGAGGCAAACGTGGCGACGCTGAAGCCCGCCCCACTCAGCAGGCGGCGGAGCGCCCGCAGGAATGAGGGGTCGTCCTCCACCACACCGATCGTCAACGTGTCGGGCACGGTACCTCGTGTCGCCATGAGAGTCTGTTCTCGGGCCGTCATCACCGGGTACGCAGAGTCTGCGTCTCTCGGTCAGAAAGAGCTATAGGGCCTTGGTCCTAGGACCGGGAGTCCGTATAGGCACTTCGCCTCCTCAGTTCCCGCCCGCTTTTTCCCCGCCCACCTGCTGCCTCACCGTCCGGGCGACTACTTTCCCGATTCCCACCTCCAGATCTTTGGCCTCGACACGGCCGAACAGGTCAAGAAGCACCGCGATCAAACCGGTCCACCCCGTCTGGTGGCTGGCGCCGAGCCCCGCCCCGTTGTCACCGTGGAAGTATTCATGGAAGAGGATCAGATCGCGCCAGTGCGGATCGTCCTGGAACTTGGCGGTCCCTCCGTAGACCGGCCGCCGTCCGCTGGCGTCGCGCAGGAACGTACTGGCCAGCCGGCCGGAGATTTCCCGGGCCACTTCGAACAGCGTCAGGTACCGCCCCGAGCCGGTCGGACACTGAACCTTGAACTCATCGCCGTAGAAGATATACAGGTTCAAGAGCGCGCGGATCAGCAGCACATTGACGGGCATCCAGACGGGGCCCCGCCAGTTGGAGTTGCCTCCAAACATTCCGGTATTCGATTCGCCGGGCAGGTACTGGACCTTGTATTCCTCACCTCCGACGTGAAACACGAACGGATGGTCCAGGTGATGCCGCGACAGCGAGCGAATGCCGTGGGGCCCGAGAAACTCGTTCTCGTCGAGCATGTAGGCGAGCACCCGCTCCAGCTTCTGCTTGTTGAGGATCGACAGGAGACGCCGTCCTTTGTAGCCGACGAATCCCTGGTCCGGTCGGGGCCACATGGGACAACGACCCGGGATGGCGTTTGCGGAAGAGGGCGATCATCTCCATCAGCTTCGGATAGACGAGTGGCCGCATCCCCCTCGAACACCGGTGGACGCACACAGCGGCAGGAGCCCCACGAGCGACCGCACCTTCAAACGCATGGCCTGGCCGTCCGGCAGTCGCAGCAGATCGTAGAAGAACCCATCCTGCTCGTCCCACATCTCGTCCTTATGCTCGCCGATGCGGTCCATCGCATAGGAAATCCATATGAAGTGCTCGACGAACTTGTAGGCGATCTCTTCGTACATGGGGTCGTCTTCGGCCAGGATGAGGGCTATCTCCAGCATGCACTGGCAGTAGAAGGCCATCCAGGCCGTCCCGTCCGCCTGCTCCAGCGATCCGCCCGTAGGGAGCTGCGCGCTGCGGTCGAAGACGCCGATGTTGTCGAGACCCAGAAATCCCCCGGCGAACACGTTGCGACCCTCGGGATCCTTGCGGTTGACCCACCAGTTGAAGTTCAGCATCAACCCCTGAAACGCCCGTTCCAGAAAACGCAGGTCCGCCCGGCCGAGAGTCCGTTCCACTTTGTAGAGGTAGAGCGTGGCCCAGGCGTGCACCGGCGGATTCACATCGCTGAAGTTCCACTCGTAGGCGGGAATCTGCCCATTGGGGTGGGCGTAGAGACCGCGCAGCATCAGGAGGAGCTGCTCCTTGGCGAAATCGAAGTCCACCAGGGAAAGAGAAATGGCGTGGAAGGCCAGGTCCCAGGCGGCATACCAGGGGTATTCCCACTTGTCCGGCATGGAGATCACGTCGGCGTTCAGCATGTGAAACCATTCCATATTCCGGACGGCGCGGCCCGCGGACTCCATGAGCGGATGGCTCTTGTGCTCCTGAAGCCATCGATCCACATCGAAGTAGTAGTACTGCTTGCTCCACAGCATGCCCGCCAGCGCCTGGCGGTGCACCCGACGCTGATCTTCGTTCAGCGAGGCCGGCGAGATCCGATCGTAGAATTCGTCGGCGTCGGCGACCCGGCTCTTGAATATCCCCTCGAAGCCGTCAAAGGCCTTGTCCACCGGGGCGGCCGCCAGACGGAGGCGGACCGTCTTGCTTCCGCCGCCGGGCACGTCGAGGACATAGTGCGCGGCCGCCTTGGTCCCGACCTTGGCGGGGTTGACCGCCTCGCCGCGGCCCGAGATGACGTACTCGTGGAACGCGTCCTTGACGTAGGGAGTCGCGTTGGGCTGGCCCCAGAGACGCGACGCGTTGCTCTCATTCTCGGTGAAAGAGCAGCTCCGGGGCTCCATCGCAATGCAGGTAGTATTCGCCAAGCTCCGGATGCGTGGCGTGCATGACGCCCGGCCGCACCTCGCGCAGAGAGGGCTTCCGATGGTCCTCGCCCCAAGACCAGGTGTTGCGGAACCATAGGGTCGGCAGGACCTGAAGTCGGGCCGCTTCCGGCCCACGATTGTGCACGGTAATGCGAACGAGGATGTCTTCCGGGCCTTCTTTCGCGTACTCCATGAAGACGTCAAAATACCGATCGTCACCGAACACGCCGGTATCGAGCAGCTCGTACTCGAACTCTTCCCGCGAGTCGTCCCCGGTTCGTTTCGATCAGGTCCCGGTAGGGATACTCCCGCTGCGGGTACTTGTAGAGATACTTCATGTACGAGTGGGTAGGCGTGCTGTCGAGGTAGAAGTAGTACTCCTTGACGTCCTCGCCATGGTTCGCCTCACTGTTGGTGAGTCCGAACAGGCGCTCCTTCAGGATAGGGTCCCGCTCGTTCCACAAGGCGAGGGCGAAGCACAGGATCTGCTTGTCGTCAGAGAGGCCTCCCAGGACCGTCCTCGCCCCATCGGTAGGCTCGTGAGCGAGCATGGTCATGGGTGAAATAGTCCCAGGCGTTGCCGTCATCGCTGTAGTCCTCGCGGACCGTTCCCCACTGCCGCTCGCTCAGGTACGGTCCCCATTTCTTCCAGGGGATGTGTGCTTCGCGCGCGTCGTTCAGTCGTTTTTGCTCGGCGACATCCCTCACGGAGTCCATTGTTTTAGCCTCCATAAAGAAGTGGGCCACCATCGTGGTGGGCCGATCCACAAACGCCGTCACCATACGGGGGTACGGCGCACAGTCTCGGCCACCCGGCCGGAAACAGCCATAGGCCTTTGGTCCTAGCCAGTTTCCGTAGGTCGAGGGGGTGCGGGGGCTGGATCAGCCTGATTACGGAACTTGGGCTGGCAAGCGCGCGCTATACATCATGACTTGGAGTCGAGAGACCCAAGCTTCTGCGCCATCGGGACAAGCTCGGCGACGGAGCCCGCCTCCATCTTGTGCATCACCTGGCCGCGGTGAATCTTGACCGTCTTCTCCGCGATGCCGAGCTCGCCGGCGATCTGCTTGTTGAGGAGGCCGGTGACCACGAGGCGCAAGACGTCCCGCTCCCGCGAGGTCAAGGTGGCGAAGCGGCGCTCGATCGCCGCGCGCTCGGCGCGCTCTGCCCTGCTCTGCTCGCTGCGGGCCAGCCCGCGCTGCACGCAGGCCAGAAGCTCCGGGGCGCGGAACGGCTTCTCGAGGAAGTCCACAGCACCACCTTTCATGGCACGGACACTCGTGGACACGTCGCCGTGGCCCGTCATGAAGACGATCGGGATGTCCCGCCGGGCCTCCTGGAGGGCGGCCTGGAGGTCCATCCCACTCGGACCCGGCATCCGCACGTCAAGGATGAGGCACGAAGGCCGATCCGCCATCGGGTGCTCCAGGAATTCCTGGGCCGATGCGAGGGTCTCCACCTCGAGCCCGGCCGTGCGGAGCAGGCGCGACGACGGCCTTGCGGAAGGAGGCGTCGTCGTCGACGACGTAGACGATGGGGCCGTCGGTCATGGGGCGGCACCGCACGGAAGCTCGACGCGAATGCTCAGGCCACGATCCGGGTTGCGCTCGGCTCGGATCGTGCCCCGGTGCGCCTCGACGATAGACCGGCTGATCGACAGCCCGATGCCGAGCCCTGACGTCTTGGTGGTGACAAACGGCGTGAAGATGCCCTCGAGATCGGCTCTCCTTGACCCCGACGCCGGTGTCCCGGACGCATACCTCCACCGTGCCCGGCCTTCGCTCCGTCGTTTCGACGGTCAGCCGCTTCGGCTCGCCGGCGCCGTTGGCCATCGCGTCCTCCGCGTTCAGCGCGAGATTCAGGATCACCTGCTGGAGCTGGATGGCATCCCCGCGCACCAGGGGCAGACCCTCTCGCAACCGCAGGTCCGTCGACACCCCTGCCCGCGCCAGGTCCGCGTCCAGGAACTTGATCACCTCGACGATGAGCCCGTTGACATCGCACGGCTTCTGCTCGGTCGCTCCTGTCCGCAGCATCGCGCGCAGCCGCCTGATCACCTCCGACGCGCGCTGCCCGTCATCGATGATATCGCCCAGCGTCTCCAGGAGGTCCGTCCGCTTCGGATCCGTCAGGTCCACGAGCCGGCGAGCCGCCTCGGCATTGCTCACGATCGCCCCGAGCGGCTGGTTGATCTCGTGCGCCAGGGTGGTCGTCAGCTCTCCTACGGCCGTCACCCGCTGGGCGTGGGCGAGCTGCCCTCGCTGCACGGCCGCTTCTGCCTCCGCCCGCTTCCGGCGCACCCGCTGAATCACCAGCCCGGCGACCAGCCCGGACTCGAGCGAGGAGCAGAGCCAGCCCCCGACGATCGGCCACCGGTACTGCTCCCACACACGATCGACTCGCGGAAGCAGGATCATGCTGCCCGGCGGCAGCCGACTCTCCTTGAGCCCAAAGCGCCTGAGCTGGCGCGCGTCGAACATGTAGATGTTCGCGTCTCCGGTCACGATATCGGCGGGCCCGAGCTTCGTGCCCCGGAGCAGCCGCGCCCCGAGCTCTCCCGCCTTGACGCCCTGCCTTTCCCAGTCGGTGAGACGACCACCGACTATCCCGTACCCGATGCGAGTGCTGCTGAACCCATAGATGGGCGCCTTTGACCTCTCGACCAATCTCTCCACGGACTCTTGCGCGGTGAAGTTTCGTCCGGTTCTGTCCTGGAGAAATCCGATCAGGAGCACGATGGTCCCATCGGGCACGGCGGCCAGTTTCGTCGCCACCGCGTCCAGCGGCAGGTCCGTCAGATAGGTGAACTCGAGATGAGCCGGAGCGGCGGCAAATGCCTGCGAGCCCCGGCCACCCAGCGCCTGTCGAGCGGGGCGGTTCCCTCGACCACGACCACGCGGCGGGTCTCGGGCTGCAGCCGCAACGCCGCGTCGAGGGTGTCCATCCAGCTGAAGGTAAAGAGAACGCCGGTGACGTCGCCCGGAAGCTCGAAGTCGTCGACGGAGTCCACCCCATGAACACAATCGGAACGCCGGGGGCCAGCTCGGCGCGGTAGTCGAGCGCCATGCGCAGCGCTCGGGGCCCGAACGCCATGATCTGGTCGAGGCGAAGGTCCCGGTATTTGAGCCGGAAGCAGGTCCCGCAGGTGGCGCTCGTATTCCGGATTGGGCGTGGGGGCAGATCGAGGAACTCGGTACGGAAATCCACCGGCGCGCCAAAGCCCGACGGTGATGGTGGAGCGGAAGGCGGCGTCGACGACGGCGAACGCGGGCGCGAGCCGCGACTCGGCATAGAGCAGGAGCACCTGCGCGTGTCGATCGGAGGCGGCCGCCGCGGTACCGGCAAAGGCGAGGGCGGCCAGATGAGGGCCGCCACGACGACCCCGAGCAGTCGCATGGCACACACTCTAGCCCACGTGGCCCCCGATGCATACCCCCAGCGGGCCGAAACGCCCTCAGTCGACGATGTCGATGCGGCTCGCCGACCTGCTCGACGACCGTGAAGCCTCGGGCCTGGAGCTCCCGCTTCCCGGTGGGCGACAAGGTCCCGGTGACCCAGAACTCGAAGTTGCCGTTGAAGCCGGGAGCGCGGTAGCTGGTCTTCAGCCCTGGCTGAGCTTGTCGGCATTCGCCGTCCACACGCCGTAGTCCAGCGCGAACGGAATCACGGCCGCGCCCGCCTTGGTCTGCGCCAGCGTCAGCGGTCCCACCATGGTGATGCCGGTGATCGGGCTCTGCTTCTCGTGGTAGCCGCGGAGGATCTGCGCCATGTTGACGAAGAAGTTGGCCTCGACCTCGTCGGCGGCCGCCATGGCGGCGTTCAGGTACGCATCCCGTCCGGTCGCCGTCCCGAGGCGGTGCAGCGAGTCCACCAGGATCAGGTCCTGGCGGGGTGTATAGACGGGGTGGTCGAGGTAGCGCTTGGCGAGGTCGTCCGATATACCCATCTGCTTCAGCTTTTCCTCGTTGATGACGCGGATCCGCGAGGGCGGCTCGGTCGCGAGGATATTGTTGAAGGACTTCGACAGGCTCGTCGCGGTGATCACCGAGCTGGCCACGCCCGCTGATCGGGATCATGGCCGCCGAGGCCGTCCAGGAGCCGATGGCCGCCGCCTTGCCGATCTTGTCCAGCTCGGCCTGCAGCACCGGATTGCTCGAGTACGGATCCACCTCGAAGCGGGTCGCATAGTCGCGCTTGAAGGATCCGACGAGCAGGATCTCCTTCGCGGCGCTCTCCTGGCTGGGGTCCTTCTTGTTGGTGATGGCGGTCGTGGCGTTGCTGAAGAGACGGCCGACACCCTTGGGAATGCCGACCAGCGTCTCGCCCGGCTTCGTGACGACGTCCTTGGCGAAGACCAGCGGCTTGCCCGCCTGATCCTTGAGCGACTTGAGGAAGGCCTCGCTCTTCGTGACCTCCTTCAGCTGGCCAATGGCCCAGATCTCGTGCTCCAGCTTGCGCAGGCGCGCCCGATGCCGGTCACGTCGAAGACGGCATAGGGCGACTTGACCTTGAACTGATACATGTAGCCGTCCGCCACCACGGGGTCGCTGCACCGTGTAGTCGCGGCCCGTGGCCACCGCCGCCGGGAGGGTATCCTTGACCGAGCGATTCTTTGGCGTCTCGTAGTCAGCGGCGCCGACCGCGCTCGCCGCGGCCAGCACGGTCATGCACGCGATGGACAGGTCTCTTGCGTACCTCACGATTGAAATTCCTCCTGGTTGGATCGACCACGCGGGATAGGCCGCCGGTCACTTCTCGCAGAGGCGCGACGCCCCGTCACCGCTCGCGACGGCCCGCGTCGTCATGTACGCGCTGGACAGGTGGCGCCGGTGCCGCACGATAGAGATCCTCCTCGGGCTGGATCGGCCACGCGGGGTAGCGTAGAGGTCCAACCCCGTGCGGCCAATAGGACCTTGGGCTTATAGACTGCCTGCGCCCCGAGCGATACCCTCCTCTCCGATGCTCCACGGTGAAGGCTCGTGCGCGGCTTTCTGACAGGTTCCGCCCGCTGGGTGGGCGCGCTCATCGTGCTGGCCATCACGGGCTGGGGCGCGCTGGCGCTGGCGCTCGTTGGACCCAGAGGCGACAAGGGCCGGCTGGTCCTGGCCGCCCGTGTATGGTATGGCCGGCCTCGCCGCCGTCGTCGCCCTGGTGCTCCATCGAGGCTTGCGATTCGCCCTGCCCGTCTTCGCCGTCGCTCTCTTGGCGATCGGCCTCTGGTGGTCAGGCCTGCAAGCCGTCCAATGAGCGCGACTGGCAGCCCGAGGTCGCCCGGCTTGCCTACGCCACGATCGACGGCGACCTGGTCACCGTGCACAACATCAGGAACTTCGACTACCGGACGGAGACCGACTTCACGCCCGCGTACTACGTCCGCACCTACGATCTGAACAAGCTCGACTCGGCGGATCTGGTGGCCGTGTACTGGATGGGGCCGGCCATCGCCCACCTCTTCCTCTCCTTCGGCTTCGGCGACGACCATCTCGCCATCTCCATCGAGGCGCGCAAGGAGAAGGGCGAGGGCTACTCCTCGGCCAAAGGGCTTCTTCCGGCAGTACGAGCTCTACTACGTCGTGGCCGATGAGCGCGACGTGATTCGCGTGAGGACCAACTATCGCAAGGATCCGCCGGAGGACGTCTACGTCTATCCGCTGCGCGGACCGCGCGAGAACATCCGGCGCCTGTTCCTCGAATACGTCCGTAAGATGAACGCCCTCCGCGAGCACCCGGAGTTCTACAACACGCTCACCACCAACTGCACCACCGCGATCCTCATGAACACCCGCGTGAACCCAGGATCCCTCCCCTTCTCCTGGAAGGTGCTGCGTGAGCGGCTATACGCCTGCCTACGTCTACGAGTCGGGCCGGATGGACCAGAGCCTGCCCTTCGAGGAGCTCAAGCGGCGCTCCTCGTCAATGCCGCCGCCCAGGCCGCCGATCAGGCGCCGGACTTCTCGCGGCGCATCCGCGCCGGCTCTGCCCCGCCCCTGCCGGCCGCTGAAGGAGCCGGCGCTATCACGTGTGCCTCTCACGCGCGGCTCGACGAGGGCTCGCGACCAAGATCACGAGCGTGGCCAGAACGTGAATCATAGGACCAACGTCCTATGGCGGTCTCGCCCGCCTGCGCTACAGTCTGCGCGCGACCATCAGGACGGCCGACCGCCGGCACGGAGGGTCTCGGCGATGAGCGATTGGTGGGAACGGATCGAGCTGCGATCCGATGCAGTGCCCGAAGGCGAGGAGGCTCGACATGCGCGGTCCTGGACTCTGCGTGGCGGTGCTCGCCACGATCCTTGCCCTGTCGTCCCCGGTGTTCGCCGGAGGATACGAAGCTCCGACGCCACGCTGGAGCTGGAGCAGACCTCGGTGGCGCTGATCATCGGCTACACGTGGGGAAGCGGAACGCTGACCTTCGACGGCAAGAGCTATGCGGTCGAGGTCGACGGCCTCTCCCTCCTGGCCATCGGTGTCGTGCAGGCCAAGGCAAGCGCCGAGGTATTCAACCTGAAATCGCTCGCTGACTTCAACGGGACGTACGTGGCCGCGAAGCATCGAAGGCACGGCGGTGGCGGGCGCGGGCGCCACGACCATGCGGAACCAGAACGGCGTGGTCATCCAGCTCTTCACGACGACCCAGGGGCTCAACCTCAAGCTGGCGCCCGAAGGCATCCGGTTCAATTTCAAGTGACCAGCGACCGCCCGGATGCGGCATGGCCACCCTCACGAGAGGAGCACCAATGCGCGCCACGTCGACCACCCTGTCCCCGCGAGCCGTGCGGACCTGTCTCGTGGATGGTCCTCGCCCTGATCCCCTGGGGTGCGCGACCCGACAGCAGCTGCCTGGAGATGGAAACCGAGTTCAAGGCCCGGATGACCAAGATGGAGGACGGGGCTGGCCGCCGAGAAGGGCGCGGGTGGATGAGCTGAACACGCGACCTGGCCGCGGTGAGCGCGACGGCCACCGAGGCCACCCGCATCGGCACGGAGGCGACCCGTATCGGCACGGACGCCCAGCAAGCGCGCCGACGCGGCCGCGGCGAAGGGCGAGGCGGTGGACGGCCGCGCGTCACCACGCGCCCTGGCCAACCGCTTCTGCGCGCACGCAGGTGCAGGAGTTCAAGGTGCATGTTCGACGGGGGCGCGTCGAGCTGTCCGCACGCAGCCCAGCAAGCCTTGGAGAGCGCGGTGAAGCTCCTGGCCGACAACCCCACGTACACCGCGGACGTGATCGGCCACACCGACGACCTGGGGGCGGCGGGGTCCAACGTCTAATCTGAGCTGGCGGCGCGAAGGAAATGGTGCGTCGCTTCCTGGTGGAACAGGGGCACCGCGCTGAACCGCTTCTCGTTCATCGGGCTCGGGGAAGACCGGGCCACGGCGACGAGCGCGGCGGGCCGGGCGCAGGACCGCTACGTCCACGTCACGGTGTTTCGCCCTGCGGATTGACGGGCCGCCCGAGCAACGCTGAGAGCGCTGAGAGCGGATCTGGGTCAGCGGTTGGTGGGCGGGCGGCAGAGGGATCATTACCCGTGGATTGACGCCGTCGGGCTGACGAAGAGAGGCTAGAATCGTGATGCGAACGGTCATTACGCGCCCGCACGTGGGGCCGACACGCTCGTCTACGCCGCCCAGGGTAGCCGTGGGCGGGGTGCGATCTCGTTCCCGGCGGCCCGGACACCCTGGCCTGAGGGAAGAAGAGCTATGACGATCGGAAAACGCCTGATCATCCTGCTGGCCGTTCCGCTTCTGATCCTTGTTGGCCTCGGCATCTTTGTCAGAACGGAACTGACGAGTATCGAGGGGCACACCAAATTCCTGGCGCAGACTCAGATCGGGAGTCTGGCGACGCTGGGTAACATCTCCCGGGCAACCGCGGAACTGCGGGTGAGCCTTCGAAACTACCTGCTCGCCAAGGAGAAGTCGGACCAGGATAGAGCACAAAGCTAACTTCGACGCGGCCAAGGCAGAGCTCTCCCGTCTGCTTCACGACTTCGCCGATAACCTCGTCACGGATAACCGGGACAGAAGGTTCATGGAAGAGTACAAGGACCTGAGCAGCGAGTTGATCACCCTTGCCGAAAAGGCCATGTCGCTCGCAGCCGCGGGACACCAGGAAGACGCCATCCTGATTCTGGAGGGTCCCACAGGGCCCGCGTTTGGCCAAACTGTCGACCGAGTGGATTCAGCACAACGAAAAGCTGGCGGTCGCGGCCGGCAAAACCACCCTCGCATCCATCGAAGGCCTCGCGGCGCAACCTGCTCATCGCGGTGGTCGTCGCTCTGGCGTTCTCGGGCGGGCTGGGCTTCCTGACCTTCCGTCGGATCGTCAAGCCGGTTCGTGGGCTGCAGACGTCGGTCGAGGCCATCGCGGCCGGCGACTATGCCAAGGAGGTGCCGTTCACCGAGGCCGCCGATGAAACCGGAGCGCTGGCGCGGTCGGTGGACGATGCTCAAGCAGGGCGCGCGCCGCCATGGAGGAGCAACGCTGGGTCAATGCCCACACCGCCAAGCTCACGGGCGACCTCCAGGGTGCGACGTCCCTCGAGGAATTCGGGCAGCGACTCCTTTCCGGACTCATACCCGTGCTCGGCGGCGGTGTCGCCGGGTTCTACCTCGTCGAGAAGGACCCGGAACGGATCCGGCGGGTCGCGGACTACGGGCTGGCGTAAAGGGTGGGCCCCGCGGATTCGTTTCCAGCTCGGCGAGGGCCTGGTCGGCCAGTGTGCCCGCGAGGGCAAGCCAGTGACCCTGGCGAACCTGCCCCCGGACTACCTCCGGATCGCATCGGGCCTGGGCGCAGCCTCGCCGGTTCAGACCGTCGCCTGGCCGGTGACGTCCCACGACACGCTGCTGGCGGTACTGGAGATCGCCTCCTTCCGCGCGTTCAAGGCATGCGAGACGGTCCTGCTCGAGCAGCTCCTGCCGCGTGGCGGCGATGAGCCTGGAGATTCTCCAGCGCAACCTGCGCACCCAGGAGCTGCTCGGCCAGACCCAGGAGCAGACCCGCCAGCTCGAGAAGCAGGCGGGCGAGCTGGTGGTGGCCAGGCGACGAAGGCGGAAGAGGCCACGGGGATGAAGTCCATGTTCCTCGCGAACATGAGCCACGAGATCCGCACGCCGATGAACGCCATCATCGGCCTGTCGCACCTCGCCCTCAAGACGCCGCTCAACCCCAAGCAGCGCGACTACGTGCAGCAAGGTCCACAACGCCGGCACGTCGCTCCTCAGCATCATCAACGACATCCTCGACTTCTCCAAGATCGAGGCCGGCAGGCTCGACATCGAGACCACCGACTTCCGGCTCGACGACGTCATCAGCTCCGTCATCACCCTCACGGCCCAGAAGGCCCACGACAAGGGCCTCGAGTTCCTCGCCGACGTGGCCCGCGCCATCCCCGAGCAGCTGCGCGGCGACCCGCTTCGTCTCGGCCAGATCCTCACCAACCTCGTCAACAACGCGGTCAAGTTCACCGAGCAGGGCGAGATCCGGCTCAAGATCGAACTGCTCGAACAGACCGGCGAGAAGGTGCAGCTCAAGTTCTCCGTGCGCGACACCGGAATGGGCATGACGCGTGAACAGTCGGCGAAGCTCTTCCAGCCGTTCACCCAGGCCGACATGTCCACCACCCGCAAGCACGGCGGCACCGGCCTCGGCCTGACCATCTCGCGCAAGCTGGTCGAGCTGATGGGCGGGACGCATCTGGCTCGAGAGCGAGCCGGGCGCCGGCACCACGTTCTTCTTCACGGTGTGGCTCGAGGTCGGCGCCGCGAAGGCGCTCCGCGAAGATCGTCCCCGAGCGGCTCGCGCAGCTCCGGGTGCTCGTGGTGGACGACAACGCCGCCGCGCGCGAGATACTCCAGGAGCCCTTGAGCGCCATCGCCGCCCGCGTGGATGTCGTCGCGTCCGGGAAGGAAGCCATCGCCGCCGTCAAGGCACACGACGCCACGCGAGCCGTACGACATCGTGTTCATGGACTGGCGCATGCCCGGCATGGACGGCCTGCAGGCCAGCCGCCGATATCAAGAGCGACGAGACGCTTGAGCCACCAGCCCGCCATCGTGATGGTCACCGCGTTCGGACGCGAGGAAGTGCGGGAGGAAGCGGAGCGGTCTGCACCTCGACGGCTTCCTCGTCAAGCCGGTCACCAAGTCCATGATCGTGGACACCCTCGTCAACGTGTTCGCCGAGCCGGGAGACGGCGGCGTGACCGCCGGCGCGGATCTGGGCGAACAGTCCAACCGGCTGCGGGGCGCCCGCATCCTTCTCACGGAGGACAACGAGATCAACCAGCAGATCGCCGTCGAGCTGCTCGAGGGCGCCGGCGCGACCGTGCGGGTGGCCAACAACGGACGCGAAGCCGTGGAGACCCTGTCCGACGGCGCAGCCGCCGCCCTTCGACCTGGTGCTGATGGACATTCAGATGCCGGAGATGGACGGCTTTCAGGCCACGGCGCAGATCCGATCCGATGCCCGGCTTCGCCCGCTTGCCCATCATCGCCATGACCGCGCATGCCACGATGGAAGAACGCCAGCGTTGCCTCGATGCCGGCATGAACGACCATGTGTCCAAGCCGATTGATCCGCAGTTGCTGATCGAGACGGTGGGCCGGTTCTATCAGCCGACGGACGCCTCCGGTCGTGGCGGGCCTCCGCGAGCCGAAGTCCCCGCCCCCGGCCCGGAAGATATTCCCTTCCGTGGAAGGTCTCGATACCAAGGATGGCCTGAGCCGGGTCGGTGGCAACCGCAAGCTCTACCTGAAGCTCCTCCGTCAGTTCGTGGAGCAATGCAACTGAAATCAGCATAT
>ERZ1370068.8583-contig-7426_pt1 | contig 29709 bp, 31 predicted proteins | sample MGYA00561227_ERZ1370068 | MGnify/ENA primary metagenome ERZ1370068 (study PRJEB38410, sample SAMEA6850437) | metagenome | study: Metagenomic assessment of the ecological functions of the soil: analysis of the soil microbiota associated with the...
GGTGATGTTCGGGACGATCAGCCAGCCGAGCTCCGACGGCGGTCGCGGTCACGTGCTTCGTGAAGTTCTTCAGCACGAAGTAGAGCGCGAAGAAGACCGGGATCTGGACGAGCATCGGCAGGCACGACGCCGCCGGGTTGATCTCGTTCTCCTTGGTAGAACTTCATCAGCTCCTCGTTCAGGCGCTGGCGGTCGCCCTTGTACTTCTGCTGGATCGCCTTCATCTCCGGCAGGTGCGCCTGCATGCGCTGCATCGAGTGGATCTGGCGCACCATGAGCGGCACGAGCGCGATCCGGACGATGATCGTCAGCGCGATGATCGACCAGCCCCAGGAGAGGCCGACCGTGTCGTGAAGGTGCTCGAGCAGCCAGGCGAGCGCGTTCTCGATCGGGGTGAGGATGCCGGCGACGATCACCGCCGAAGGCACCCGGGGTAGTCGACACCGCCATGGCTCCGGGGTTGCAGCAGCGGAGGCGCCAGCCGACCATCGGCGAGCCACGCACGGAAGGCCGTGAACTCACGGCAGCGCGAGCGCCGCGGTACTCCGAGCAGGACGGGTGGTACTTGCAGGTCGGCGCGTCCGCGACCGGCGATGCGGAACGAAGGCACGAAGAGCCAGAACGACGCAGATGCCTCACGGCTCCCGCTCCGGCGCCGGCGAAGCCGCCGCCTCCGTCTCTCTGGCCGCCTCCGTCGAACCTACGGCGCCTGCCGCCTTCCCGAGCACCTCGTCGAGCCGGTCGCCAGCCAGCGCGGCGTCGTGGCCGGCGAGCGCCTCGCCGAGTGCGGGGCGCGCGATCAGGACGTAGTCGCGGCCGGCCGGCACGCGGCCGATCCGCTCGCGCCAGCCTTCGCGCAGCCGCCGCTTCACGCGGTTCCGCTCCACGCGCCGAGCCCCCGCCCTTCGGCACGGCGATGCCGAGCCGGGGCTCGCCGTCGTCGTCGCGCGGGAACCAGTAGAGAACGAGGAAGCGCGTCGGAGACCGAGCGGCCGTGGCGGTAGACCGCGTCGAAGTCACGCGAGCCGGTGAGCCGATTGCCGGCGCTGCACGCGCGGCCTACGACCGGGTCAGGCGGACAGCCGCTTCCGGCCCTTCGCCCGGCGCCGCTTCAGGATCGGCCTGGCCGGCACGGGTGGACATGCGCGCCGGAAGCCCGTGCTTGCGCGCGGCGGCGACACGTTGGGCTGGTAAGGTCCGCTTCATCCCGAGGCTCTGGAACGCATGAGAAAACGGCGGCCCCCGGGAATCCAGGAGGCCCGCGGAGCGGCCAGTATAGACAAAGGATTTCGAGACGACTTCTCACAGGCCCCTCTGTGGACATCCTGCGGCAGGACAAAGGCCGCGAGCAGAGGAGGTGTTTTCGACGCCGCCGAGTCACCCCTTCGAGACGCTCTGTCCCACACCTGTGGAGAGCGGTGTGGAACGTGACGGAAAAGTCTACTGCAAAACCAGCGTGTTTTCGCCAACAGGCACATCGCCGGACGCGGCCCATTGTAGACGCCCTGACACGTTGCTATGCTCGGCCGCTCGCTGTCGTCGAGGAGGAGCTGGGGCACGCGCGGGTGGAGCAACCGATCGAGCTGACTGCAGAGACGCTCTGGACCGAGGTGGCCGGTCGGCTCAAGGGGGCCTGCAACGACTCCACCGTACCGCACGTGGTTCGGCGAGGTCGAAGGGCTGAAAGGTCTCGGACGACACGTTTGTCCTCGCCGTTCCACGAAGACTTCACGCGCGAGTGGATCGAGGGCCATTTCCTCGAGCTGATCCGGGCAGCGGTGCGCGATGCGACCGGCCAGCAGCGCCGGATCCAGCTGACCGTCGCCGAGACGGGCGCGGGCGTCCCCGACACGCACGCAGCCGCCGGCGCAGCGGATCAGCGAGTCGGGCTGAACACGACGAGTACACGTTCGACCTCTTCGTGATCGGCTCGTCGAACCGCTTCGCGCACGCAGCCGCGCTCGCGGTCGCCGAGGCGCCGGCGCAGGCGTACAACCCGCTCTTCATCTACGGCTCGACCGGGCTCGGGAAGACGCACCTGCTCCAGGCGATCGCGCAGTACGTGATGCGAGCACCCCGGCAACATGTCGGTGCGGTACGTGACGAGCGAGATCGTTCGTCGAACGACTTCATCAACTCGCTCCGCGACAAGCGCATCGAGGGCTTCAAGCAGCGCTACCGCACACTACGACGTGCTGCTGATCGACGACGTGCAGTTCTTCGAGGACAAGGAGCGGCTCCAGGAGGAGTTCTTCCACACGTTCAACTCGCTCTACGAGGCGGGCAGCCAGATCGTCATCTCGCTCAGACCGGCCGCCGCAGCGAGATCGCGACGCTCGAGGCCCGGCTGCGCTCAGCGGTTCGAGTGGGGCCTGATCACCGACATCCAGCCGCCCGACCTCGAGACGCGGATCGCGATCCTGCGGCAAGAAGGTCGAAGACGGACGCGCATCCACATCGCCGACCCGCAGCGTGCTCACCTTCATCGCCGGCCGCGATCTCCGACGAACATCCGCGAGCTCGAGGGTGCGCTCACGCGCGTCGTCGCGTTCGCGTCTCTGACCGGCCGCGCCGATGACCGCCGAGCTCGCCCAGGACGTCCTCAAGGACGTCTTCCCGCAGGGCGAGGCGCCGCAGGTGACGATCGAGCGGATCCAGGAGGTCGTCTGCGACCGCTTCAGCATGTCCTCGACGAGCTCTGCGGCGCACAAGCGCTCGCAGAACATCGTCTACCCGCGCCAGGTGGCGATGTACCTCTCGCGCGAGCTCACCGACTCCTCGCTGCCGAAGATCGGCAAGCACTTCGGCGGCCGCGACCACACCACCGTCATGCACGCGAACACCGAAGATCGCGCGCATGATTCGCGCGCGATCGCATCTGTGCTACAACCTTGTGCAAGAGCTGACCGCGCGCATCAAACAGGTCCGCTGAATCTGTGGACGTCCGTCGACGTCCCCGGCAGCCTGTCCAGAACACCGCGTTGTCCCCAGTCGCGACGTCCACAGGCGAAAGCGGCATGTCCAGCGGGATAGCGGCCGTCTTCCCCGTCGTCCACACCCCCTACGTACTACGACGAGGTTTCTCTTAAATGACATGATGACATGAAACCGTGGTCGGCTCAGGACGGCGCTGAAGATCATCGTGCTCGCGCGAGAGAGCTCGCGCGAAGCTCGCCGTCGTCGGCGCGGGCGTCTCGACGCGCACGGCCGTCAGATCCTCGGCGGCGTGCTCCTGCGCGCGAGCCGGCGGCAAGCTCGAGCTCGCGGCGACGGACATGGAGCTCTCGCTGCGGACGACGCTCGAGGCCAAGGTCGACGGCGACGGCGCGGTGGTCGTGCCGGGCCGGCTGCTGCGTCGACCTCGTCGCGCCTGCTGCCCGACAGCGAGGTGACGATCGAGTACCGCGACGAGGAGAACGTTCTCGCGTCAGCTGCGGCCCGTGCGGAGTACCGGCTGAACACGCTACGGCGCCGAGGACTTCCCGCGGCTGCCCGAGACGACGCTGCGCCGACGTCGCACGGTCGAGCGCGGACGCGCTGCTCGACGACGCTTCGCGTCGCGTCGGCCGCGCGGTCGTCGCGCGACGAGGCGCGGCCCGTGCTGACCGGGCATCCTCGTCCGCTTCGGCGACGGCAAGCTGGTCATGGCCGCGACCGACTCGTACCGGCTCTCGTACAAGGAGACGCCGGTCGACGGCACGGTGCCCGAGACTCGAGGCGATCGTCCCGGCGCGCGCGCTCGAGGAGGTCACGTCGCCTCGCGGCCGCCGGCGGCACGATCGAGCTCGGCGTCCAGCGAGAACCAGGTGCTGTTCGGGGTCGACGGCACGTGGCTGACGACGCGCCGCATCGAGGGGCAGTTCCCGAAGTTCGACGAGCTGCGGCCGAAGGAGTTCGACGCACGAGGTCACGCTCCGCGCGCGAGGAACTGCTCGACGTCGTCCGCCGCGCCGTCGGTGATGGCGCATCGCAACTCGCCGCTCCGGCTCGCGCTTCGCCGAGGGCGAGCTGACCGTCATGGACGCAGACGCAGGACGTCGGCGAGGCGCGCGAGACGCTGCCGGTTCGCTTCGACGGCGAGCCGCTCGAGATCGGCTTCAACGCCGACTTCCTGCGCGACGGGATCGAGTCGGCCGAGGGCGACGAGATCGCGCCTGCGCTGATCGACCCGCTCCGGCCCGGACTGATGCCAGGGCGCCGGCGACGACTTCTGGTACCTGATCATGCCGATCCGCCTCGCCGGCTGATCGTCGCCTCGGTACTCCTCGCGAACTTCCGGTCGTACGCGCGTCTCGAGCTGCCGCTCGAGCCGGGCTCGTTCTCGCCGTCGGGCGCGAACGGCGCTGGCAAGACGAACCTGCTCGAGTCGCTGCACGTCGGCACCCAGGGTTTCTCGCCGCGCGACGCGCTCGGACGCGGAGCTGATCCGCTTCGGCGAGCACGGCCGCGCGGCATCCGGCTCGACGGCGTTCGCGCGGCAGACGCCGGTGCAGATCGACGTCGCTGCTCTCGGCCGGCGAGGGGAAGCGGGCGGAGCTGAACGGCGCGCGCCTGCGGGCGGCGGAGCAGCTCCGCAGCGAGTCCGGCGACGCTCGTCTTCACGCCTGACCGGCTGGCGATCGTCAAGGCCGGCCCGGCGCGCGCGGCGCGCGTACTTCGACCGCACGCTCGGCCGGCTGCTTCCCGCGCGCAGGCAGATCCCCGCCGACTACGCCGCGGCGCTGGCCGCAGCGCGACGCCGCGCTCAAGCGCGGTCGACCGGGACGCGATCGCGCCGTGGACGGACGCAGCGTCGCCGAGCTCGGCGCCACGCTGGTCGAGGCCCGCGGCGACGAGCGCTCGAGCTGCTGCGCCGGCTGTTCGCCGATGCGGCCGCCGACGAGCTCGGCCTGGACGACGCACGGCTCTCGCTACGAGGGTGAGCCGCCGTCCGATCGAGCCGCTCGAGGCGCGGCTCGAGCCGCGACCTCGACCGCGGAGCGCACCGGCCTCGGGCCGCACCTGGACGACGTCTCGATCGCGGCCGGCACGCGCGACCTGCGCTCGCTTCGGCTCCCAGGGGAGCAGCGGCACGGCGGTGCTCGCGCTGCTGCTCGCGGAGGCCGGCGCTGCTCGCGGAGCGCCGCGGCGAGCCGCCGCTGCTCCTTCTCGACGACGTGCTCTCCGAGCTCGACCCGGACCGCCGCCGGCGTCGCTCGCTGGAGCAGCGTCGCGGCCGCGGCCAGACGCTGATCACCGCGACGACCGCGGACGCGCTGCCGGCGAGCCGGCGCAGCTGCTCGAGGTGACGCCCGGCGAGGTGGCGATGGAGCGCATAGACGTCGGCGCGTCAAGCAGGAGCTCTCCCGGTTCGGCGCCGCAGGGCGGGATGCCGGAGCTGGTCGCCGCCTGGCCGGCGGTGGTCGGGCCGATGGTCGCCGCGCAACGCCTGGCCGGCGCGGATCGCGCGCGACGGGACGCTGCACGTGAACACCTCGTCCTCCGCGTGGGCGTTCGAGCTCGGGCAGCTCGGCTCCGCAGATCCTCGACGAAGCTGCCGGCGAGCTCGGCGAGAGTGCGCCGAAAGCGTTGCGATTCGCCCCGGGCCACCTGCCCGAGCCCGCGCCGACGCCGTCGGGGCCGCTCGGCCGTGCCTGAGCCGACTCCGGAGGCCTGCAGCGCGGACGCGGCCGAGCTGGCGGCCGGGATCGAGGACGAGAGAGCTCCGGAAAACGGTGGAAAGAGCGGCTCGCTCTGGGCCTCTCGAGCCGCGCCCGTCCGACCGCCGTTTCTGATACACTGTACTCAGCCCGCAAATAGCTAATTTGCAGGGCTTTTCTTCATGGCAGAAGGCAGCCTACACCGCAAAGGACATCCACTGTCCTCGAAGGGCCTCGATCCGGTCCGGCAACGGCCCGGGATGTACATCGGCTCGACGGGCTCCGAGGCCTCCACCACCTCGCCTACGAGGTGGTCGCGAACTCGGTCGACGAGGCCCTGGCCGGCCGCTGCGATCTGCTCGAGGTGACCATCCATCCGGACGAGTCGATGACCGTCAGCGACAACGGCTCGGGCATCCCGGTCGGACGTGATGAAGGACCAGGGGCTGCCTGCGCTGACGGTCGTCGCTGACCAAGCTCCACGCCGGCGGCAAGTTCGGGCAGGGCGGCTACAAGGTCTCCGGCGGCCTGCACGGCGTCGGCGTCTCGGTCGTGAACGCGCTCTCCGAGTGGCTCGATCGCCGAGGTGCAGCGCGACGGCAAGACGTGGCGCCAGGAGTTCGCGCGCGGCGAGCCGACCACGAAGATGAAGGCGGTCGGCGCCGACGAAGGACACCGGCACGACGATCAGCTTCAAGCCCGACGCCGAGGTCTTCGAGGAGACCGAGTGGGACGCCGACACGCTCGCTCCAGCGCCTGCGCGAGACGGCGTTCCTGACCAAGGGCCTGCGAATCGTCCTCGTCGACGAGCGCGAGGGCGAGCAGCGCGAGGAGTTCTACGCCGCCGGCGGCATCCGCGACTTCGTCGCGCACATCAACAAGGCGAAGGAGCCGATCCACAAGCACGTCGTCTACTTCGAGGGGCGAGCGACCAGGGGCTACGTCGAGGTCGCGATGCAGTGGAACAACTCGTACGCCGAGTCGGTCTTCTCGTTCGCGAACAACATCAACACGCACGAGGGCGGCTCGCACCTCTCGGGCTTCCGCTCGGCGCTGACCGCGACCCTGAACAGGGTGCGCGCGCGACAAGGGCCTGCTCAAGGAGAAGGAGGACAACCTCGAGGGCGAGGACGTCCGCGAGGGGCTCGCCGCGGTCATCTCCGTGAAGCTCGCCGAGCCGCAGTTCGAGGGCCAGACGAAGACGAAGCTCGGCAACCCGTGGATGGAGGGCCTCGTCAAGCAGGTCGTCGAGCCAGAAGCTCGCGCAGTTCTTCGAGGAGAACCCGCAGGACGCGAAGCAGATCATCCAGAAGGCGATCGACGCCTCGCGGGCGCCGCCAGGCTGCGCGCGAAGGCGCGCGAGCTCACCCGCCGCAAGTCGGCGCTCGAGGGCGCGTCGCTGCCCGGCAAGCTCGCCGACTGCGAGATCGGCGACCCCGAGTCGGCCGAGCTCTTCCTCGTCGAGGGCAACTCCGCCGGCGGCTCGGCCGTCGACGCCGCGACCGCCTCTTCCAGGCGATCCTGCCGCTGCGCGGCAAGGTGATCAACGCCGAGAAGAACCGGATCAACAAGGTGCTCTCGAACGCCGGAGATCCAGGCGATGGTCGACCGCGATCGGCACCGGGATCGCGCGACGAGTTCGACATCGCGAAGCTCCGCTACCACCGGATCATCGTCATGACCGACGCCGACGTGGACGGCTCGCACATCCGCACGCTGATCCTCACGTTCCTCTACCGCCAGATGCCCGAGCTCGTCGAGCGCGGCCACGTCTTCATCGCCGTGCCGCCGCTCTACCGCGTGAAGATCGGCGGCCGCGAGCAGTACGTCGAGAAGGAGTCGCAGTTCGAGGATCTGCTCGTCCGCGAGCGGATCAAGGACATGGAGGTCACGGAACGCTCGGGCAAGACGCAGAAGCTCTCCGAGGCGAAGTACGGCCGCTTCCAGCGCGCGCTGCACGACTTCGAGGGCTGGTCGACGCCGGCTGCGCACCGACTTCGGCGCGCCGGCCGCCGACTTCGTGATCGAGCACCGGCTCGTCGAGACCGAGGCCGACGACGCCGACGAGCATCGAGAAGGCGCTCGCCTCGATCGAGCCGAACGGCTTCGAGGTCGCGGTGATCGAGCACGGACGAACGACGCCGTTCGCGTGAAGGTGGTCGAGCGCGAGACGAGCGCCGCCGAGCACATCGTCGTCCCGGCCGCGCTGCTCGCCTCGCCGGTCTACGCGGGCCTGCGCAAGAGCTACGCACGGCTGCAGGAGATCGATCGGGCCGCCGCCGTTCACGATCTCGCTCGGCAAGAAGACGCGCGGTCGCCGACACCTACGAGGACGCTGCGCCACGCAGCGCGATCGACCTCGCGAAGGAGGGCATCCAGGTCAGCCGCTTCAAGGGCCTCGGCGAGATGGACGCCGAGGAGCTCGCGGCGACGACGATGGACCCGGCCAAGCGGCTGCTCGTCCGCGTCGACGTCGAGGACGCCGCACACCGCCGACCTCGATCTTCTCGACGCTGATGGGCGACCAGGTCGAGCCGCGCCGGCTCTTCATCGAGCAGAACGCCAAGGACGTGAAGTTCCTGGATGTGCTGACGCGCTGTCTGACGTCGTCGAGCCGCTGGGCGCCGGCCGCATCGAGTCGCGCGAGCTCGAGGCAGGAGATGCGCTCGAGCTTCCTCGACTACGCGATGTGCGTCGATCGTCGCGCGCGCGCTGCCCGACGTGCGCGACGGCCTGAAGCCCGTGCACCGGCGGATCCTCTACGCGATGTCGAGCTCGGGCTCGCAGCCGGGCCGCCCGCGCGTCGAAGTGCGCCCGGGTCGTCGGCGAGGTGATGGGCAACTACCACCCGCACGGCGACGCCGGCGATCTACGACACGCTCGTCCGCATGGCGCAGCCGTTCTCGCTGCGCTACCCGCTCGTCGACGGGCAGGGCAACTTCGGGAACATCGACGGCTACCCCGCCGCCGCGCATGCGCTACACCGAGTGCCGGCTCGCGCGGATGGCGAGCGAGCTCCTGCGCGACATCGACGCCGACACCGTCGACTTCGGGCCCGAACTACGACGAGTCGCGCAAGCGAGCCGCAGGTGCTGCCGTCGCGCTTCCCGAACCTGCTCGTCAACGGCTCGACCGGGATCGCGGTCGGCATGGCGACGAACATCCCGCCGCACAACCTCGGCGAGGTCGATCGACGCGCTCGTCGCGCTGATCGACGAGCCCGGCCGCCGACGTCGAGAGGCTGTCCAAGCACGTCAAGGGCCCCGACTTCCCGACCGGCGCGATCATCGTCGGCCGCGACGGGATCAAGGAGGCGTACCGCTCCGGCCGCGGCCGCGTCGTCATGCGCGCGCGCGCGCACGCCGAGGAGCAGCGCGGCGGCCGCACGCGCGATCGTGATCAGCGAGCTCCCGTACGGCGTCAAGAAGGGCGGCGACGAGGGCGTGATCGCGAAGATGGCCGAGCTCGTCAAGACCGGCGTGCTCTCCGAGATCTCGCGGCTCCGCGACCTCGTCCGACAAGTCGGGCATGCGCATCGTCGTCGAGCTGAAGCGCGACGCGATCCCGCAGGTCGTCCTGAACAAGCTCTTCAAGCACACGTCGCTCCAGACGACGTTCGGCTACAACGCGGTCGCGCTCGTCGACGGCGTGCCGAAGACGCTGTCGCTGCTCGAGCTCGCTGCGCCACTACCTCGAGTTCCAGCGCGACGGTCGTCGTCCGCCGCTCGAAGTACGAGCTGCGCAAGGCCGAGGAGCGCGCGCACGTCCTCGAGGGCTACCTGATCGCGCTCGACAACCTCGACGAGGTGATCGCGCTGATCCGCGCCGCCGGCCGACACCGACGACGGCGCGCGACGGGCCTGATGAAGCAGTTCGACCTCTCGGAGATCCAGGCCCAGGCGATCCTCGACCTGCGCCTCCGCGCGCTGACCGCGCTCGAGCGGAAGCGGGTCGAGGACGAGCACGCCGACCTGCAGCGAGCGCATCGCCGAGCTCCGCGCGATCCTCGGCGACGAGGCGCGCGTCGATGGCGCTGATCCGCGAGGAGCTGCTCGAGATCAAGGCGATCTACGCGCAAGAACGACGACCGCCGCACCGAGATCGTCGCACGCCGAGGGCGAGCTCGAGCTCGAGGACCTGATCGCGGAAGAGGACATGGTGATCGCGATCACGCGCTCCGGCTACATCAAGCGGCTGCCGGTGACGACGTACCGCGAGCAGCAGCGCGCGGCGGCATCGGCGTGATGGGGATGGACCTGAAGGAGGACGACTACATCGAGCACCTCTTCGTCGCCTCCACGCACGACTACCTGCTCTTCTTCACGTCGGTCGGCAAGGTCTACCGGCTGAAGGTGCACGAGCTGCCGCTCGGGCTCGCGCCAGTCGAAGGGCCGCGCCGATCGTCAACCTGCTGCCCGTTCCGGCAGGGCGAGCAGATGCGCGCCGTCGTCCAGACGCGCGACTTCGAGCGAGGCCGAGTACCTCGTCTTCGCGACGAAGAACGGGCATGGTCAAGAAGACGAAGCTCGCCGAGTACAACACGCACGCTGAAGGCCGACGGGATCATCGCGATCAACCTCCGCGAGGGCGACGAGCTCGTCGGCGTCCGCCACTCGACCGGCGACGACGACATCCTGATGGTCTCGCGCAGCGGCCAGGCGATCCGCTTCCACGAGCAGGCAGCGCGCCCGATGGGCCGCGCGACCGCCGGCGTGCAGGGCATGCGGCTGCGCAAGGACGACGAGGTGATCGACGTCGCCGTCGCCAGCGACGACGACGACCTGCTCGTCGTCACCGAGAACAGGGCTACGGCAAGCGCACGCCGGTGCACGAGTACCCGCGCAAGGGCCGCGGCGGCCTCGGCGTCAAGACCGTGCAGCTCACCGACGCGAAGGGCAAGCTCGCCGGCGCCCGCGTCGTCCGCGACGGCTACCAGGTGATGCTGATCTCGACCGGCGGCACGGTGATCCGGATGTCCGGTCGACGAGATCAAGCGGCTCGGCCGCGCGACGCAGGGCGTGATCGTCGTTGCGGCTGCGCGAGGGCGAGAAGGTCTCGAGCCTCGCGCCCGTCGCCGAGTCGACGACGCCGACGGCGAGCGTCGAGGGCGCTGCGGCGAGCCGGCTGAGCAGCCGTCCGAGTAGTCGACGCGCCCTTCACAAGCGGCGAGCGAAGGTGATATAGAACTCGCCTGCAGGGTCGACAGCGTGCCGATCGAAAGGATGCTGGTATGGCGTTCAGCGGACAGGTCGACTTCCTGGAACCGATAAACCTCGCGGAGCATCTCGGACAAGCTCGAGCTCTACCTCGGGCCAGGTGTGCCAGATGGCGGGGATCTCGAAGATGCAGCTCGACTACTGGACGAACAAGGCCCAGATTCCGACCAAGGGGCGCAAGCAGCGGATCTACGACATGGACGCGGTCGAGACCGTGATGCTGATCAAGCAGGCGAAGGACAAGGGCCTGAACCTCGGCGCCGCGATCGACGCCGCGCGCCGGTTCCGCGAGCAGAAACCGGCCGGCGACTCTCCAGTCTGGCTCGTCCTGTGCTCGCCGGCGGGGCTTGGCCGGGCCTACCGCGCGCTCGAGCAGCGGCTGGATCAGGTCGATCGGCGCCGGGAAGACGATCGTCGTCGACGTTCGACGCGCCGATCTCGAGCAGCGTCTGCAGGTAGCGGAGCTGGAGCGCGATCGGCTGCTGCGCCATCACGGCGGCCGCGTCCTTGCAGCCGCTCGGAGGCCTGGAACTCGCCCTCGGCGTTGATCACCTTCGCGCGCCGCTCGCGCTCGGCCTCGGCCTGGCGCGCCATCGCGCGCTGCATGCCCGGCGGGATCTCGACGTCCTTGACCTCGACGATCGAGACCTTGATCCCCCACGGCGCGGTCTGCCTCGTCGATGATCTCCTGGAGGATCGCGTTGATCTTGTCGCGCTCGGAGAGCAGCTCGTCGAGCAGGTGCTGGCCGAGCACCGACCGCAGCGTCGTCTGCGCGATCTGCGACGTGGCGACCATGAAGTTCTCGACCTGGACGATCGCCGTCCTTCGGCGTCGACGATCCGGAAGTAGGCGACCGCGTTCACCCGCACGGGCACGTTGTCCTTCGTGATCACCTCCTGCGGCGGGATGTTCAGCGTGATCGTCCGCAGGTCGACCTTGACCATCCGGTCGACGATCGGGATCAGGAGGAAGAGGCCCGGGCCCTTCGGCTCGGGAGCAGCCGGCCGAGCCGGAAGACGATGCCCCGCTCGTACTCGCGCGCGACCTTGACCGCCGCGAACAGGAAGAGCAGCAGCAGACAGCACGACGACGATGATCGACGACGACGATCGCGGCAGTCATCAGTCCTGATCCTAGGCCGGCGGCGGGTCGTCACGCGCCGCACGACCGAGGTCGAGGCCCTTCGATGGCCGACGACCTCGACCTCGTCGCCGAGCGTCGAGCGGCTCGCCGTCCTCGTCTCGCGCGCCTGCCAGAGCTCGCCGTTCGGACGCGAGCCAGGCCCGTCGCGGCCGACCTGGCCGCGCGCGCCGACGATCGTGTTCGTCGCCGACCGACGCGGCGCCGCCGGCGGACCTGGACGACCTTGGCGAGCGCGAACGCGAAGAACGCGCGAAAGGCGCAGCGGCGATCGCGAGCGGCACGCCCAGCGAGACCTGGTAGCCGGAGCCCGGCCGGCTCGAAGAGGAGCAGCGAGCCGAAGACGAAGCAGCACGGCGCCGGCCAGCGTCAGCGCGCCGTGGCTGAAGCCGACGAACAGCTCGGCGATCCAGAAGGCGAACGCGGCGGCGATCAGCAGGATCAGGCCGGCCCAGTTGATCGGGCAGCACGTCGAGGCCGAAGAACGCGATCGCGAGGCAGAGGATCGCCGAACGTGGCCGGGAAGATCAGGCCCGGGTGCCAGAGCTCGACGACGATCCCGAGCACGCCGAGCGACAGCATCAGCGCGATCAGGTTCGGGTCGATCAGCGTGTCGAGGATCCGCTGCCAGAGCGCCATCTTGCGCGGTCGTGATCTCGGCGCCGCGCCGTGTGCAGGACGAAGCCCTTCGGGATCGTCTTGCGGCCGTCGATCTCGTTCAGCAGCGCGGGCAGAGTCGGCGCGACGACGTCGATCACGTTCTGCTGCAGCGCGCGTGCGCGCGGAGGTTCGAGGCCACGCGGACCGCCTGCGTCGGCCCAGACGTCGCGTTTCGGCCGTGCGTCTCGGCGAGCGCGATCAGCGACGCGGCCGCGTCGTTGATCGACCTTGCGGCGCAGGTCGCTCTGGATGTTCTCGCCGCCGAGGTCGATCGGCGTCGAGGAGCCGATGTTCGTCTGCGGCGCCATCGCGAGGACGTCCGCCGCCTGGCCGATCCAGACGCCGGCAGAGCGGCGCGCGAGCCCCGTCGGGCGAGACGTAGACGATCACCGGGATCTTCGACGCGAGCTCCTTCTTGACGATCTTCGCGCATCGACTCCGACGAGGCCGCCCGGGCGTGTCCATCAGGATCACGACCGCGTCGTAGCCGCCCTTGTTCGCCCGGTGCGATCTCGCCGGTCAGGTAGTCCTGGCGTGACCGGGTTGACGTCGTTCTCGAACTCGACCGCGAGGACGCGCGGCGTGGCCGCTCGCGGCCTGCGCGGCCCGTGGTGCAGCAGGACCGCTGCGAGTAGCGGCCGACGCGGCGAGAAGTGCCCGCAGGAAAGCCGCCTTTCACAGCCGTAAGGATTCTATCAACGTCGTCGCCCGGCGCCTCCGCGCGCGGGCACACTGGCCGAGGACCTCGCGATGAGATCGCTGCTGCCTCGCCGTCGCTGCTTGCTCTCGCCGCTCCCGGCGGTCGGCCTGGGCCGCGGACGGGCCGACGATCACGTCGCAGGACCTGCCGATCGGCGTCGCGCGCACGACCGCGGCGGCGGTCTGCGCCTCAGCGCGTTCGACCTGGTCGGCTTCCACTGGCAGGGCTCCGGCCGGCGTGCTCTTCCGGACGCGCACGCCGTCGCAGGCCGCTGGAGCGCGTTGGCGGCGGGCGGCCCCGGAGGACGAGGATCGCTTCCGGACCCGGGCAGCCCGGAGAGCGCGCTCGCGCGCGGGCTGGCGGCTCGGCAACCCGTACTGGGTCGGCCCGTCCGACCGCGATCGCGTACCGGCTCGTCGGCGACGTGCGCCGCGCTCCGCGCCTGGTACGTCTGGAGCCCGGTCGCGCACGCTCCGGTCTGGCACGGTCTCGATGGCCGGCTCGCCGCAGATCGTGCCCGCGCTCGGAGCTGGCGGGCGAACGAGGAGATCACGCCGCGCGCCGCCGCGCTACGCGCAGCTCGTCTGCGTTCGCGGTCGTCCACCACACGGCCGGCATCGAACGCGTACACGGCCGCGCCAGTCGGCCGCGATCGTCCGCGGGATCGAGCTGTACCACGTGCGCGGGAACGGCTGGAACGACATCGGCTACAACTTCCTCGTCGACAAGCTACGGCCAGGTCTTCGAGGGCCGCTGCCGGCGGGATCGACCGGAACGTGATCGGGGCGCACGCGGAGGGGTTCAACACCGGCTCGGTCGGCGTTGCTGCTGATCGGCAACTACAACACCGCGCCAGCGTCACCTGCCGCGCAGCACGGCGCTCGTCTCGCTGCTCGCCTGGCGGCTCGACGTCGCGCACGTCGATCCGCTCGGCACGGTCGACGTGGACGTCCGGCGGCAACCCGGAAGTACCGGGCAGGCAAGCCGGTCGAGCTGCGGGCGATCTCCGGCCACCGCGATACCGGGCTTCACGCAGCGTGCCCGGGCACGAGGCTCTACTCGCAGCTGCCCTCGACCTCGCCGCGGACGGTGGCGGCGACCGGGCTGCCGCAAGCTCTACGCGCCCGGTGGTGAGGGGTCGCTCGGCGGGCCGATCACCGTTCGCCGCGCAGGCTCTTCGCAGCCAGGCGGCTGGACCGTGACGGTGCGCGAGCCCCGGCGCGAACCGTCGTCGCCCGCGGCACGGGCCGTGGCGCCGGCGATCGCCTGGACGTGGAACTCCGCCGGCCGGCGCGGCGGCACGTACACCTGGACGATGGAGGCCGGGCGCGGCGACGCGGCCGGCGCACGGGACGATCGGCCGCGCGCCGCCGCCGGCGCCCCGCCGCCGCCGGCGCCGTCATTCCTCTGGCACTGACCGTCGATCCGCCGGTGATCTCGCCGGACGGGGACGGCGATCGCCGACACGTCGACGATCTCGTACAAGCTCGCGGTTCGCGCGTCGGTGACCGCGACCGTCACCGGACGCGACCGGGTGCGGTCGCCGCGACGCTGTTCACGCGCGCAGCTCCAGGGCGCGCGGACGCAGTACGTTCCCGTATGCGGCGCCGGGGCTCGCGGACGGGACTACTACGTTGAAGGTCGACGCGCCGTCGGCGAACGACGGGCGGACGGCGAACTGCGCGAGGCGCCGTTCGCGATCGACCGGACGCTCTACCGGGCTGACGCTGAGCACCGCGACGCTGACGCCGAACGGCGACGGCGCTCGACGACTCGCTCGCAGGTCGACTTCACGCTCGACGCCGTCCGCGGACGTGACCGTGCAGATCGAGCAGGACGGGCTGAGTCGTGGCGGCCGTCTGTCTCGGGATCGCTTTCCCCGGGAGCTCAGCAGCATCGCCTGGGACGGGACGACGCCGGGCAGGCTCGCTGCCGGCCGGTTCGTACGTCGCCGCCGTGATCGTGCGACGGGCCGTTCGGGCGAGACCCGGCACGCAGGTCGCGTTCACGATCGCGCACTGACGCTCGACTAGAGTCTCCGGCCATGCAACCTCTCGGCCGGCAGCCGCCGTCAGAAGATCGAGCTGCGGCCCGTCCCGGCCGCTCGCGCTACGACGTTGAGCGATCCGATCTTGGTCCAGCGAGCGAAGGACGGCGACCACGCCGCGCTGGCTGCGCTGTGCGAGCGGCACGCGCCGCGGGTCGAGCGGCTGGCCGCGCATCTGCTCTCCGACCCGGAGGACGCCACGCGACGCCGCGCAGGAGGCGCTCGCCAAGGTCTGCGTCCGCGTCCGCCAGTTTCGCGGCGAGTCGCAGTTCACGACCTGGCTGCACCGGCTCGTCGTCAACACCTGCCGCGACGTGGCCGCGCGGCAGCGCGTCGCGGCGGTGCGAGCCGCTGGTCGAGGACCGGCGCGAGGCTGCCGACGGCGACCCGGCCCGCGCGCTGCGCGCTTGTCGGAGCTCCGCTCCGAGCTCTCGGCCGAGCTCGGCGTCGATCTCCGCCCGAGCAGGCGCGGGTGGTCGTGCTCAAGGACGCGCTCGACTGGTCGTTCGCGGAGATCGCCTCGCGCGACGGGATGCCCGGTCGGGACGGCCAAGTGCTACGCGCACCGGGCGCGGAGCTCGCCTGCGCGAGCGGTTGGCGCAGATGAGCTCGCCGAGCGCGCCGTTCGGCCGGGACGTGATCGAGGCGATCATCCCGCACCGCGACCCGTTCCTCTTCCTCGACGAGGTGCTCGAGCTCGAGCCCGGTGTGCGGGTCGTCGCGCGCAAGGCGGTGACCGGCGACGAGTGGTTCTTCGCCGGCCACTTCCCCGGCCGGCCGATCATGCCCGGCGTGATCATGGTCGAGGCGCTCGCGCAGGCCGGCGCGATCGCCGCGCTCTCGCTGGAGGAGAACCGCGGCAAGCTCGCGCTCTTCGCGGGGATCGACGACGTCCGCTTCAAGCGGATCGTCGAGCCGGGCGACGAGCTGACGCTCACGTGCGAGATCGAGGCCGCGCGCGGGCCGATCGGCCGCGGCAAGGCGACCGCGCGACGGTCGGCGACGAGCTCGCCGTGCGCGGGACGCTGACCTTCGCGACTGGCCGCCGAATGATCGGCGGCCGCCAACGGCACGCCGGTCTCGATCACCGGGCTCGGCGTGCACGTGCCCGACCGGGTGGTGACGAACGACGATCTCGCGCAAGCTCGTCGACACGTCGGACGAGTGGATCGTCGACCCGCACCGGGATCCGCGAGCGGCGTTTCGCCGGCCGACGACGAGGCGCTCTCCGACATCTGCCTGCCGGCGGCGCGCGCGGCGCTCGAGCGGGCCGGGGTCGATGGCGCGCGACATCGACCTGCTGATCGTCGCCACGGTCACGCCGGACATGACGTTTCCCGTCCACTGCGGCGATCCTCGCCGACCGGCTCGGCGCCGCGACGCGGCGCGCCTACGACCTCTCAGCCGGCTGCACCGGGTTCATGTACGGGATCGCGCAGGCGTACGGGATGCTCGCGCGTCGGGCCTGAGCCGCCGTGCGCCTCGTGGTCGGCGCGCGACGTGCTCTCGAAGGTGATGAACTTCGCCGACCGCTCGACGCTGCGTCCTGTTCGGCGACGGCGCGGGCGCGGTCGTGCTCGAGCCGGTCGCGACGGAGCGGCTTCCTCGGCTTCGAGCTCGGCGCCGACGGCGGCGGGCGGCGTCGACTCTGCAGCTGCCTGCCGGCGGCTCGCGGATGCCGCGACTGCCGAGACGGTCGCCAAGCGGCCTGCACTATGTGCAGATGAACGGCCGCGAGGTGTTCAAGTTCGCGACGCGCGTGCTCGTCAGCTCCGCCGAGGCGCTGCTCGACGAAGTGCGGAGTGGCCGATCGAGGACGTCGACGTCTACGTTCCGCACCAGGCGAACGTCAGGATCATCGATCATGCCGTGGCGAAGCTCGGGATTCCGGAGGAGAAGGTCGTCGTGAACGTCGACCGCTACGGCAACACTTCGTCTGGCTCGATTCCGCTCGCGCTCGCCGATGCGGTCGGCGACGGGCGGCGTCAAGCAGGGTCGAATGGTGTTGATGACGGGAATGGGTGCCGGGCTGACGTGGGGTTCGGCGTTGATGCAGATGGACGGAGGAGGCAGCGTGATGCAAGATCGCGTTCTGCTTCCCGGGCCAGGGGCTCGCTCGAGCGCGGGCATGGGCCGGGACGTCGCCGAGGCGGTGCCGGAGGCGATGGAGGTGTACGAGCGCGGCGAGCGAGGCGTCCGGGCTCGACCTCAGGCGGCTCTGCTTCGACGCGCCGCTCGAGGAGCTGGTCGAGACCGAGGTGCAGCAGCCGGCGCTCGTCGCGACGAGCCTCGCCGATGCTCGCGGCGCTGCGCGCGCGCGGCATCGAGCCGGACTACGTGATCGGCCACTCGGTCGGCGAGTTCGCGGCGCTGGCCGCGGCCGAAGTCGATCGGCGATCCGGGAGACGATCGCGCTCGTCCGCGAGCGCGGGCTGGCGATGGCCGAGGCGGCGCAGCGAGCGCCCCGGCTCGATGGCCGCGATCCTCGGCCTCGACGACGAGGTGGTCGAGCGGCTGTGCCGGAAGATCCTCGGCGTCTGGCCGGCGAACTACAACTGCCCGGGCCAGATCGTCGATCTCCGGGCGAGAACGACGCGGTCGACGAGTGCTGCGCCGAGGCCGAGGAGGCAGGCGCGCCGGCGGACGGTCAAGCTGAAGGTCTCGGGCGCGTTCCACTCGCCGCTCGTCGCGCGGGCGGCCGAGCGGCTGCGCCCGGCGATCGACGCGCGTCACGTTCGCGCGAGCCGGCAGGCGGCGTTCATGTCGACGGTCACGGCCAGGTTCGAGGATCGCGCAGCGGATGGCGCGCGCTGCTCGTCGACCAGCTGACCGCGCCGGTGCGCGTTCACGCAGGCGGCGTCCGAGCTCGATCGGCGACGGCGCGCGGACGTTCGTCGAGGTCGGGCCGGGCAACGTGCTCTCGCGGTCTCGCTGAAGCGGATCGACCGGAGCGTCGAAGGCGGTCTCGGTCAACGACCTCGCCGCGCTCGAGAGCTCAAGGAGCACTCGTCGGCGTGAGTGCGCGTGCCGGTTCGCTTCGCTCGAGGGCAAGCGCGCGCTCGTCACCGGCGCCTCGCGCGGGATCGGCCGCGCGATCGCGGTCGAGCTCGCGCGCGCCGGCGCGCGAGGTCGTGGTCGGCTACCGCAGCGGCGCCGACGAGGCCGACGTCGCTGGCCGCAGGAGATCGGCGGCCGCGCCGTCCAGGCCGACGTCGCCGATCCCGAGCAGGCGCGCGCGGCTCGTCGAGGAGGCCGGCGACCTCGACATCCTGGTCAACAACGCCGGGCCTGACGCGCGACGGCCTGCTCGCTGCGCATGTCCGACGAGGACTGGCGCACCGTGCTCGACACGAACCTCGGCGGCGTCTTCTACACCTGCCGCGCGGCGGCGCGCGGGATGATGAAGAAGCGGGCCGGCGTCGATCGTCAACCTCGACGAGCGTCGTCGGCGTGCACGGCAACCCGGGCCAGACGAACTACGCGGCGTCGAAGGCCGGGATCATCGGCTTCACGAAGTCGCTCGCGCGCGAGCTCGGCGACGCGCGGCGTGCGCGCGAACGTCGTCGCGCCCGGCTACGTCAAGACGCGCGCTGACCGACGTGCTCCCGGAGGAGGCGCAGCAGGCGATGCTCGCGAACACGCCGCTCGGCCGGCTCGGCGACGCCGGAGGACGTCGCCGGGGCGGTACGCTTCCTCTGCTCCGACGAGGCATCGTTCATCACGGGCGAGGTGCTGCTCGTCGACGGCGGACTGGGAATGTAGATGACAACGGCAGCCTCAACGGACGGCGCAGAGTCGTATCACGGGGCTGGGCGCGGTGACGCCGCTCGGCAACGACGTGCGAGACGACGCTGGGAGAACCTCGTCGCCGGGCGAGTCGGGCGCCGGGCCCGATCACGCAGTTCGACTCGAGCGGGCTACTCCGTCGACGTTCGCGTGCGAGGCTGAAGGACTTCGACCCGACGGACTGGATCGACCGCAAGACAGGCGCGGCGGATGGACCGGTTCGCGCAGATGATCGTCGCCGCGGCGCGGCAGGCCGAGGCGGACTCCGGGCTCGAGATCGCGACGGAGTCGCGACCGGATCGGCGCGTCGGTCGCGACCGGGATCGGCGGTCTCCAGTCGTTCCAGGACTGCCACGCGCACGCTGCGCGAGCGCGGTCCGGACCGGGTCAACCCGTTCTCGATCCCGGCGATCATCCCGAACATCGGCGCCGGCTGGGTCTCGATCGAGCTCGGCACGCGCGGGCCGCTGTCGTCGCAGTGCACCGCCTGCGCGGCCTCGAACATGGCGATCGGCGACGGCGCTGGACGCGATCCGGCTCGGCCGCGCCGACGTGATGCTCTGCGGCGGCACCGAGGCGCCGGTCACCGAGGTCGGGATCGCCGGCTTCGGCGCGATGCGCGCGCTGTCGCGGCGGAACGACGACCCCGAGCGCGCGAGCCGGCCGTTCGACGCCGAGCGCGACGGGTTCGTGATGGGCGAGGCCGGCGCGGTGCTCGTGCTCGAGGAGCTCGAGCACGCGCAGGCGCGCGGGGCGAAGATCTACGCCGAGCTCGCTCGGCTACGGCGTCTCCTCGGACGCGCAGCACATCACCGAGCCCGACCCGACGGGCGAGAACCCGGCGCGCGCGATGCAGATGGCGTTCGGCGACGCCGGCATCGACGCCCGACGAGATCGACTACATCAACGCGCACGGCACCTCGACGCCGCTCGGCGACGCGAGCGAGACGCGCGTGATCAAGCTCGCGCTCGGCGAGGAGAACGCGCGCAAGACGCCGGTCTCCTCGACGAAGGGCGCGACCGGCCACTGCCTCGGCGCGGCCGGCGCGGTCGAGGCGATCTTCTGCGATGCTCGCGATCCACGACGGCGTGCTGCCGCCGACGATCAACTACGAGTACGCCGGATCCCGAGTGCGACCTCGACTACATCCCGAACGAGGCGCGCGACGCCGACGTCGAGCGTCGCCGTCTCGAACTCGTTCGGCTTCGGCGGCCACAACGCCGTCGATCGTGCTCACGCCGCTTCGAGGACTGAACGGCCCGCGTCAGGTATCTGATACCTGACTTGTAGGGTGCAGCCATGGCTGGAGCGCTGGGCGACTTTCGACTGCTACGGGACGCTGATCGACTGGAACGGCGGGATCCGGCGGCGAGCTCGCGCGGATCTTCGGCGAGGAGCGGGCGGACGAACGGCTCGGCGCGGTATCACGAGCTCGAGCCGCAGATCCAGCGCCGCCGAGGACCGGCGCTCGCCTATCGCGTGGTCGCTGCGCCGTGTCGCTGGAGCGAGCTCGGCGCGTCGCTCGAGGAGCGGCGAGTCGCTCGGCGCGGTCGCTTCCCGCCTGGACGCCGTTCCCGGAGGTGCGCGCGGCGCTCGAGGCAGGCGCGCGGCGCGCGGCTGGCGGCTCGCGATCCTCTCGAACACCGACCGCGACTTCATCGAGGCCTCGATAGCGGCTGATCGGCGTGCCGTTCGACGCGCGCGATCGTCGCCTCGGAGGTCGGCTCGTACAAGCCGGCGCTCGGGCACTGGCGAGGCGTTCGAGCGAGAGGTCGGCCGGCTGCCGGACGTCCACGTCGGCGCGAGCCACTTCCACGACGTCGTTCCGGCGGCGCAGCCTCGGCCTGCCGACCGTCTGGGTCAACCGGCTCGCGGAGCACGGCGAGCCGCCGCCGACGCGCGAGCTCCGCGATCTCGCGCCGCTCGCGGACGTGCTCGACGAGCTCGTCCCCGCGTGAGGAAGACGCCGCAGGCGTGACCTCGAGTTTCGCGAGGCCCGCGAGGAGGACGCGGCTGCCGTTGCCGAACTGTGCAACGCGTTCGAGCGCGCGTTCTCGGACGATCCCGAGCTCGAGAGCGAAGAGAGGACATCCTGCGCTGGTGGCGGCGGGAGTGCGAAGTGCGGCTCGTGCTCGACAAAGGTGAGCTCGCCGGCGTTGCCTACATCAGGACGACGCGGCGAACGTTGGGACGGCGACGGCTACGTCCACCCGGACGCGTTCGGGCGCGGCGTCGGCACGGCGATCGCCGAATGGATCGAGGAGCGTGCCCGAGCGCACGGCTCCACGGAGACGCGGATCGCGACGCTCGCGCAGGACGAACGGGCCGCCTGCCTGGCTGCGCAGCCGCGGCTTCGCGCCGGTCGGACGTTCCTCCGGATGATGATCGAGCTGACCGAGCAACCCCCGCGCCAGGCTGGCCCGACGGCTATACGGTTGCCACGCTTCAGCCCGGCGAGGAGCGCGACCCTCTACGAGGTTCTCGAGGGCGCCTTCCTCGACCACTGGGACCACAGCGCGCGCACCTATGACGAGTGGATGGCGACCCAGAAGAGTCGTCACGACCTGTGCTTCCTGGTTCGCACCGGCGGCGAGGTCGCGGCCGCCGCACTCTGCACGATCGACGACTTCGGGCTCGGCTGGGTGAAGATCCTCGGCACCAGGCGAGGCATCGCCGCCTCGGCCTCGGCGAGGCGCTGCTCGGCGCAGTCGTTCCACGTGCTCTACGCCCGCGGCGCGCGAAGGTCGGTCTCGGCGTCGACGCCGAGAACCTGACCGGAGCGACCAGGCCTGTACGAGCGCGTCGGCATGCACGTGGCCTCCCGGATCGATCTCACGCCAGACCCTGTAGGTAGGCTCAGGCGCGTGTCCGCCTCCGCGCAGAAGTGCCCTCACTGCAGGACGTTCACTGCGGTCGCGCATGGGCCCGGACTACCAGTGCCACTCGTGTGGCGCCGAGTTCGGCGCAGGCCTCGTGCCGCGTGCCGCGCGCGTGGGGGAAGGCGGCGAAGGCGATGGCCGATGCGGCCGCGCTCGGAGGCTCGCGTACCCGGAGGCGGCGGTGGTCGCCGAGACACGCTCGAGGACCAGCACCTCGTGCTCGCCTCGCGAGCTTCGAGCGGCCGCTCGTCCTCGGCGGGTGCTGCTGCTCCTTCACGTCGGCGCGGTCGAGGGCCTGGCGGCGAGGCACGACCGCCTCGCGTCGTCTGGATCGACGCGCACGGCGACCTGAACACGCCCGGAAGCTCGCCGTCCGGGTAACGAGTGGGGGATGCCCCTGCCGGATGATCGTCGACTCCGGTGCCGTCGCGGCCGACCGACGTTGCCCTGGTCGCTGCGCGCGACCTCGACCCGCCGGAGCGCGAGTTCATCAAGGAGGCCGGCGTCCACACCGGCAAGCACGCCGTCCAGCGCGCGCTCGGCGAGGTGGACTGCGTCTACGTCGCGGTCGACTTCGACGTGCCTCGAGCCAGGACGAGGTGGCGGCGTTCATGCCCGTCGCCGGGGGATGCCAGCTCGCCGAAGCGGAGCGCGCTCCTGCGCACGGTCGCAACGGAGGCGACAGTGATCGGCGCCGGCTTCACCGGCCTCGTTCCCGACGCGAAGAACCTGGAGCCGGCGACGCGCCTGAGTGCAGCGCTCCGGGCTGTAACCGTCCTTCAGGCGACCCCGGTCTAAGATCAAAGTCCCATGGCGCAGCGCATCGACGTCCCATCGAGCACAAGGCGCAACGCCGACGGACGGCACGGCGGAAGCACCCGAACACGTGCCCCACTGCGGGTCGCACTACCGCGACGACGAGCTCAGCGGCGCACCTGCGGTGTGCCCCCAGTGCGGCCACCACTTCCCGATGCGGCGCGCGAGCGGATCGAGCAGCTCGCCGACGCCGGGCTCGTTCGTCGGAGGAAGACGGCGAGCTCCGCTCGGCCGACCCGCTCGAGCTTCTTCGACCTGCGGCCGTACACCGAGCGCCTCGCCGAGGCCGAGCTGAAGACCGGCCTCGGCGACGCGATCGTGATCGGCCGGGCCGACGATCGACGGCGAGCCGCTGCGAGCTCGCGGTGATGGACTTCGCGTTCATGGGCGGCTCGATGGGCAGCGTCGTCGGCGAGAAGTTCGCGCGCGCGTGCGAGCAGCGCGGCCGAGCGCGCGCGTGCCGCTCGTCTCCGGTCACGGCCTCCGGCGGCGCGCGCATGCAGGAGGGGATCCTGTCGCTGATGCAGCTGCCGAAGACGGTCGTGCGCGGTCGAGGATCTGCCACGACTCGGGCGGCGCGCTGATCACCGTGCATGGCGCATCCGACGACCGGCGGCGTGCTCGCGAGCTTCGCGAGCCTCGGCGACGTCACTGCTCGCCGAGCCCGGTGCGCTGATCGTCGTTCACCGGGCCGCGCGTCGTCGCAGCAGACGCACGCGCGAGAAGCTGCCGGACGACTTCGGCCTCGCCGAGTCGAACCTCCGCTTCGGCCACCTCGACGCGATCGTCCCGCGGCCCGAGCTGCGCGCCGACGTCGCGCCAGCTCCTGCGGCTCTTCGCGCAATGGCCGGCTGAAGCACGAGCTCCGGCCTGCGCGAGCGGCTGGCGCAGCTCCGCAGCGTCTCGCTGCTGCGGCGGCGCGCAGCTCTCCGGCGAGCTCGAGCGCCTGCAGCGCCAGCTCGAGCGGATCGAGGACCGAGCCGACCGACGAGGAGATCTGGCGCTCGGTCGAGCTCGCCCGCCACGACGAGCGCCCGTACACGCTCGACTACGTCGAGCGGATGCTCGACGACTGGTTCGAGCTGCACGGCGACCGCGGCCGCGCCGACGACGGCGCGATCGTCGCCGGGCTCGGCAGCTTCGACGGCCGCACGGTCGCGCTCGTCGGCCAGCAGAAGGGCCGCGACATCAAGGAGCGCGACGAAGCGGCAACTTCGGCATGGCCGTATCCGGAGGGCTACCGGAAGGCGATGCGCGCGATGGAGCTCGCCGACCGCCACGGCTTCCCGGTCGCTCAGCCTCGTCGACACGCCCGGCGCCTACCCGGGCGTCGCCGCCGAGCAGCACGGCCAGGGCGGCGCGATCGCCCGCGTCGCAGGCGCTGATGGCGCGCCTCGCAGGTGCCGATCGTCGGCGTGCGTGATCGGCGAGGGCGGCTCGGGCGGCGCGATCGCGATCGCGCTCGCCGACCGCGTGCTGATGCAGGAGAACGCGATCTACTCGGTGATCTCGCCCGAGGGCTGCGCAGCGATCCTCTGGCGCGACGCCGGCGAGGCGCGCAAGGCCGCCGCCGCCTTCAAGCCCGACGCCGCGCACTGCCTCGAGCTCGGCGTGATCGACGCGATCGTCCCGGAGCCGACGGCGGGGCCCAGAACGACTGGGACGAGGCCGCGCGACTGCTCGCGCGACTCGCTCCAGCGACGCGCTCGAGGAGCTCGAAGGGAGTCCGGAAGCGATCTCGTCGCGCCGTCGGCGCGCCAAGTTTCCGCAGAGATGGCGTGTTTTCGCGCTAATCATCCGCTGTTTGCGGGGACATTCCACAGTCTCCACAGGCTTTTCCCCGGCAGCGAAGCACGCCCGATTTCCCCGTTTGAAAACCTTGTAAAACCAGGGCGAACTGTTCGGCGAAGATCCGGCGCCGGTAGGCGTTCGGTCGTGGCTCGGAGCCGTGAGCTCGCCGATTACCGGCGGTAAGCGCGATCCGCAAGCAAACTCCGGAGCCGTTCGGCTGCGCAAAAGCGGGAACACAGCCGATCTTCGTCGTCCAGCGCCACGACGCCCGCCGGCTCCACTACGACTTCCGCCTCGAGCGCGACGGGGCGCTCGCGCAGCTGGGCCGTCCCGAAGGGCGTGCCCGCTCGAGCCGGGCGAGCGCAGCGCTCGCCGTCCACGTCGAGGATCACCCGCTCGACTACGCGCAACTTCGAGGGCGAGATCCCGCAGGGCAACTACGGCGCCGGCACCGTCGAGATCTGGGACAGCGGCACGCTACGAGCTCGTCGAGGAGAAGCGCGACGGCGGCCTGACCGTCCGCCTGCACGGCAAGCGGCTCGAAGGCATCTGGACGCTCGTCCCGGCCAACCTCGACGGCGATCCGAAGAACTGGCTGATCCTGCGCAAGCGAGACGGACGGCGCGGCGCGCGGCCGCGCCAGCAGCGCTACCAGCCGATGCTCGCGACGCTCGCGAGCAGCGACGGTTCCGCACAGGCGACGGCTGGCTGTTCGAGGTGAAGTGGGACGGCTACCGCGCGATCGCGTACGTGCGCGGCGGCGAGGCGACGACTCGACAGTCGCGCAACGGCAACGACCTGACCGAGCGCTTCCCGCACGTCGCGAAGGAGCGTCGCGCAAGGCGGTGAAGACGCCCGACTGCGTGCTCGACGGCGAGGTCTGCGCGCTCGACGAGCAGGGCCGCCGAGCTTCTCGGCGATGCAGCAGGGCAAGCCGGGCACGCCGATCGTCTACTACGTCTTCGACGCTGCTCGAGCTCGACGGCGAGCCGCTCGTCGACCTGCCGCTCGTCGAGCGGCGCGAGCGGCTCGCAGCGCTGCTCGACCAGCCGCAACCGGACCGTCCGCGCTCTCGGAGACGTTCGACGACGGCGAGGCGCTGCTCGAGGCGGCGCAGGCAGCAGAGCTCGAGGGGATCGTCGCCAAGCGCGCCGACTCGCGCGTACCTGCCAGGGCAAGCGCACGCGCGACTGGCTGAAGATCAAGACGCACGGCCGCCAGGAGTTCGTGATCGCCGGCTACACGAAGGGCCAGGGCCGGCGCGCGCGGGCGGTTCGGCTCGCTCGATCCTCGGCGTCTGGCGGGGCGACGAGCTCGAGCTACGTCGGCAACGTCGGCACCGGGCTTCACCGACGACGGAGATCGGCGAGCTGCTCGCGAAGCTGCAGCCGCTCGAGCGCGACGGACGTCGCCGTTCCGCGAGCGTGCCGAAGATGCCGAAGGTGCGGCAAGCGACGGACGTCGTCTGGGTCGAGCCGAAGCTGGTCGCCGAGGTCGAGTTCGCCGAGTGGACGCACGACGGCCGGCTGCGCGCGCCGTCCTACCAGGGGCTGCGCGAGGACAAGGCGGCGCGCGAGGTGCACCGCGAGGAGCCGTTCCCGGACGAGATCCGCAGCGGCAGCGCGCGTGCTCAAGCTCTCGAACCTCGACAAGGTCTTCTGGCCGGACGAGGGCATCACGAAGGGCGACCTGCTCGCGCTACTACCGCGCGGTCGCGCCGGTCGCTCATCCCGCACCTCCGCGACCGGCCGTTCACGATGAAGCGCTACCCGGACGGCATCGGCGGGGCAGTTCTTCTTCCAGAAGGACGCGCCGACGCACATGCCCGACTGGATCCCGACGCGCGCGCTCGAGGTCGACGCGCGCGAGCGCCGCGGCGAGACGCGGACGATCGACGTCGCCGCTCGTCAACGACGAGCTCGCGCTGCTCTGGATGGTGAACATGGGCTGCATCGACCTGAACACGTGGTACTCGCGGGTCGACAAGCCGGACCGGCCCGGACTTCGTGCTCTTCGACCTCGACCCGGCGGCGGACGTCGGGCTTCCCGGAGACGGTCCAGGTCGCGCTGCTCGTCAAGCAGGCGCTCGACGCGCTCGGCCTCGAGTCGCTTCCCGAAGACGAGCGGCGCCGACGGCATGCACGTGCTCGTGCCGATCGAGCGGCGGCACACGTACGAGCGACACGCGGCGAGTTCGCGGAGATCGTCGCCGGCGCGCTCGCGCGCGACGCACCGCGGGCTCGTGACGACCGAGTGGACGAAGTCGAAGCGGCGCGGCGTGCTGATCGACGCGAACCAGAACGGCGAGGGCAAGACGATCGCGTCGGTCGTACTCGGTGCGGCCGCAGCCGGCGCGCCCGGTCTCGACGCCGTTGCGCTGGGACGAGGTGAACGAGCGGCCTCGACCCGCGCGACGTTCACGATGGACGTCGCGCTCGAGCCGGATCGACCGGCGCGGCGACCTGTTCGAGGGCGTGCTGACGGCGCGTCAGTCGCTCACGAAGGCGCTGGCCGAGATCCGCCAGACACTGCGGGAGCACGCGCTCGAAAGGTGATCCGCGCGCGCCTCGCCGCTTCAGCGACCACGTCGGCCGAGACCGCCTCGAACAGGTGGGAAGCAGACCTCGTCGTCGGGGATGAAGATCGATGCGCAGATGCCGGACCGGCGTCCCCTCGCGCGCCAGCGCGCCCGGCGCCTGCACGCGTAGCGAGCGGCCGCGGCGGACGAGCACGCCCGGCGCGGCAGGTGCAGCTCGACGAGGAACTCCGCCACCGCCGGGACGCTAGTCCCGCGCCGCCGAGGCCGAAACGTGGGAATCCACTGGACTTTGGCCGCGAGTGCTTTGCCCGTGCAGTTCGGGCGGACTAGCCTGGCCCGGACGATGTACGTCGATCGGGCGCGGAGGCGGTCGGCCGGGAGAGGCCGAGCAGGCGCGCATCGTGTCGTTTCTTGCCGATGCGGCGACGCGCGCGCGCTGTTGCTGGAAGGGGAGCCCGGGGATCGGCAAGTCGGTCACTGTCTCGAGGCCACGGTCGATCTGGCCCGGGAGCAGGGTTGGCGGCGTGTTCTGACGCTGCCGCGCCGCGGCAGCCGAGACGCGGCTACGCGCCTCGCGGCGCTCGGCGATCTCGTCGAGCCGGTCGTCGAAGAGAGGTCCGCCCGTCGCTCCGCGATCCTCAGCGAGCCAGCCGTCGCAGCGGCGTCTCCCGGGCGAGGCCGCCGGCAGGGGGCGGACGAGCGCCTGGTCGGACTCGCCTTCCTCTCCGATGCCTCGCGGGCTCGCGCTCGACGGCCCGGTGCTGGTGGCGGTCGACGACGTCCAGTGGCTCGACCGCTCATCGGCGGCGGCGCTCCGCTTCGCCGTCCGGCGACTGACGGACGAGAACGTGACGCTGGTGGCGACGGCCCGCGCCGGCGAGGACTCCGGCCGGCTCTTGCCGACCGTGTCGAGCGCCTGGAGATCCGGGCCGCTTTCGACGGGCGCGCTCCACCGCATCGTCGCGCTGCAGGTCGGCAGCACCCCGCCCCCCGGCCGGTGATGCGACAGGTGTTCACGGTCTCCGGCGGCTTGGCAATCCCTTCCTACGCGCTCAGAGATCGCCCGGTTCCTCGTCGATCAGGACGTCGGGCTCGAGGCCGGTGAGGAGTTGCCGATCCCGCGGACGCTCGACCACGCTCGTTCAGACTCGCCTCCGACCGCCTGTCGGCCGGCGCCAGGGGAGCTGCTCGAGCTCGCCGCGACTGCTCGCCGAGCCGGACACCGGCCTGCTCGCGGCCGCCGGGGGCCCGACTGAATGCCTGGACGAGGCGGTCACAGGCAGGCGTCCTCGCCGTCACCGGGCATCGTCGCCGGTTCTCGCATCCGCTTGCTCGCCGCCGGAGTGGTCGCCCGCTGCGGCCCTGTAACCGCCGGCGGGAGCCTTCATGCCGGCCTGGCGGCGATCGTCCCGGATCCGGAGGAGCGGGCGCGACAGCGCGCTCGCGAGCGACGGGCCGAGCAGCGAAGTCGCCGGCCTGCTCGGCAGGCGGCCAGGAGCGGGCGGGAGGCGCGTGGTGCGCCGGGCCGTCTCCGCCGACCTCTTCGAGCTGGCGGCCCGTCTCACGCCGGACGGAGCCGGCAGCGAGCGCATCCGCCGCCTGATCCGCGCGGCGGAGCAGCACGGGGCCGCGGGCCGACCGCGCCGAGAGCGAAGCCTGCTCGAGCCGCTGGTCGCCGAGCTTCCCGGTGAGCAAACGCGCGAAGGTGGTCTGGATGCTACGCGCGACGTCGTGGCGGGGATCGACTTCACGGTCGGGCTGCCGATGCTCGAGCGGGCGCTCGACGAGGCCGCTGTCGACGACGAGTGGCGTGCCCGGATCCTGCTTTGCGCTCGTCTGGCATGACTTCGTTCGTGCGGGGTGCCGGTGAGGCTCTGACCCGGGCACGGGTGGGCTCGCGGCTGCCGACGCCTGCGGGGACGAGCGGCTGATCCGGATTGCGGCCTGCCGCCTGGCCTTCCTACGAGGGTGACTGTCGGTGAGCTGGGACGGCGGGTCCTCCTGGAGCGCGCGATTCAGCGCTGGCGCGGGCCCCGGTGGACGTGAGCCAGGTGGAGTTCGCAGCCGACGGGACGCTGCCCGTGAGCGAGCTCGCGATCACCCTGGTCTGTCATGACCGGGTCGACGAGGCGAGACAGCTGTTCGACCGGTCGATTGCGGCCGAGCCGAGAACTGGGCCTCGAGCTGCCGCTGATGGCAGGACACTGCTGGTCACATGGTCACGCTCGAGTGCCGCGCCGGGAACTGGGGCACCGTGCGCGCGCCTGCGCCCGCAGAGTGCAGCGAGATCAGCGAGCGCATCGGCCACGAGTTCCAGGGCGGCGCTCGCGTTCTACTGCCTGGCGCTGATGGCGGCATATCTCGGAGACTAGCGAGGAGGCTCGGCAGGCGGCCGAGCGGGGCATCCGCGATCTCGACCGAGATCGGCGACGACACGCATCTTCCTGATGCTCTAACAAGCGGGTACAGCAATACGTAACTGAACGAAGTACAA
>ERZ1370068.6632-contig-5603_pt1 | contig 29698 bp, 44 predicted proteins | sample MGYA00561227_ERZ1370068 | MGnify/ENA primary metagenome ERZ1370068 (study PRJEB38410, sample SAMEA6850437) | metagenome | study: Metagenomic assessment of the ecological functions of the soil: analysis of the soil microbiota associated with the...
CGCTATTATTGCTATCGTCCCGTGGAAGCCGGCGGACGCGTGACGTCCGTTGATGGACATCCGTTTACGCCTCGCGCGGCGGCAACGTGCTCGCGTCGAACCGGCGCATTCATGACGCCATGCTCCGAGGTGATTCACGGCTTTCAACGCAACCGCAGAGCAGCTGACTCGAGCACGCCTGGTTCGACAGGCTCCCGCATGAGCGCTCGTCCTGAGCCTGTCGAAGGAGCTGCGCTCCCGCGTTCGATTCCTGACAGCGTTATCCGAAGCGGACGGATTGATACCGGCGAGAGACAGTAGGCGCGGAGATTTGCAGTTTTCCGGCGTGATCGCGGCGCGGTTTCTGGCATCCCTCCTGCTACTCGGACCTCAGCAAGGAGCGCCTGTATGCGACGAATCGTTCTCTCGGGCTTGAAGGTCTGCGCCGCGGCGAACGGTTGATCGGGTTGCTCGCGTCGCCGGCAGCCTCCGCTCAGCAATCGTTGAACCTCAACATCGGCGGCTTCGCGCCGAAGTCGGAAGACGGGCGGACGGCGAACGACGTGCTCGTGAACGACCTGACCTTGAACCCCGCGCTGGCGTTCAACGTCAGCGACTTCCACACCGCCGTCTTCGGCGCCGAGTACCTGGTCGGCCTCTGGCCCGCTCTTCGAAGCCGGCCTCGGCGTCGCCCTCATCAGTCGAACTCGGTGCCGAGCGTCTACGCGGACTTCGTGAACGACGACGGTTCGGAGATCGAGCAGACGTTGAAATTGCGCGACGTCCCGTTCAGCGCGACCATCCGCTTCCTGCCGCTCGGCCACAACCGCGGCGGCATCCAGCCGTTCTTCGGCGCCGGCGCGTCGGCATTCACTCGTGGCGCTACAGCGAGACAGGCGATTTCGTCGACGACAACGGTGAGATCTTTCGCAACTCGCAAATGTCGCCAGCGCGGACGGCGACCGGCCCGGTGGATCCTCGGCGGCGTTCGCGTGCCGATCGGCAAGTGGGGAGTCGGCGGCGAGCTGCGCTGGCAGTCCGCGGTCGGCGATCTGCTCGCCGGACAGCGGCTTCGTCACGGATCGAAGCATCGACAACCAGCCGAAGATCGATCTCGGCGGGCTGGACTTACACAGTTCTCGGCGACTTCGCGCTTCCTGACGTAGAGCACGAGCCCCAAGGGCCTTCACACGTGCGCGTGAGTAGCCGCGCAGGAAGTTCGGCTGCGCCACGCGCAGCGCCGCGCACAGGCGATGTCATGCCGCCTTCGGCCTTCTCCCTCGATGCGAATCCACGCCGCGAAGGCGCCGCGGATCCTCGAGCGCGGCGGCAGCCACGCGCGTGCCGCCGTAAGCTGCGCCTTCTTCGTAAGGAGAAAATCGCGGATCGCGAAGGGGTCCCGCGACGCCTCCCGTGGCCGCCGTAGTGTGGCCGAGCGCCGATCCCATGCTCGCCATGATCTTCTCGCCGGCGCGCGGCCGCCGAGGCACGCGGTCACGCGCGCGCGCGACCGGCGCGTTCGGCCGATCCCATTGCGCTTCGACGACCATCGGCGCTGACGCGTCGAGCGGCCGCAGCTCGTAGCCGACGAGCGCGAGGAGCGCACGAGCGCCGCCGGCAGCCGCGCGCGGCGGCCGGCACGAGGCCGGCGGCGATGCCGGCGCCGATGGCCTCGATCGCGATCAGCGGCACCATGTAGCGGATGCGGAACGGATGGCCGTCGACGAACGCGGGCCACGGCATCGCCGCCGTGCGCGACGCAGCGCGACCGCGATCGAGCGCGTCGGCGCGCCGCCGACCGACGCAGAGCCCGACCGCGACGACGCGGCCGTCCCGCGCGCGCCGAGCGCGTGACGCGAGCGTCGCCGCTCAGCATCGCGCGCGCCCCAGCCGATCTCGGCGGCGGCCATCATCGGATCGCCGCAGCGCCTTGTTCTCCGGCGACGAAGAAGCCGCCTGACGACGAACCACTCGGCCGATGACGACGCGGCTGAAGATCGCGAAGGCGACGATGGCGACGGCGGGGTAGACGGCGATGCGCGGCGACGTCGCGCACGGCCGACGGCGAGCGGTCTCGCCGCGGCGCCAGCGCGCCCACACGCGCCGCGGCGAGCGCGCCCGCCGTCACCGGCCACGCTTCGTAGCCGCGTCAGGCACGCGAGCGCGAACGCGCCAGCCGACAGTGCCGCGGGCCTGACGGCCCGCGACTATCGCGGCTGCGTCAGGCGCTCGCCGCGACTGGCTCGCAGGCGACAGCCCGTTCAGGGCTGCCTGCGACCACGCCGATCAGCATCGCCACCGCGCACCGTCGTCAGTCGCGAGCAGCAGCGGCTCGGTCATCGGCGTCGACTGCAGATACAGCACGTTCGGGTTGAGCGCGAAGACGGCGGCGCCGGCGACCGCGGCGCGCGCCGATCCGGTCAGCGTCAGCACGATCGACGCGATCGCGCCGGTCGGCGATCGCGAACGCGGCGATCGAGATCGCGACCGCCGACGCGCCGGTGCGGTAGAAGAGCGTCGATCTGCACCGGAATCGCGTTCGAGCAGATGCGGCAGCGGCAGCCAGACCGCGCCGATCTGCTGCCATCCCGGCGTGATGCTGTCGATGATCCGGCGCGCGACGACGAGGTGGCCGCGCGCATCGTAGTGGCGTGAGCGTGAGGCCGAGGCTGATGATAGTGCCACGCGACGATCGCGCCGCCGATCGCCGCGGCGACCGCGCAAGCGAGCGATCACGGCCGCGGCGACGCGTCGCTCACGGCTCGAGCGCCGACGAGCGGACGGTATAATCACGCTGTTTATTCTATGGGCAGAATTCGTCGACCGGATCCGCGTGCTCGGCGCTGGCGCTCGGCGCACCCGGACTCTTCCTGATCGCATTTCTCGATCTCGTCGTTCCTCCCGCTGCCTGGAGATCGCGGATCCTGATCGTCATCTGCATGGTGACGCATCACAAGACGCGCATCGTCGTCTACGCCATCGCGGCGACGCTCGGGTCGGTCGCCGGCTGCCTCGTGCATGCACTACATCGGACGAAAGGGCGGCGACGCGCTGGTCGCGAAGCGCTTCACCACGAAGAACATCGAGCGCGCGAAGGCCGCGTTCCAGCGCCACGGCATGATGGCGGTGCTGATTCCGTCGCTGCTCCCGCCCGCCGGCGCCGTTCAAGATCTTCGTGCTGCTCGCCGGCGTCGCGCAGATCGACGTCCGCAGCTTCGCGTTCGCGAGTCGCGCTCGGCCGCGGCGTCCGCTACTTCGCGCTCGGCTTCCTCGCGATCGAATACGGCGACCGCGCGCTGGCCTACATGCACGAGAACGGCATCACGGTCTCGCTGAATCGCCGTCGGCCGCCTGTTCGCCGGCTTGCCGGCACGTCATCTGCCATGGCGGAGCGCGGAAAACGGATAACGGCGCAGCTTCGCTTGGCTGAAGCCGATAGCTGAACCGACTGATAGACAGCTGTAAGCGAAGCTGTTTATGGCATCCCGAGTTGAGCGTCGTCATTCCGGTCCGCAACGAGGCGCCGTCGCTCGAGGAGCTGCACGGCGAGCTCACCGAGACGCTGACGCGCATGGGGACGCTCCATGCGAAATCATCGTCGTCGACGATGGCAGCACGGACGAGAGCTTCGAGATCCTGGCGCGGCTGCAGGCGCGTCGATCCGCATCTGCGCGTGATCCGGCTTCCGCCGCAACTTCGGCCAGACGGCGGCGTTCGCCGGCGGGCTTCGACCACGCGCGCGGCCGCGTGATCGTCACCTCCGACGGCGATCTGCAGAACGATCCGCGCGACATCCCGGCGATGGTCGACACGCTCGAGCGCGGCTACGACATCGTCTGCGGCTGGCGGAAGGATCGCAAGGACGCCTTCTTGTCGCGGCGGCTGCCGTCGATGGTGGCGAACCGGCTGATCTCGGTCGGCGACCGGCGTGCACCTGCACGACTACGGCTGCTCGCTGAAGGTGTTTCGCGCCGAGGTCGTCAAGCCGCTGCAGCCTGCTACGGCGAGATGCACCGCTTCCTGCCGGCGATTGCGAGCGAGCAGGGCGTGACGATCCGCGAGGTCGTCGTCAACCATCGCCCGCGGCGTTACGGTCGATCGAAGTACGGCATCGGCCGGACGATTCGCGTCGTGCTCGATCTGCTGACGGTGAAGTTTCTGCTGAGCTATTCGACGCGCCCGCTGCAGATTTTCGGATTGATCGGCGTCGCGATGGGTCTGATCGGCGTGGCGATCAGCGGCTGGCTCGCGATCGACAGCTGCCGGCACTTCGACACGTACTCGCTCGTCGAACCGGCCGCTGCTGCTGCTCGGCATCCTGCTGATTTTCACCGGCGTACAGCTCGTCACGCTCGGACTGCTGGCGGAACTGCAGGCGCGGACGTATCACGAATCGCAGGACAAGCCGATGTACGCTGATCCGGGAAATCCTTCAATCAGCACCTATTGAGCGCGCGCGCGGATCGGCCGATAACGCTTGACGGCCCGTAGTCAAAAACGTATTCTTTAGGCTCACCTCTCGGCGTGCGGCAGGTCTCCCAGCCTTTCCGCGGCAGCGTTGCGCCAAAATACGAATTTCTTGAACCGCGGTAGGAGCACATGAAGCTGAAGTCTCTGAGTCTCGTGGAGCGCTGTCGCTTTACTGGTTGCAGCGTCGGCCTGCAGCTAAATCGAATCCGACACGTCCGACGAATCTTCGAATCGACGCCGGATACACGGCGTCGGTGACCGACGCGGTCTCCGGTATCACGCTGACCACGCCGCAACTGAGCACGCCCAACGAGGGCGTGAGCTTCAAGTTCGTCGAGCAGCCGGTCACGCTCGTCGTCGAAGAACGCCGTGACCACGGGCTCGACGGCGCTGACCTATACGTTCGAAGTCGCGACCGACGCCGCGTTCGGCGCGAAAGTCATCACCAAGGACGGCGTGGCGCAGGAGGCGAACGGCAGCACCTCGGTGACGCCTCGACCGGCCTCGCCGCGGATCAAGACCTATTACTGGCGGTCGCGCGCGACGAGCGGGTCGGTCGCCGGTCCGTTCACGAAAGGGCGTTCGTTCAAGGTCGGCCCCGAGGTCGTGCTCCAGGCGCCGGTTCTCGGCGATCCGCCGAGCAACGCGACCGTCGACGGAGCAGCCGACGCTGAACGTCAATCGCGTGTCGCGCACCGGCCCGGCCGAGCAGATCTTCTACCGCTTCGAGATGTCGGACACGTCGTCGTTCGCATCGGTCGTCTATTCGACGACGGTTCCGGAGCGAGGGACCTTCCGTACACGCCGCACAAGGTGACGCGGGTGCTCGACGAGAAGACGTACTCTGGCGCGTGCAGGCGAGCGATCCGACCAACGCGGTCAACAGTCCGTTCTCGGCGGTGGCGCAATTCAAGGTGTCGAAGGGAATTGATCTCCACACCGTGAACGTCATCCTGGGCCCCAAGAACATCGCCGACTGGGAGAACACGGCGCAGATCACCGACGCGCGCTGGGTGCCGGATCAGCTCTGCATTTTCCACACGCGCCTTGGCGTCTGGCCGGGCGTGCCGTTCTTCGGCGACGCCTCGACGCTGGTCGAGGGCAACCAGTGGGTGTTCGCGTTCATCAACGGTCAGTGGTGGACCGGCGCGGCGGATTGGTATCGGCCGTCGCAGGCGTGCAAGGGCGTGGGGCGCGAACAGCATCGGGCGGGACGCGTTCTACCAGCCCTCGCAGGAGCCGCTCCACTCGTGGGTTCCGCAGTCGGGCGAACAGGTCGGCGTCATGTCGACGACGCCCGCGCGGTTGCTGGCCGCAGATGCGGACGTATGACGAGCGCACCGATGTCAAGATCATTCGCTGGCCGTAACCGGCCGAACGTCGTTTAGCTGAGTCATATAGAGGGCTTGAGGCCGTGCGCTCCAGGCCCTTTTTCGTTTCGCGTGGCCCTGAGCCCAGCCGTATCGGCACCAGCGGCAGGCGCCAACGGGCGAACTAAGTCGATGCGGGCCCTAAACTTCAGGCGTTTCTCAGCCGAAAAAGAGGTGTGCATCAGCGCGCGTCGAACTATGCGCGAGGCTTGATGCGGTTCCCCTGGTGAAGCAAATGATCCGCAGCGTATGTTCCGCTCTCGGCGTGTGTACGGCGATCCTTGCCGTGACCGCGTGCGAGACTTCGAAGAGTTCGAATCCGCTCAGTCCATCCGTCGCCGGTCCGATCCCGGGCGTGGAGATCACGGCGCCGAAAGTCCTCGAGCCGTCCGTTGGCGCGAGGGTCGCGGCTGACGCGCAGCCCGTCTCGCTGCTGATCGAGAACGCATCGAGCCCAGGCGTTCGCCCGCTGTCCATCGTCTTCGAAGTGGCCACCGATGCCGGATTCACCAACAAGGTGTTTTCGCGCGAGGCGATCGCGCCCGGCGAAGGCGGTCGCATCGACGCTGCGTCTGCCGGATCCAGCTGGCGAGCGGCCGCTCATCCTTCTGGCACGCGCGCGCCGAGGACGGCGCCAAACACCGATCCGTTTTCCGCGGCGGCGAACTTCGCCGTCTTCACCCCGATCGTCATCGAGGCGCCGGAACCGATCGCGCGTGCGGCGATGAACGCGACCGTCAGCTCGCTGCGGCCGCAGTTCGTCGTCAACAACGCGCCGGCACTCCGGTCCGGTCGGCGCGCTCAGCTATACCCTCGAAATCGCCGACACCTTCACGTTCGCGAACAAGGTCGCGACGATGACAGTCGGCGAACAGCCGAACCCAGACCAGGTTCGACTTGAACACCGATCTGAAATACAGCAGCGTTTACTTACTGGCACGTGCGTGCCGGTGACTCGTCGACGACCGGTCCTTCTCGAGCACGTTCGCGTTCGCGGTCGGCGGCGCGCCGGCACCGGAACCGATTCCGCCCCCGACGGGCGGCGGCGCTGGCGGCGGAGACGCGGGCGACTTCGCGTGGAGCAAGGTCCGCATCATCGGCGGCAGTCCCGAGCGTGCGCAGTTGGCTCGATCCACCGCGTCGATCAGTCGCTCTCGATGAGCGGCGGCACGTTCCACCTCGACTACACGAAGCGCTGCCAGTGGCCCGGCGTGCGACATCGGCGGCGCGCTGCAGGAAGCGACCATCTGGATATTCGAGAAGATCGGCGGTCAGTGGTGCGGCACCGGCGCGGGCGCCTGCGCCCTGCCAGGCCGACAAGGCGCTCGCGCGTCCGTCGGACATCGCGAGCGGGTGGTATCTACTCGGCGCAGTGGGCGCCGATGACCGGTTACGTGCCGGCCCGCGGCGAAACGGTCGGGTTCATGGTGACCGCCGGGTCGACGCGCGCGGACTCGAGGGCCGCCGGCGCAAGAGCGGTCCGGCGTTGTGCTCGTCTCGTGGCCAGGCGACGGCGGTGGCAGCTGGCCGCCGTTCCTCTGGCGGGAGTAAGGCCCTGGATCTCAGCTCGTCGAATTTCCGGGATTCGCTAGCAGGCGTTGGGGTTAGAGCGGTGAGCCCGAGCCGTGTGGCTCGGGCGGGTCGAAAACGCCGAGGGCATGCGCGAATGTCGCAGCCTTCGGCTTTTGCTTTTTTATGCAGCTTGTCTCGCTTGTCTTATGCCTGGCTGCTGCCAGACTAGTAATGTTTCTTGCCAGACTAGTAATCTTGTCTCTTGCTTGAGTGGTGATGGATCGACAGTCAGACAGACGCCGGCGTGTCCTGGGAATGATTGCGTTGGTTGCGGCGACGGCGACCCTGCAGTGCGCCAACCCCAATACGCCGAGCACGCCGCCGCCTCCTCCCAGTTGAACCCACCGCCGTCGAGGTGACCTGCCCGCAGCCGGTGACCGTCAAGTCGCTCCACGGCGAGCCGACGGTGGCGATCTACGGCCAGGCGACTGGCACCTCCGGAGCGCCGCCGGTGACGATCTCCTGCACGCCAGGCGAGCGGCGGGATGTTTCCGGTCGGCATCTCGATGGTCCGATGCGTGGCGACCGACGCGCGCCAGCGCACCGCGTCGTGCACGTTCCCGCTGACGGTGACGGCGCCGCCGCGGATCAGCGCGACGCGATTCGTCGCATTCGGCGACAGCATGACCGCTCGGCGAAGTGCCGAGCCTCGGTCTGAATCCGACGACGGGACGGTTCCTCGTCGATCCGAGTTCGTCATGCCGCGACGGCTCGAGCTCGCGCTGACCAGCCGTTGACCGACCAGACGCCGACCGTGCGCAATCAAGGCCAGGGCGGCGAGACGATCGACCGAGGCGCGGGCCCGATTGTCGCGCGTGCTGGCCGGCGCCGGTTTCGAGGTGCTCCTGCTGATGGACGGCGCCAACGATCTGATCGAGGGCGATGCACGCAAGGTCGGGCCGGCGGTGAGCGGGATGCAGTCCATGGTGCGCGACGCCAGAAGTCGCGGCATGCGCGTGTTCCTCGGCAGCCTGCCGCCGCAGGATCCGCTCGCCATGCTGTCCGCGCCGCGGCAACGGCGCGGGGCTGGTCAATACCTACAACAGCCAGCTGCGATCGGTCGCTTCGGCGGAGAACGCAACGTTCGTCGACGTCAACTCCGCGTTCAACGGCAACACGACGACGCTGATCGATCGCGACGGACTGCATCCAACGCCCGCCGGCTATCAGGTCATCGCCGACACGTTCTTCAAAGCGATCACCGAGAGTCTCGAGCAGGCGCCGGTGATGACGCTCGATCCGCGCGGGATGACGTCCATCGGCGTCCGCGGCCGGCGTCGATAAACACCGCGCCCGCAGCCAGCCAGACCGAGCGCGAGCGCACGGGAGGCTCGCGTGGCCGCGTAGTCCCGCTTTCATCCCAAGATTCCACGCCGCCTGCGGAATCGGTGTGCGCGCGCAGCAGGTTGGCGCCACGCTGTCGGTGAAGCGCTGTGTGTTGAGCGCCAGATCGCCGTCGCGAAACGCCGGCAGCAGCAGCTCGCTCACCGGCCGCTTGAACGTTCCGCGGCTGGGCCATCGTCGCGGTCGCGGCGAGCGCGAGCGCGGCGCCGTACGCCGGCGAAGGCAGCAAGCGCCGTGCGCGCAGCGGCGCGGCGCGATGGTCCACAACGCGGCCAGCCCGAGACAGAGAAAGGAATCGCGGGCGAAAGATGCCGCGGCACCGCACGACCAGCCGCCTTCCCAGTACGTGTAGCTCGCGTTCAGCAGGATGTAATACGCGGCGATGATCGCGGCAACGCACGCCGCGCGCGCACGGATGACGTGCGTGGCGTCCGGCTGAGCCGGACCCAACGGATCATCGCGACCCATCCCAACGGCGCAAATATCAGCACTGGCGCCAGCGGCAGCAGACCGCGATAACAGCCGAACAGGATCTGCGAGACGCGGCGCCGTTCGGCAAATGAGATCCCGAACACGCCGGTCTGCATGCCTTCGAATCCCGCCTGCTCGCTGGAGTAGGCAATGTGAAATGGCGATCCGAAGCACGCGTGCACTGATAGGCCATCAACACCACGGCGCAGATCGTCGCCCCGGCGGCAGACGACGCCGATGCTGCGCAGCGCGCGCGTCCGCCCGAGCGGCCACACGTTGACGGGCCGCGTACCGCCAGCACCGCCGCGGGAATCGCCGCGGTGAATTCTGAAACGGTCGCCCAGCCGGCCGCGAGGCCGAAGCTGACGAAGCGCGTGCAGGTCGCTCTTTGCGGCAGTTGTCATTCCTCAATCCGCGTCGCCGCCGCGAACGCGAAGACGGGAGACGCCGCCGAGAACGCGTGGCCGATGAACAGCGTCGCGAGCGGCCACATCGGCGTCGGCAGGCCGTAGGTGTGAGCGCGCCGAACAGCGCGCCGCTGCGCGTCGCGCGCGAGCTCGACGCTGACGGTGAACAGCACGACCGCCGACAGCGCCGTGAAGAGGCCCGGCGGTGAACACGGTGGCGAGCCAGGAGAGCCACGCGATCCTCGTGCGACTCCGAGGATCGCCGCCGCCGACCGCGAGGATCGCGCGGCCGATCGTCACGACCGGCACGGCGGTGAACGACAGCCCCGGCGCCTTGTCGGAGTAGTAGTGCCCCTCGAACACCGCGCTGGTCGCCGGTGCTGCGGTGGTACGGGGTCGACCTGCAGCGAATGATCGTTGGTGATCGCGCGCACGAGATTGAAGCGCGAGTTCTGAGTTCCACCCGCCGGCCTGATAGAAGTAGGCGTAGAGAAACAACAGGGGCGAACAGCGCGAGTCGAGTCCGCGTCACAAGTGCACCCACAATCCGATCACCAGCACGACCAGGCTGACGCCTTCGCCGGCAATGGTCGCGATCGCGGCGCCGCTCGCGCCCTGGTGCGGGATCAGATAGAGGTTCAAAGGCGACGTTGACCACGAGCCCGATGATGCCGGTCGTGAGCAGGAGCCGCTCGCGGTTGACCGAGATCGCGATGGCATGGAGCACCCAGATCGCGAAGACGAAGCCGAGGCCGACGCACAGGATACGAAACGGCGTCGCCGCGGCGGCGAAGTCGCCGCCGAACAGCCACGTCATCAGCGGCGCGGCGAGCTGATACGCGACGGCGCCAATCAGCACCGCCAGCGCCGTCGATGCCGCGACGCCGAGGAGCGCCAGCCGGCGGTGACGCGCGCGGTCGGTGACGAACAGCGCCGACAACCGCCGGCGTCAGAACCGCGGCAATCACGGACGGCGCGTAGCTCATGCCCTCATAGACACGGTGCGCCGCCGTGTAGAGGCCGGTCTCGACGTCGCCGCGCATGACGCCGAGCATCACGCCGCTCGACGTCACGATGCCAGGTTCAGCGACGACGAGAAAAATCCGAGCGGCAGCGCCGTGGTCTACAACTCGCGCCAGATCGCGCGGTCGAAGCGCAGCCCGAGCCCGCCGAGCTGTGCGTGCGTCATCCACGCCGACAGCGCCAGCGCGACGCCGCGTGCGGCGACGAAGGCGATGGCCAGACCGCGCAGGCCGCCGCCCGCCACGAGCACCGCGACGCCGAAGACGAGGAGAATCGCGCGGTCGGCCACGACGACGAGGCTGTCCCATCCGAAGCGCTTCGAGGCCCCGCAGGACGCCGCGGATCGTCAGCATGTAGGAGCGAAGGACAGAGTGAACCGCCGAGCAGATAGCAGGCGAGCCGCACGTCCCATTCCGGACGCAGGATCGTCGCCGTGGCGACGAGCGCCGCGAGCGCGCCGATCGTCCACAACGAGTTTGATCCCGAGCGTGTGGTGCAGGAGTGCGGTCGCCTGCGACTTGTCGCGCGCCACGGCGCGGATCGTCACCTGATGCAGCCCGAAATCCATCAGCGTCTCGAAGATCGTCCCGAGCGCGAGCGCGAAGGAGAACTTGCCGAACTCGGCGTCGCCCAGCGTGCGGCCGGCGACGACGAAGAGGACGAGCAGCAGGCCGGCGCTCGCGGCGGGAGACGCTGGCGTAGGCCATGTTGCGGAACATCAGCGTGCCGCCGCCGTGGATTCGATCAGCGCCGCGTAGCGATCGAACGAACAGCGCGTCTCTCGTCGAACTGCTCCCGCACGGTCTGCAGCGCGGCGCCGGCCAGCCGCGCGCGGAGGTCCGGGTCGTCGAGCGCCCGCCGGAGCGCGCGCGTCAGCGACTCAGGCGATTTGGGCCGGTGCAGCAGCGCGTTCCGATCGTCTGCCAGGTAAGTCGCGCATGCCGCCGACCTCGGCGGCGACGACCAGCCGCCGCTCGCCATCGCCTCGATCACCGAGATGCCAGAACGACTCGAAATCGACGGCTGGACGAACAAGATTCGGCGGCGCGATAGAGCGGCGCGGTGTCGGTGACGCCCGTAGAGACGGACGCGATCCCTGAAGGCGATGATCGCCGATGAACGCCCACGCCTTTGCGTATGACGTCCCACGGATGCGCCGGCATGTCAGGCCGACGAGCCAGCCACGCCGATCGGTCGTCGAGCAGCCGCCAGGCGTCGAGGCAGATCGAGCACGCCTTTTCCGTGCTGAGCCGGCCGACGGACAGCACCACCGGGCCGATCTGAGGCCAACCCTCCGCGTGCCGAATCGCGGTCGCTCGGCATCGATGGCCGGCCGAAGCGCCGTAGATCGACGCCGTGCGGCAGATAGACTGCACCCGTTCGCGCGGGACAGCCGGCGTCCCGGCGTTTCCCCAGCATCGATGTCGTTGCCCGATGCACACGAGCTGATCGCCGCGGCACGATAGACGGCGCGCGCCGGAGCGCTACTCACCGCACGCAAGGCGCGCGCTCCGCCGGCACGCCCGACGTGTCGTTCCGCGGATGCGCTGGCAAGCACGCCGGCCGTCGCCGCCTGCAGGATCACCGGCCGCCCGAGCCGGCGCCCCGCGAGAACCGCGGCGACGCCGATACCGCGATAGTCGACGCAGACGATGACGTCGGCCCGCTTCCCGCGCGCCACGGTCTCGGACAGGAACGACGGAATCGCCGTCCATTTGCCTGAGGCGCGGCGATCGCCGGCCGGGCCGACGCGATGCCGGCACGTCGTCGGACGCGGCTGTCCGGCATCGTCCGGCGTAGCCGCTGGTGATGACGTCCACGCCAAAGCCGCGACGATGCAGGTGCTGCACGAGCTGGCGCAGCGTGCGTTTCGACGCCACCGATCACTCGGATGGTGGCATGGCCGTCAGCACGAGGGACGTTCATCGCGTGGTTAGCACGGGTTTCAGCGGCCTCGTTAATACACATCGACGTATCGTGCAGATCGCCCCTTGCGGCGTTCTTGATCGATCACGTTTCTTCGCTGATGTCGTCGCCGGCCACGACCATCGGCGCGCTGATCGGCAGATCGCGATCGGCGCGGCGGCGGATGCGCCGCGCCAGCGCGGCCGCGCGGCAGCGTCGCAGCATGGCCAGCAGCCCGGCGACCGCGCGCAGGTAGGTCAGCCCGTGGCCCTGCGCGACGAGGACGAGCAGCTGCAGCGGCTCGTAGATGCAGGCAGCGGCGGATGATGCCGATGATCGTGCCGATCTGATAGTTCTTCAGGATGAAATGCCAGCGGTTGCGGATCTGATAGTAGAAGAGCCACGCGCCGCGCGGCCTGGCTGTGGTGCAGCACGAGCGCATCGCGGCAGCTCGAGCATCCTGTAGCCCGCCAGTCTGGATGCGGTGCGTGAAGTCGCCGTCCTCCTTGCCGATGAAGTAGCGCTCGTCGAACGAGCCGACGTCGATCGCGGCCGCGCGGTCGAGGAGCAGCGCGCAGGTCGGCGCGGCGCCGATGTCCTGCGGGCCGGCGCCGCGTGGCGGCGAGCGGACGATCGAGCCACGGGTTGATCGCCTCGCAGATGTAGTGCAGCGCGCCGCCGGCATATCGGATCGATGTCCGGCTGGTCGGCGTGCACGACGATCGGGCTGCCGCACTTGATCGTCGGGTCGGCCGATCATCGCGGCGTGAAGCGGCTGCACCGTGTCGCGGCTGAACGACGGACGTCGCGCGTCCATCAGCAGCACGAACCGCCGCGACGCTTCGGTGATGCCGACGTTGCGTCCGGGGCTCGGGCCGTCGTTGCGCTCCGAGACGCCGCGACACGGACACGCCTGGCCGCTCGCGCGCAAGCCAGTCGCCGGTGCCGTCGGTGCTGGCGACGTCGACGACCGTGATGCGATCGGCGGGACAACCGGCCTCCGCGAGCGACGTCAGTGCGTCGCCGGCAGGATCGCGAGGTTGTTGTGCGCGACGATCGCGACGTCGACGTCGTCTGGGAAGTCGGTCATCGAAGCGGTCGTGGGGCGGCCTTTCAGGGCCGCCACGCGGGCCCGCAGGCCCGCGCTACCTTGATTTCACCGTCGTGAAGAACCACTTGTCGTCCCCGCCCCGGCAAGCAGGTCAGGAACTTGCCGTTCAGGCGCATCAGCTCGTAGCGATCGTCGCCGGCGCGGACGACGCGCGATCAGAGCGGACGTTCGGCGAACGCCGATCTACGTGGCCGGTGGCGGCGGGCGCGCCGCGGGTCGTTGTCGCCGGCGATCCCCCACGGCAGCGCGATGTGCCGCACGGTTGTCGAGCCAAGCTGCTCGTTCAGGAGCGCCCGTCCCTCCGCCAGCTCGGTTCGAGATCGCGTCCGCGTGCGCCGCGTCCGACTCAAACGCGTCGACGTCGGTGGACCGCGTCGGCGGCAATCGCCTCGGCTCCCTGCCGCCACGCCGGCCGATCGAAAAAGCCCGCGCCGCCATTGCGCGCGACGTGCTCGCGGCAGCGCCCGCACGCGTTCGTCGGCCAGGTAGCGGCGTCCGTCCGTCATCCGCGATCGCCGGAGATAGAGCGGCGTGCCCAACGCCTCCGGCGGCAGAGGATCACGCGGCTCGTCGATCGTGCGCAGAGCGGCGCCGGCTGAGCAAGCGGTTCGCGCACGTAGTCGGCGTCACGAAGCCGGTCGCCTCAGCGCCGCGTGAAGATCATCGCGTGCGTCCGGGTGTGCGACTGACGTCCCACACGCCGCTCGCGTGCATCTCGCGCAGCTGCGGACCAGGTCACGAACGGCTGGTCGGCGCCGCTGTCGCGGAGGCGGCCCGGGATGGCAAACAGCACTGCTTTCAATGCATGCTGCTTCAACAGCGGCGTGGCGACCGTCCACGAACTGCGCCCACGCATCGTCGAACGTCGAGACCGACCGCTCGTGGCCCGGCGAGGCGCCATGGATCACGAATCTCGCGATCTCGTCGCACGTGGCGGTGCGGTAGCCGTTGTCGACGAGGTGCTGCAGCCGCGGCTCGAGCCACTCGCGCGTGACGTCGTGGAAATGCGAAACACCGGCAGCGCGGCGGCGAGCGATCCACCGAACAGGAACGACGGATAGCAATCCGGTGGCGAGATCGACGAGGCCAGCGCGCCGCGCCGTGGCGCTCGCGGAAGGGGGTCGCGTAACATCAGGAAACAGACGTGGTGCTCTATAGTGCGCGTGCTCACTGAGCACGACGAGAATGGCCAGCATGACCGGCCGACGCCCGGCGATCTAGCGTCGCGCGGCGCTCGATGCCGCACCCGCGCCGCGCGGCCGCGGCTCGCGATCGGCGCGCGATTCTCCTCGATCGTCGCGCTGGCCGCGGCGATCTCCGTCGACGTGGTGAAGAACGGCTTACGGCGTGAAGAGCGACGAAGCGACCTACGTCCAGCATGGCGCTCAGCGCCGCGCTGATCGCAACTTCAGCTACGAACGGCGCGACCTCGAACGCTACTTCGGCCTCTACCGCTTGGACCGGAGCGGCATCTTCCTGAAGCGCGGCAGCGCCTGCGCATGAGCGACGCGTCAACGGACGCCGCCGTTCGTCCACTTGATCAGCGACCGCCGACGTCCGCAGCGATCGCGCGTATTTCGGCAAGGCGATGATCTACCCGGCTGGTGGCGGCGCCGTTCGTGCGGCTGTTCGGCCTCAACGGATTGCTCGTCCTCGAACGTGCTCGCTGCTGTTCGGCGTCTGCGTGTGCGGCTACCACGTTTCTGGCGGCGCGATCGCGGCCGGGTCCGGCGCTCGCGTTCACGCTGGCGTTCGTCGGCGCTGCCTGTCATCCCGGTCTACGCCGTGTTCCTGCTGCCCGAGGTGTTCAACTTCGCGGTCGTCTCGTTCGCGTTTTTCCTGTGGCTCTACAAGGAGAGTCGCGCCGCCGCGCGACGGGCGCTTTCTGACCGGTTCGGGCAGCGACATCGCCGCAGCGATTCTGATTGGCGTTGCGACCTACTCGAAGATCAATCACGGCCTGCTGATCGCGCCGATCGTCTTGTGGCTAGTGGTGGCGCCGCCAGTTCCTGACCGGACTCGTCGTCGCAGCCGCGTTCGCCATCGCGACGCTCGGCCTGTTCTGGACCAACGCGCTCGTCACCGGCGAATTCAACTATCAGGGCGGCGATCGAAAATCGTTCGTCGCCCACTTTCCGTTCGACGGTTCGACGGAGAGCGCATGGGACAGCCGCGGTACCGAGATGAGCACGAACGACGCCGACCTCGAGAGCGTGCTCGAGCCGGCGGAATTCCCGGCGCGCTTCGCGCACAACGTCGAGTATTTTCTCGTCGGCCGCCACTTCGGCTTCATCCCGTCACTTCTTTCCCGGCGTCGTCTGCTCTCGTGCTGTGGCTCGCGTCGCCTGAGCGCTGGCGTCCATGGCGCATCCTGACGTTCCTCGCCGTCGCGGGTCGGCGCTCGCCTGGCTGATCGTCGCGCCGCACAGTCGGAGCGGCGGCGGGGACCGCCTGGCAACCGCTACTTCATGAGCCAGCATGCGCGACTGCTCTTCCTCGCGCCGCCGCTGACGTCGCACGTGCCGGCCCTCGTCGCGTGGATTGGCGGGGCGCTCGTCACCGCGAAGATTCTGGTCAATCCGTTCTACGCCGCGAAGTTCCTCGCACGACGATCGCCGAACGCGGCTTCGCCCGGCGGCTCCCGGTCGAGCTGACGATGGCGAATGATCTGCCGATCATGCTGGACACGCCGAGGACGCACATCTGGTGCATCGGAAACGCTCCTGTATTTCCTCGATCAACACGCTTATATCCCCGAGCTCGTCGACGCCGCGACGGGGAGAAGGGCATCTGGGTGGCGGGCGACGGCCGCGCCGACATCATCATCGCACCGAGTGGCCGATCGACCATCTGACGATCACCGCGCAGTCGCCGATTCCGACGACGTTCATCGTGTCGATGGGCGCCAGTCAGTCGCAGGTGCCGCTGGTCCCGGGCAAGCGCGTGACCTTCGACGTGCCGGCGAGCGGCGTCCGGCGCGCTCAGGAGCTATTCCTATCTGCTGTCGGCGCGGTCGACGGAGGGCTTCACGCCGCGGCTGCAGGATCCCAGCTCCACCGATCCGCGCAACCTCGGCGTGCTGATGATGTTCACCGCGGTTCCGAAGTGACTGGTCGGGTCGCTCGTGCGGCGGCCCTTTCAGGTGCGCCCGAACGGACCGGTGGCAGAGAGCTCGCCGCGGTGATCGCGGTCAGCGCCGTCCTCAGCATCGCGCTTACGTATCCGATCGCGTTCAAGCTGGGCCGCTCGGGACGGGTCGACAACGGCGACGGGCAACTGTCGATCTGGAACGTCGCCTGGGTGGCGCGAACGCTGGTAGTCGATCCGCGTCACGTGTTCGACGCCAATATCTTCTATCCCCATCGCGGGACGCTCGCGCATTCGAGAACAATCTCGGCGCCGGCGCGCTGGCGATTCCGGCTTACTGGCTGAGCGGCAGGAATCTACGCCGCCCACAACGTCGTCGTCCTGCTCGCGTTCATGCTGACGGCGATGGGCACCTACTACCTGGTCCGCTACCTGACCGCGGATCGCCGCGCCGCGGCGAGTGTCGGCGATCTGCTTCGCGTTCTGTCCGTATCTGTTCGCGCACACGGCGCACATCCAGTTGTTGATGATCGCCGGCCTGCCGTTCTGCATGCTCGCGTTTCACCGGATGGCCGATCGGCCGACGGTGGGTCGCGGTGCGGTTCTGGGCGCCGTCATGGCGGCGCAAGCGCTGTGCTGCGGCTACTACGGCGTGTTCGTGATGCTGATGATCGGCTTCGCGACGATCGTCGTCGCGGCCGTGCGGCGGCGCTGGACCGATCGCGCGTATTGGTTTGCGGCCGCCACTGGTGCCGCCGTTGCGCTCGTCATCGTCGTCCCGCTCTTCCTGCCATACCTGTCGCTGCAGCGCGACCTCGGGTTCAGCCGCTCGCTGAACGACGCGCGCGCGTATTCGGCGAACTGGAGCGCGTACCTCGCGAGCTCCTCATGCACATGCGTGGCTCCTGCGATTCCTGCCGCCGTGGGGCACCGAGGTGATTTTTCCTGGAGCGATCGCTCTGGCGTTCGGCCTCGTCGGCCTCGTCGTGGCGCGGCGGATGCGCGACGGCGAGATCGTCGTCCTCTACGGCGGGCTGGCGCTGCTGGCGGCGTGGGCGTCGTTCGGACCGGCCGGTGGTCTCTACATCGTGCTCTACCGTTTCGTGCCGGCGTTCACGTTGATGCGCGCGCCGGGTCGCTTCGGCGCTGTCGTCGCCTTCGGGCTGTCGGTGCTCGCGGGCGCCGCGCTCGCGACGCTGCTGCCGCGGATGCGGCGCGCCACGCTCGCTGAGCGCCGCACTCGCGGCCCTGGCCGCGGCGGAGCTGTTCGTGCCGCTCAACATGCCTGATGCGCTTCCGATCGACCCGGTGTATCGCGCGCTCGCGACGCTGCCGCGCGCGCCGATCATCGAGATGCCGTTCTACTACCCGCAGGTCGGCCTCTACCAGCACACGAAGTACATGCTGGCGTCGACGAGCCACTGGTTTCCGATGGTCAACGGCTACAGCGACTACATCCCGCCGGACTTTTACAAGAACGTGATGGTGCTGGCGACGTTTCGAGCCACGGTGCGCTGAAGATTCTCGAACCGAACGGCGTGCGCTATGCGGTGCTGCACATGTACGGCTACAACACCGAAAATCGTAACGACGTCCTGGCGCGGCTGCAGGAGTTCGCGCAGTACCTGCGGCTGTTGTCATGGACGACACGACGAGGCTCTACGAGATTGTCGGCTTTCCTCCGTGAGCGCGTGTGCGATACTGCGAGCCGGGAGGCCTCATGCCCGGTCTGGTTCGTCGCCGACTCCCGCGACTCGTCCTGTTCCTGCTGATCCTCGCGGTTCCGGTCGCGGCTCGCGCCCAGCGGTTGTCCATCCAGGGCGATCGCTTCGCCATCGACGACAAGCCGAAGTTCCTGGTCTTCATCTCGTACTTCGCGGCGATGAACGCCGTCAACATCACCGCGGATCTGAAATGTACCTGCGCAGCAAAGGCTTCGACGGCGTGCGCATCTGGCCGAACCTCACCGGTCCGGTGCAGTTGATGCGGAGCGACGGATCGCTCAGACCCGACGGCTTGTCGACGTTGAAGTTCATCCTGGATCGGGCGCGCGACGAGCGCCTCGTGGTCGATGTGTCGTTCACGGCGGAGCACGTCGCCGGGCTCGATGCGGCGCGCCTCCGCGACGCGATCGTCGCGACCACCGGTGAGCTGCGAGGCTACGAGAACATCCTCTTCGACATCAGAACGAGCGGAACGTCTACGGGCCGTTCCGCAAGCCGCTCGCCGCCAGTGACGTGGCGAGTATTCGCGCTCGGCATCAAGAGCGTCGACGCGCGGCGCATCGTCACCGCTTCGAACAGCTCGGAGAACACGGCGGAGGAGACCGCGGCGTTCGTCTCGCAGGTCGGCGTCGACGTCGCCGCGTACCACGATCCGCGCACCTCGCACTTTTTCGATCCGTCCTGGATAAAGCTGAACGTCGACGCCCTGAAGGCCTCCGGCAGGCTCGGCCGTATCTGCAGGAGCCGATACCGACGCGATACCCGCCGTTTCCGGCCAGCTTCAGCTCGGACAACTATCGCGAGCAGATGATCAGCGCGAAGCTGGCGGGCGCGGCGGCGTGGTGTTTTCACACCAACATCCAGGGCGATCGGCCCGATGCGCTGTTCCAGGCGCTGATCGAATCGGAGCCCGAACCTGAGCGGGCGTTCGTGAACGCGCTGCTGCCGCGCATCAACCTGCGCACCAGCAACGGGATCAACTTCGTCGCGGCCGAAGGCGGCGGCGGCGGCGACGTGAATGCCGATCGGCTCGGCGCCGGTCCGTTCGAGACGTTCACCGTCGAGGTGCTGTCGGGGGACCGATCTTCGACGGCGATCGCGTGGCGATCCGCTCGGTCGACGACACGCACTACCTGCAGGCGGTCAGCGGCGGCGGGGTGCGCTGCGTGCGATCGGCGACCGGATCGGCCTGTTCGAAACGTTCGTCGTCGAGAAGTCGGGAGGCGGGGCGGTGCGGGACGGTGACGCGGTGCGGATCCGTTTGAACGACGCGACGTGGTACGTGTCCGCCGAAGGCGGCGGCGGCAGGCGGGCGATGATCAATCGGCCGTCAGCCGGCCTCTGGGAAACATTTACGGTGTTCTTCGTGCGCTGAAGTCCGGCGAGGTCCGGCTAAAGCCGGAAGCCACATACGCGAGCGACACGCACGTGTGCCGGAGCCAAGCTTCCGTGGCGTCCGGCTTTAGCCGGACTTCCGCGACACGTAGACGGCCGCGCCGAGCAGAGAGAACAGCATCACCAGCGCCTGCGCGACGAGGCGACACGAGGAGCGCCGATTCGATCGGGTGGCCGATGCGCGCGAAGTAGAACGTGAACGTCGCTTCGCGGACGCCGAAGCCGTTGACCGAGACTGGCAGCAACTGCACGACGGCCGACATCGGGACGACGACGGCGAGATCGAGCATCGACACGTTGAGGTGCAGGGCGTACGCGACCGTGAAGTAGAAGACGACGATCGTCGCTTGCACGAACACCGCGCCGCCGAAGCACTCCGCCAGCACCTGCGGCTGTTCGCGGAACCGCGCCAGTACGGCCGTGATCGTGTTGATGCGCTCGCCGACCCACTCGGGATGAAAGACCGTGAGCGGTTGCAGCAGCCGACCGAAGCCGCTCGGCGCGAACACGGCTGGCGCCGACGCCGCGGCGGCGATCAGGAATCCCGCCCACAGCCACATCGGCCAGATCGGCAGCGCCGCCGGATGCACCGTGCCTGCGGCCGTCGCGCCGACCGCGGCCACGAGCACCAGCCGCCAGCAAGCCGAGCCCGCGGTCGACGAGGACGATGGTCGTCGCCAGCGTCTTCGATCCCGCGGGCTTCGCCGTGTCGGCGATGCGGATCACGTCGCCGCCGACGTTGCTGGGCAGGAAATTATTGAGGAACTGCGCGACCAGGAACGACTCGAACAGCCGCCGGACGGGGACGTCGACGTGCTGCGCCTTGAGGAGAATCCGCCACCGCCACGTCGAGGCGAGGACGTTGACGAAGAAGATGACCAGCGCGACCGACAGCCACCACAGCGAGGCGCGGCGCGCGATCTGCCAGAGGTGGCCGACGTCGATGCGCGAGAACAGCAGCGCGAGCAGCACGACGCTGACGGCGATTTTTGCCGCCATCAACACGTGACGACGCACGAACGAAACGGACTTGGGATTCGGGGTTTGGGATTTGGGATTCGCTTCGATCTCCGAGTCACGAATCCCGAGTCCCGAGTCCCGTCCGCGGGCGGACACTGGCACAGGAAGACGCGCCACTTTACTACGTTTTCATGGGAAAATCACCCGACTGTGCGCATCTTGATGATCGCACCCGAGCCGTTCTTCGAACCCCGGGGCACACCTTTCAGCGAGTTTCATCGCATCCGCGCCCTGACGGCGCTCGGCCACGAGGTCGATCTCGTCACGTATCCGTTCGGCCAGGACGTCGCGATGACCGGGATTGCGCGTGTTCCGCAGCCTGCGTCCACCGTTCGTGCACGGCGCGAAGATCGGTCCGTCGTTCGCGAAGCTGCCGCTCGACGCGCTGCTCACGCTGACGGCGATCCGGCGCGCGCTGTCGGGCCAATACGACGCGATTCACTCGCATGAAGAAGGCGGACTGATTGGCGCGGTGCTCGCGGCGCTGATGCGCGTGCCGCATCTCTACGACATGCACTCGAGCTTGCCGCAGCAGCTGACGAATTTCGCGTTCAGCCGGTCGAGCTTCGTTCGCCGCGTCTTTCTCGCCATCGAGCGCTTCATGATCTCGCCGCTCGCGCGTCGTCATCGTCATCTGTCCGTCGCTCGAGGACACCGTGCGCGCGATCGAACCGCACGCGCAGATTGTGCTGATCGAAAACGCTCCGGGATCCGCCGAAGATGTCGCGACGCCGGCGCAGGCCGCCGCCGTGCGCCGATCGCTCGGACTCGATCCCGCGGCGCCGGTCGTGCTCTACACGGGGACGTTCGAAGCCTATCAGGGGCTCGACGTGTTGTTCGACGCCATGGCGATCGTGCAGCGCACCAAGGCCGGCGCGCGCCTCGTCCTCGCCGGCGGCAAGCCTGATCAGGTCGAGCGCGCTCGTGCGCAGGCGCGTGCCGCGGGGATCGACGCCGTCACGATCTTTGCCGGCGAGCGACCGGCGTCCGAGATTCCCGCCTATCTGCTCGCCGCCGATGCGCTCGTGTCGCCGCGGTCGCGCGGCACGAACACGCCGTTGAAGATCTACCAGTATCTGCGGTCAGGGAAGCCGATCGTTGCGACCCGCCTGCTGACGCACACACAGGTGCTGAGCGACGAGACGGCAATTCTCACCGCAGCGACGCCGCAGGCGTTCGCAGACGGCATCGTCGCCGCCCTGAGCGACGTCGACCGCGCCGCCGCGATTGGACGCCGGGCCCGCGACCTCGCCGAGACCAAATACAGCTACGAGGCGTACGTCGAGCGGACGCGCCAGGCCTATGACGCGCTGGCCGGCGATCCGGATCAGCGACGACCTGTTCCCGTGTCGAGCGTGGCCGTGGAACCCCACGCGCACAAGAAAACGTGAGCGACCGCTCGAATCCGCCACGTTCGCGGGACTCGGCCTCGCCCGACGGCACGGGTCACTACAGCTACGCGATCTACGCCGACAAGCAGATGGCCGACTCGTTCGAGGACCGCCGCTTCGGCGGCCCGATCGGCGAGCTCGTGGCGAGACGCAGGCGCGCGTGCTCGCGAACATGATCGGGCGCATCAAGGACCGCAGCATCATCGACGTCGGCACGGGGACCGGACGCGCCGCGCTGATGCTCGCGCTCGGCGGCGCGCGGGTGACCGCGGTGGACGCGTCCGAGCAGATGCTCGCCGTGGCCCGCCGTCGCGCGGCTGAGACCGGCGTCAGCGTCAATTTTCAGCGCGGCGACGCGCACGCGCTGACATTCGGCGATCGCAGCTTCGACGTCGCGGTCTGCCTGCGCGTCCTGATGCATGCGGAGAACTGGCAGCAGTGCATGGGCGAGCTCTGTCGCATCGCCGAGCGGCTCGTGATCTTCGACTACCCGTCGGCGACGAGCGCGGCGGCCGTGCAGTCGCTGACGCGGCGCGCGGTGCACGCGGTCGGCGCCCGCACGGAAGCGTACCGGGTCTTCACGCACAAGACGATCACGCGCGAGCTGGCGCGGAACAACTTCCGCGTCCGCTCGGTGCATCGCCAGTTCACGATGCCGATCGGGCTCCACAAAGCGATCGGATCGCGCCGGTTCACGCTGTTTACCGAAGAGGTCCTCGATCGCGCCGGCCTGCTGCGACTGTTCGGCTCGCCCGTGACCGTCTGCGCTGAACGGTGCGCGTCCTCGTAACCGGCGCCACCGGCTTCACCGGCGGTCATCTGGCCCGCGCCCTTGCGTCGCGCGGCGCCGATGTCCGCGCCCTGGTGCGACGACCGGTGTCAGACGTGTCAAGCCCCTCGGTTGAGACGGTGAGGTCGGTATACGGCGATCTGCGCGATGCCAGGTCGCTCGCCGACGCGACCGCCGGCGTCGACGTCGTCTACAACATCGCCGCCGTCTACCGGCAGGCCGGATTGCCGATTGAGACCTATCGCGCCGTCAACGCGACCGCCGTCGGCGTGCTGATCGAGGCTGCGGCTCGCGGCGGCGTATGCGCCGCGTCGTCCATTGCAGCACCGTCGGCGTGCACGGCGACGTCGAGGGGCCGCCTGCCAACGAGGACGCCGCGCTCAAACCCGGCGACATCTATCAGGAGACCAAGCTCGAAGGCGAGCGGATTGCGCGCGAGGCCGGCGCCCGCACCGGCGTCGAGGTCACGATCGCGCGGCCGACCGGCATCTACGGTCCCGGCGATCGCCGGCTGCTGAAACTGTTTCGCGGCGTGGCGCGGCGCCGGTGGATCACGCTCGGCAACGGCGAAATCTATTACCATCTGACCTACATCGACGATCTGGTCGACGGCTTCCGGTTGTGCGGCGAGCATCCCGCCGCCGCCAATCGCACGTACATTCTGGCCGGCGGAGAGGTGACCACGCTGAACGCGCTGGTGGCCCGCGTCGCGGAGGTCGCCGGGGTGCCGGCACCGCGGCTTCACCTGCCGGTGTGGCCGGTGTGGATCGCCGGCGCGGCGTGCGAGGCGCTGTGCACGCCGTTCGGCATCGAACCGCCGCTCTATCGTCGCCGCGTCGACTTTTTCACGAAGAGCCGCGCATTCGATATCGCGCGGGCGCGCCACGAGCTCGGCTACGCGCCACGGGTCGATCTGCGCGACGGCATCACGCGCACGCTGCACTGGTACCGCGAACATGGCTGGCTCTGACGTCCACGACGATCCGTCGACGACCGGTGCGGTGGCGGGGAGCGGCGCCGAAGCCGGTCATCGCCAGAGCGCAGGACCAGCTCTTCGCGCCCGGACAGTCGAGCCGCGACAAGTACCAGGCGCTGGTCGTCGGCCGCCCGGGCCTGGCCGCGCTGGCCGGCGATGCGAGCTGGTCGTCATGCTGTCGCAGGGACTCGCCGGCGCGATCGGCCTCGCGCTGCGCAAGATCATGTATCCCTGGCTGCTTGGCTCGTGCGGGCACGGCGTGGTCTTCGGCCAGCACGTCGTCGTGCGCCACCCGCACAAGATTCACATCGGCAACAACGTGGTCATCGACGATCACTGTCTGATCGACGCCAAGGGCGAGACGAACCTCGGAATCCGGATCGGCGACGGCGTGATTCATCGGCCGCAACACGATCCTCTCGTGCAAGAACGGCGACATCACCGTGTCCGACGGCGCCAACCTCGGGTTCAACTGCGAAGTGTTCTCGGCGAGCCGCGTGACGATCGGCCGAAACGCGTTGATTGCGGCCTACGCCTACATCATCGGCGGCGACCACGACTTCTCGGATCCGCCGAGGCGGTGATCGCGCAGCCGCGTGTGTCGGCCGGCGTGAGCATCGGCGACGGCGTCGTGGATCGGGCGCGGGCGCGAAGATTCTCGACGGCGTGTCGGTCGGCGATCGCGCGGTCATCGGCGCCGCCGCGGTCGTCCGCGAGAACGTGCCGGCGGGCATGATTGCCGTCGGCATTCCGGCCAGGGTAGTCGGATCGCGGCAATGAGGATTGCGGATTGCGGATTAATTGGCGATTGAATCCTCAATCAATCCGCACTCCGCAATCCTCAATCCCTCAATACTGGAATGCCACTGATCGTCGGTCGCTACGTCCAGTCCGGCCGGCGGCCGAAGGCGGACACATCGTGCTGGCGCGCGCCCTGGTCAAGGCGCTGTGCGATGCGGGCTACGACGGCCGTCTCGTCGTGGACGCCCGACTACGGCTTCGGGCGGCAGACGTCCGCGTAGTGTCGCCACGTGGCGCACCGACATCTCGACGATCGAAGGGCGCCGTGTCGATCAGGTGATCAGCCTGCGGTATCCGAGCTATGCGGTCCCGACCATCCGGCGCATGTGTGCTGGCTGAATCACTGCATGCGCGAGTACTGCACGATCTGTGGCCGCAGCTCACCGCGTCGATTTCGTGGCGGAATCTCGTGAAGGAGAACCTGCGCAAGATCGCGATTCACGCCGCGGATCGCTGGCTGCTGACGCACAACGTGAACCTGGTGATCGCCGAGTCGCGGACCATTCAGCGCCGGCTGGCCGAGGACTTCGGCATCCCTTCGGAGGTCGTGTATCCGCCGCCGCCGCAGCGCTTCGTATCGGTGCGACGGTGCGGCGACTACATCTTCACCGTCTCGCGTCTGGTGCGGGACAAGCGCATCGACCTGCTGATCCGCGCGCTGGCCGACGCGTCGGCGCGCCACGTCAAGGCGATCATCGCCGGCGACGGCGACCAGCGATCGCGTCTCGAGGAACTCGCCCACACGCTCGGCGTGGCCGAGCGCGTCGCCTTCTCGGCCGCGTCGACGAGCAGACGATCCTCGATCACTTTGCACGGTGCCGAGCGGTCTGCTTCACGCCGCTGTCCGGAAGACTACGGATTCGTCACGGTCGAAGCCTTCGCCTCGCGCAAGGCGGTGATCACGTGTCGAGACAGCGGCGGTCCGGCGGAGTTCGTGAAGGACGATGTCACCGGCGTCGTGTGCGAGACGACACCGGCGTCGATCGCAATCGCGCTGGCGCGGCTGTCGGACGATCGGGCCCTCGCCGAGCGCCTCGGCGCGAATGCAGCGGCGGCGCGTCGCCGCGCTGCGCTGGGATGATGTCGTGCGGCGGTTGCTCATCGTTTAGTCCGTTATCCGGCGCGTACGAGAATTCGTGTACCGGTGCCGCGTAACGGACTGGGCGCGCACGGCGCGCCTGCGAGGCAGGGAGCGCAGGAGCGTGGGTCCCCGCGAGCTGACCGAGCCGAGGTGTGGGGCGGAGCCCCACGTTAGGTTGTAGCTTAGAATCGACTCTTATGGGATACCGCAGCGATCTCGAGGCGCGCGTCGCGAAGAAGACGACCGAAGGCGATCGTCGACTACCAGATGATCGAGGACGGCGACCGCGTGATGGTCGGCCTGTCGGGCGGCAAGGACAGCTGGGCGCTGCTGCAGGTGCTCGACGTCCTGCGGCAGCGCGCGCCGATCGACGTTCTCGCTCGTCGCCGTCAACGTCGACTCCGGCTACAAGGAATACAAGCACGAGCTCATCGCGCAGCACGTGCGAGGCGCGCGGCTGGGAGTATCGCATCGAGCACACCGGCATCGGCGAGCGCATCGAGGACATCCTCGACGACGGCGCGACGCCGTGCTCGCTGTGCGCGCGGCTCGCGGCGCGGCGTCCTCTATCGGATCGCCGCAGGAAGTCGGCGCCACGAAGATCGCGCTCGGCCATCACGCCGACGACTTCATCGAGACGCTGCTGCTGAATCTGTTCTTCGCCGGCGCGCTCAAGGCGATGCCGGCCAAGCTCGTGTCCGACGACGGCGCGCACGTGGTGATCCGGCCGCTCGTCTACGTCGGCGAAGACGAAGCGCGCGCGTACACCAAGGAGTGCGAGCTGCCGATCATCGGCTGCTGCTGTCCCGGCGTGCGGCGATCTGAGCCTGCAGCGGCAGCGGACCAAGCGGCTGCTGATGGAGCTCGAGCGCGAGCATCCCGGCGTCAAGCAGTCGATGCTCAAGGCGCTCGGCGAACGTCGCGCCGCGGCACCTCCTCGACACGCGCCTCAACCCGCCGGGCGATCTGCGCGCGACGGTCCGTCGCGAGGTGATCGCGCCTCATCGCCGGAGGAGGTCCGGCTGACAGCCGGACGCCACGTCACGACGGAGACAAGCTCACCAGCGACCTCGACGATCGACAGGCGCGCCCTCAGGATCGTGCGTGGAGTCCGGCTTAGGCCGGACCATCGCCGCCGGACGGACGATGAGGGCCGGTCGTCCAGCGCGGTCGTCGTCGGCGTCGGTCACGGTCGAGCGACAGGACGATCGGACGCAATCGGCGCGGGGCTGCTGGTGCTTGGTCGGCGTCGAGCAGGAAGACGGTCCCGCCGACGTGGAATACATCGCCCGAAAAGATTCGCGAACTGCGCGTCGTTCGAGGACGACGCGCAGCACATGAACCGATCGGTGATGGACGTCGGCGGGTCGGTGCTCGTCGTTCGCAGTTCACGCTCGCCGCCGATTGCCGGAAGGCGCGTCGCCCTCGTTCGACGACGCGCCGCCGCCGCAGATTGCCAAGCCGCTGTGCGAGGACGTCGTGCGTGAGTTGCGGGCCGCCGGCCTGACCGTCGCGACCGGCGAGTTTCAGGCGATGATGCAGGTGTCGCTCGTCAACGACGGTCCGGTGCACGCTGCTGCTGGATAGTCGCAAACGATTCTGATCGATGAAAATCTCCACGCACGGATGACACAGAGGACAGAGAGGCACGTAACGTTGTTTCCTCTGTGTCCTCCGTGTCCTCCGTGGTGGAGATGTTCTTGAGGCCCCGATGATTCGTCGTCTTGTGTTCGTGCTCGCTCGCGCTGTCGGTCGCCGCAACCGCCGCTCGCGCAACAGCGGCCGCTCGTCACCGAGGATCCGGAAACGATCGGCGCGGGACGCATCCTCGTCGAGGGCGGCGTTGGACTGGGCGCATGACGTGCAGTTTCCGGCGTCCGGCCTGCAGGGCGATCTGCTCGCGCGTCCCGACCATCGGCATCAGCTTCGGCATCAGCTCGATTGCGGAGTTCCAGATCGACGGCGGCCTGCACCAGCGGCTGGCGATCAGCTCGCGCGATCCGACCGCGCCGTTGGCGGGATTCATCACCAGCACCGGCGACAGCGACGCTCCGACATCGAAGACGCCGTCATCGCCACCAAGATCCGGCTCGTCTCCGAAGGGGCGCGCCGGCCGGCATTCGGCCTGCGTTTCGCCACCAAGCTGCCCAACGCCAGCAACGAGAGCGGCCTCGGCCTCGACACGATGGACTTCTACGCGGCGCTGCTCGGCGCGAAGACGGTCGAATCGGTTCGCGTGGTGGCGAACGTCGGCGGCGGCGATCCTGTCCGATCCGCTGGTCGGCAACCGTCAGAACGATCTTTTCCTCTACGGCGTGTCGTTCGCGCGCGCGATGACGCAGAAGGCGGAGCTGGTCGGCGAGTTGAACGGCCGCCTGTCAACGCGGTCGGGCGAGCCACTTCCGGGCACGGAGACGCGCGGCCTGTTGAAATTCGGCGGGCGGTTCACGCAGGGATCGCTGCGGCTCGATGCCGGTATCTTTTTCGGGCTGACGTCGATCGATCCGACCGTCGGCTTCACCGGCGGTTTCACCTACGTCTTCAACGCGTTCAAGGTGCCATAGTCCGGCGACCTGAAAGGGTCGCCGCGACAGCATTCGCTAGAGCGAGCGGCCGCTACTGATTCCGCGCCGCGATAAAGCGCTGCACCGCCGCGATCTCGGCGCGGCGACGATCGTCCGGCCAGCGCAGCTCCGTCCCGACGATGGTGGCGGCGCGTTCGAGCGCGACCTCTCCGGGATCACCCAGCGCGCCGAGCGGCGTTCGCCGGAGCACGGCGTCGGCGCAGCGTCAGCACCATTTCCTTCCGCGCCGCGTGCACGAGCTCGGCGCCGATGACCGGCGAATCCTTGGCCAGGCGCGTCCGCCAATCGGGTCGATCCTCGGCGAGCTCGAGCACGTCGCGAAAGCGCGTGCCGTAGCCGGCGATGAGATGCGGAATGGTGTCGGTCGGCAGCCCTTCGTCGTGCTCGCGCCGCGCGTCGGCGAGCGCCAGGCCGACGTCGCGGATGCCGCCGCCGGGCAGCGGCGTCGTCGCCGTCCGGCACGCGACCGGCTGGCGTTGCAGCTTCGACATCAGACGCGTCGTGACCGCGCTCGGCGACCGCGCGAGCGGTCGTGTACTTCGCCCGGAGACCGTGACCAGACCCTCGACGCCAGCCGCGGTGTGATCCGTGATTTGATCGTGACCCTGCAGCGACACGCGGTCGCCGTTGGCGATCGCGGGGACGACGCCGTGGTGCACGAGCGTGATGTCGGCGGGCGTGAGATCGAGCGCGGGAAACGCCTGATTGAGCTCGGCGATGAACGCCGCGACTTCGCTGTCCGTCACGCCGGTGTCGTCGGGATCGACACGCGCGCTCGGACTCCCACGTGCCGAACAGCGCGCGATAGCGCCACGGCACGAGAAACAGGTTGCGGCCCGACGGCGAGCGGCCGCCGAGCGCCTCGTCGCCGGCGTCGCGTCTGGTGACGAGATTCATCGCTTTGAGCATCGGGATGCCGGTGGCGATGTTGAGCGGCTGGAGCAGCCGATCGATGCCGGCGCCGGTCGCGTTGACCGTGACGTGCGCGCGGATGTCGAGCTCGCGTGCGCCGAGGACGTCGCGGGCGTGCACGCCGACCACGCGCCGGTTGTCGGTGATGAGCGACAGGGCCTCGACGTGATTCGCGAGGCGTCGCGCCGAGCTCGGACGCCGCGATCGCGTACGAGAAGGTCAGCCGATCCGGCTCGATCATGACGTAGTCGTGAAAGACGGCCGCCCCGGTCAGGCGCTGCCGC
>ERZ1370068.6479-contig-5460_pt1 | contig 29694 bp, 48 predicted proteins | sample MGYA00561227_ERZ1370068 | MGnify/ENA primary metagenome ERZ1370068 (study PRJEB38410, sample SAMEA6850437) | metagenome | study: Metagenomic assessment of the ecological functions of the soil: analysis of the soil microbiota associated with the...
GATCCATGTGCCGGTCGGCTATGCGCAGACCTTGAAGGATCCCAAGGTCAACTGGCTTTATGAGACCGAACCGATCCGGCACGGGCGGACGCAGCCATGTCTGGCCGCGCGGCAAGGTGCTGGGCGGTTCGTCGTTCGATCAACGGGCTGATCTACATCCGCGGACAGCATGCCGATTATGACGGCTGGCGGCAGCTGGGCTGCGAGGGCTGGGGCTGGGACGACGTGTTCGCGCTATTTCCGCCGGGCGCAGCATCAGGAGCGCGGCGCCGATGCCTAGCGTCGCGCACGGGCGGGCCGCTGAACGTCTCCGATCCGCGCGGACACGCATCGAGGTGTCCGATGCCGTGGTCGAAGCCTGCATGCGAGGCGGGACTGCCGAAAGCGCGACATCAAATGGCGAGGATCAGGAAGGGGGTGTGCTGGTACCAGCTGACGGTGAAGAACGGGCAGCGGTGCTCGGCGGCGCCAGTGGCTTATCTGCATCCGGCGATGGAGCGCGCCAGTCTTCAAGCGGAAACGCGCGCGCTCGCCTCACGCGCGCGTCCTGTTCGAGGGGCGAAGCGCGCGGGTCGGGCGTGGAGTTTCGGCAGGTCGGGCAGACGCGCACCGCCAGGGCGAACAAAGGAAGTGATCCTCTCCGGCGGCGCGGTGAACTCACCGCAACTGTTGCAGCTTTCGGGCATCGGATCCGGGGAGCTGTTGCAGCAGCGTGGGGATCCCGGTCGTGGCCGATCTGCCGGGCGTCGGCGAGAATCTGCAGGACCACTACGTCATGTCGATGCAGTACCGCCTGCGGCCCGATGTGATCTCCGTCGACGGAACTGACCCGCGGCCTGCGCTTTGTCGGCGAGACCATCAAATACCGTCACGCAGCGCAAAGGTCTCGCTCACGCTGTCCGCGGCACAGAGCCGCGGCTTTCTGCAAATCGCGTCCGGAGCCGGCCGGTCCGGATAGCCACAATTCCACATCCTTCCCGCGACCATGGATCTTGCAGAAGATCATGCACGCGCAGCTGGGGATCGACCACCGAGCGCGAACCGTGTCCCATCGCGCAGGTTCCAACCGGATGATAGATCGTCGTGCGCCCGCACTGCGGGCGTAGTTCGAGCAGTTCGGCATCGCTCTGCACCGCTTCGCCGGGGACGATTTCGTGGACGATGTAGGGTTTCAGCGCCGGCTGCGATGCGATCTTACGGCCCCATTTCAGTTCGGCGACCGCCACCTGCTGAGTCGATCGGATCGGATAGATAATTCGCGACGATCGTGATGGATACACGCTCGGGTCCGGCGACTTGATGTGAATGTGCCCGCGCCGATTCCGGCCGAAGCTGACGGGGCGCGATAGGTCAGACCGGCTCCCGCTCGAGCTCCATCTTCTGCTCGAGCATAATTTTCTGCAGATCCATGGTCGCGGGAAGGATGTGGAATTGAATATCCGGACCAGCCAGCTCCGGACGCGATTTGCAGAAAGCCGCGATGTGTGCCGCGGACAGCGTGAGGAGACCCTTTTTGCGCTGCGTGACGTATTTTATGGTCTCGCCGAACAAAGCGTAGTCCCCGCGTCAGTTCGTTGCACTGAGATCACATCCGGCCTCAGTCGGTATTGCATCGACATAACGTAGTGGTCCTGCAGATTCTCGCCGACGCCCGGCAGATCGGCGCACGACCGGGATCCCATTCTGCTGCAACAGCTCCCCGGATCCGATGCCCGAAAGCTGCAACAGTTGCGGTGAGTTCACCGCGCCGCCGGAGAGAATCACTTCCTTTGTTCGCCCCTGGCGGTGCGCGTTCTGCCCATTCTGCAGGCGAAACTCCACGCCGACTGCGCGCTTCGCCCCTCGAACAGGACTGCGCGGAGGCGAGCGCGCGCGTTTCCACTTGGAAGATTGCGCGCGCCCCATTGCGGGATGCAGATAAGCCACGCGCCGCCGAGCACCGCTGCCCGTTCTTCACCGTGAGCTGGTACCAGCATCACCCCCTTCTCTGATCCTCGCCGGCTGATGTCGCGCTTCGGCAGTCCCGCCTTGCATACAGGCTTCGACCACGGCATCGGACACCTCGATGTGCTGTCGCGCGGATCGGAGACGTTCTAGCGGCCCGCCCGTGGCGCGCCAGGCATCGGCGCCAGCGCTCCTGATGCTGCGCCCGGCGGAAATAGGCGAACACGTCGTCCCAGCCCCAGCCCTCACAGCCCAGCTGCCGCCAGCCGTCGTAATCGGCATGTTGTCCGCGGATGTAGATCAGCCCGTTGATCGAAGACGAACCGCCCAGCACCTTTCCGCGCGGCCAGATGCATGGCTGCGACCGCCCGTACCGGGATCGGGCTCGGTCTCCATAAAGCCAGTTGACCTTCGGATCCTTCAAGGTCTGCGCATAGCCGACCGGCACATGCTGGATCATCAGGTTGGATAAGAACTGGCTCGGCTCCCTTGAGCGGCCGGTCGTCACCACCCGCTTCGAGCAACAACACGCTATTGCGCCCATCGCGCAGCTCAACCGGTTCGCCAGCACGCAGCCTGCCGAACCCGCACCGACGATGATGTAGTCCGCAGTGATGGCCTCGGCCATGAGACGCCTCCAATACCCGTTGTTCTTGCAGCTTCTGGCTGAGCGTGGAGCGGGTACGGGGAAGCGTCAACTGCATGTTCCGGTGCGAAATAGCTGAGCGACAGCAGAATGCCGTTGTATGCCCCATGCGTGACGACGCCTGGCCACGATGATCGCGACTTCACCGCGAAATACACGAGGACTAGCGCCGGCACACACAGCCCCGCTGTAGCAACGAAGGCCGGCAACCCGGGATGACTGAGGAAGCGTCCATGCAGCACCGCGAAACTCACGACGTTGATGATTGTCGCCACGGCAAGGCCGAGCCGTTTGCGCAACCAGCGCAGAACAAGCCTCCGGAAATAGACCTCCTCCACCAGCGGTGCGACCACCGCGCCCGGGATCAACAACGCAAAGAGTTGAGGCAGGTCGTGTGGCAACAGCGACTTTTCTGCGTCAGTGGCTTCGAGGTCGACGTGGAAATACTCGGAGATGAAACCCAGCGACGGCAGGATGATGAGCACGATCACGATGGCCGCACCGACACCGGCCGCAAGGAAGCGCCACGAAATGGCCGGGAAATAGCTCGCGAGCGAGGCTGGCCCGCTCTTCGGCAGCAAAAGCCAGGTGCTGAAGAGGGATCGTCAGATAGAACAGTGATCCGACGCCCATCACGACGAAGTAGCTTCCTGGATTTTCGCGATGATATCGCGGACACCGGCGCTCAGATCGAGACCGCCGGAGGAACGCCATCACCGCCTGACGGCAATGCCGAGCAGGAGCAGGAAGAGCGCAACTCTGCGCGATAGGCGCCACGACGAGCACCACATCCCGGGATCGTTGCTGTGGCATGCCTGCAGGGCAGGCGTCGCCGTCGTGTCGTCGTTTCCGGTGTTCGCATGGCACTGGTGCGGGTTTCTCTGCGAACTATCTATAGCCGCAAATGCTTCCCGATACCCTGCTGCATTTCTCGGAAGATCCGGATATCCGGCGGTTCGCGCCGCACGTCCCGCGCAACTTCGCCGACACGAATCCTCCCATGGTCTGGGCTGTTGACGAAGCGCATGCGCCTGGCTTCTGGTTCCCGCGCGACGCACCGCGCGCCACTCCTGCTGTGAGCATCGGCAAGCCGTTGACCGAGATCGGTCGCGCGCTCCCGGCAGGGATCGAGCGGCCCGGATGCACGCCATCGAGTCCGATTGGCTGGAGCGCACGCGCAGCTGCCGGCTGTGCATGCTTACCGCTTCGATCTGGCACCGTTTGCATCTACGATGCGCCGGCTGGATATTGGTGCACAACGGAACGATTGCGCCGCTGCTCGGTCGAGCCTTTGGGCGACCTGCTTCGCGCTGCACGCTCAGGGCGAATATAGAGCTCCGCATCGTCCCCAATCTCTGGCCGATCATCGATGCGATCGTTGCATCGGGCCTTGAGTTCTCGATCATCCGAAAATTGAACGCGATGCCGCGCGTTGCCAGCACATCAGCAGCGTAGCGATCCCGAGCGCAAGCGCGGTGGCGTTGATGCTCGTCTCGGCGACCATCGCTCCTGACGATGGCAACATCGCGTAAAGCCCGTGCTCGATAGTGTGAATGTAATGTCCATTGCCGCAAGATAGACAAGGGCACTTCCCCGCCATCAGGCCCAAACAGGCGCGTTGTTGCGCGAGCCGCGCCACAGCCCGTAGCCGGCGGCCAGCATGCACAGCGCCATCCATCCGGTCCGCTACCGGGAACGCGCATCCTCGAAGGCGCTGTACCAAAAGTCGGGCAATACGCGCACATCGCCGGCGACGAAAGTAGTTGATCCAATAGGCGAGGGTTATCACCGCGCCCAGGATGAGCAGCACGCTAAGTATTCGATCCGAGAGCTTCATCGCGGCCCCTCCGCTGATCGTGCTTCGGGCCTCCGCTGGCGTGGAGCAAGCCCTTATCATGACGAGATAGACCCCTCGTCATCGCGGGCTACGATCCCACTTGCTGCCGGAGCGCCCCTGAAGGATGAGCCTACGCCAGCCCCGTCAGATCAGCCCAGAAATTAGTCCGCGCCTCGCGCCGCGACCCCGGCGCCGATGCGCGTCGCCCAGGTGCGGTCGTTTCCGCTCTGACTGCGCCGATGCCCACAGTTTTCTTGGTGAGACCTTGCAACCTGTATTCCTTGGTAAACCCCATCGCGCCAGTGCACCTGATGCGCCACGGAGGTTGCGACATCGACGGCCATGTTCGCCCGGAGCTTCGCTGCGCCGCATTCCGAAGGGGCGCGGCCGCGGTCTGAGCGCATGAAACGCAGCTGCCGCGGCAGCGCTGGTTGCCGCGGTCTCTGCTGCGAACAAGGCCAGTTGCTGCTGGATTGCCTGGAAACTGGCGAGTGGTTTGCCGAACTGCTTGCGCTCGCGCACATACTCGACCGACAAAGCGCAAGCGCCGCCGCCTCCATCGCGCCGGCCATCATCGCCGCAAAGCATCGCCGGCGTGGATCTCCATCGTCTCATCCGCGTCCCATGCTGCGTCGATTGCGGTCTGATGGCGGTAGATGATGTCTTCCGGCAGCGCGTGACCGGCGTGAGGTGACGCCCGGCGATTTTCGCGACATCGCAGAAGTCGGACCAGTGTCCGCCAGTAGCCGTTCTTCTCTTCCGGAACCAATAACGTGGCAAAGCCGGAGAGCAGCTTGCGGTCGCCACGCAGGTTGCCGCTACAGGCGGCGTAGGCCTTCTCCACGGCCTCTATAAGCAGCGTATCGGTCATCTGAGACCCAGCTCCCGAGCGATGAGTCGCCGCGCAGGATCTCACGCGTGCCGCCGCGGAGGAGGAGAACGACGGCGAGGCCTGCAGAGAGAATATGTCATACGTGTCCTCGAATGCGCCGTCGCCATCTCGGAGCCATGGCTTGGAGCTGGCGCGGAACTATCCTGCTCGAGCGTCGTGCCGAGATCCTTGGCGATCGTTGCATTGGCCATCGGGTTTTCACCCCGGCCGAGCTGGTTCTGCGATCGACAGCAGCGACATCTGCCGCAGCACCCACATCTGGGCGGTGATCTTGCCGATCAGAATGTTGTTCGGCTTCCGTCCGGGTGAGTCGCCAACGATGCGGAGAAATTCTCTTCACAAGCTGCTGGATGGAGGAGAGATATCGCTCCGGTCCGCTGCGCTCGTAGGCAAGCTCCGCGTTCACCTGTCGCCAGCCGATCGCCGTCTTGGCCGACGAGGCATCGTTTCCGGCACGAAGACGTCGTCAAAGAACACCTCGTTAAAATGAGCGTCGCCGGTCAGTGTCTCGATCGGACGGACGGTCGGCCCCTTCACTCTTCATGTCGACGATGAGCTGCGCTGGAGGCCGGCGCGGCGCTCGCGCATCCTGTGTGCGTACCAGCGCGATCGTGTAGTGGGCCTCGTGAGCGCCGCTGGTCCAAATCTTCTGCCCGCTCACACCGCCAGCCGCGCTTCCACTCTGCGGCAGCCGCGGGTGCGCACGCTCGCAAGATCGGAGCCGGATCCCGGCTCGCTCATCCCAATGCAGAAGAAGCATTCGCCCTTTGCGATCCGCGGCAACAGATGTCTGCCGCTGCTCCTCCGTTCCGAAGCGCAGCAGGAGTGGACCCGATTGCCGGTCGGCAATCCAGTGCGCGCTTACCGGCGCGCCGGCAGCCGAGCATCTCCTCTTATCACGACATAGCGTTCGGATAGCCCCGCTCGCGCCCGCCATACTTCTTTGGCCATGTCGCGCCAATCCAGCCACGCTCCACCCATTTTGCGTGAGAAGTGGTGTCGCCGCCCATCCACGACCGTGCTTTTTGGGCGGAGGAAAGAGGATGGCATGTGTTCGGCCAGGAAATGCGCGAACCTCGCCGCGCAGGGCAACGGCTTCGGACGGAAGATCGAACGGCGGAAAGTCGAATGCGCTCATCCGGCTATTGTGGCGGGCTGACCGGGGTGGCGCAAACTTCTTCGCACACGCTGAGGCCGGATTTTCGTTGCGGCCAAGCACGCAACGGAAAGCGTCCGGAATGGACCAGAGGTTCATCAACGGCTTGGCATTGCCGCCCGGGGCGAAAGGTGGTTTTGCGGCTCGCTGAAAAAATTCCAGAATGGGGATCGGTTTGCCGCAATTCCGGCGCGCTTTGCACGGACCGTACCGTGCCAGGCGCGTAACGCGCGCGGCCGGGGACGGTTGTCCCCGCGAGGGGACTCGAGTGGATCTGATCCAGTTTTTGATGGCGCTGCCGGGTCGCCTGACCTCGGCTGCCGGGCGCTTGGCTGCGCAAATCCGGGCATGGCTCAGGCCTGTGGTTCGGCACACTTTCCTGGTCGCGTCCGCCATGGCTTGGCGTTGCGTCGAGCGCACCTCCGTCGCCACTCGCGCGGATATGGTGTTGGCCTTGCTGCCACGGTGCTCGCCGTCGTCGTCGGCTATACCGGCTATCAGTGGTACATCCACCGGCCGCATCCGCCGGAGCCCGAAAAGCTCACCTTCGCCGTCACGGCTCCCGCCGTCACCACCTCACGAGAGCGTCGAACGGCACGCCGACGCTCGTCGTGCATCCGGTGCAGGTAGTGTTTTCTGGCCCGCCGCGCCCATTGAGCTTGTCGGCAAGGACGTCGAGCGCGGCATTACCATGTCGCCGGCGGTCGATGGCACGTGGCACTGGATCGATGATCGCAACCTGACCTTCACCCAGGAACCGATTGGCCGGTCGGCGCGCATCTCGATGTCACGTTCGATCCCGAGACCGCCTGCCGCCCACCATGTCCTCGTGGCCGAGGATCACCAGCTTCGCGGTCGCGCCGTTCACCGCCGCGGCCGGCACCGGCGAATTCTATCAGGACCCGGAAGAATCCCGCCGCGAAGAAGATCATCGCCCAGGTGCTGTTCGACTATCCCGTCGATCCGGGCGAATTCGAAAGCGCATCGCGCTCGCGCTCAAGGGCGAGGAAGGTCTCGCCGATACGCCGCTCAAATTCACCGTCACGTATGACGCGGCGAAGGATGAAGGCGTGGATCCATTCCCAGCCGCTCGCCCTGCCGCGCGACGGAGCACGATCGTTACCCTCGATCTCGATGCGCGGCGGGTGAAGAGTTCGCGCGGCGCGTATGGTACCAGGCGCGGCTCGCCATGGCGGTCCGCGTACCGGGGCTCTACAGCCTGACCGTCGGGCGATCTCGATCCCCAGATCGCCAACAATGACAAGTATGAGCCCGAGCAGGTGGTGATCCTCACCACCAGCGATGCCGTGAAGGGCAGCGACCTCGCCCAGGGCACGCGGGCGTGGGTGCTGCCGAAGCGCCGCCGCCGGTCGGCGTTAAACAGAAGAAAGAAGAGCCGCCTTACGACTGGTCGGTCGGCGAGGGTCTCCCAGAACACGCTCAAACAGTCTCCGCCCGCTCAAGCTCGAGCTGGTCCCCACCGAACAGGAATTCTCCGACAGCCAGAGCTTCAAATATCACGCCGAGCCGGGTGAGAAGATCTACGTGCAATTCGCGCCGGGCCTGTCGCTCGTTCGGCGGCTATATCCTCGGCAAGGGCGATGCTCGGGTCATCACGGCATCCGGATTATCCCAAGCTGCTGCGGTTCATGGCCGATGGCGCACTGCTGCCGCTCAACGGCGACCGCAACGTTCCGGTCGTCTCGCGCAACATGACCGGCATGAAGGTCGAGATCGGCCGCGTTCTCCCCGGACCAGCTGCAGCATCTGGGTGAGTTTCAACGAAGGCACCTACGCCAAGCCCTCGCTCTCCCTACAGCTTCGCCGAAGATCACATCGTCGAGCGCTTCATCCAGACCCGCGCCTTCCCGCCCGGTGATCCCGCCGATGCACATTATGAAGGCGTCGACCTCGGCCAGTATCTGAAGCCGGGTACCCGCGGGATCTTCCTCCTGCATCTGTCGGAATTCGATCCGAACGCCCCGCAGGCCGACACTTCGAGCAACGAGTCCGAAGACGGCAGCGACGACGAGAGCGCAGAATCCGAAGAAGGCGGCGATTCCGCGTCCGACACCCGCCTCGTCGTCATCACCGATCTCGGCCTGCTCGCCAAGAAGAACCTCGATGGCAGCCCGCGATGCCTTCGTGCAGTCGATCCTCGTCCGGCAATCCGGTCGGCGGCGCCACCGTCGCGCGGTGTTGGCGCTCAACGGCAGCACCCTGCTCTCGCAAGTCACCGGTGCCGACGGTGCGGTGCATTTCCCAAGCCTGAAGGGGCTCAACCGCGAAAAGAAGCCGGTGATGATGTATGTCGTCACGCGCGGCGACGATCTCTCCTTCCTGCCGATCTCGGCGAGCGATCGCCGGCTCGACTATTCGCGCTTCGACATCGGCGGCATTGCCAACGCGGCGAATGAAGGCCAGCTTTCGGGCTATCTCTTCTCCGATCGCGGCATCTACCGGCCCAGCGACAAATTCCATATTGGCATCATCATGCGCGCACGCCAACTGGGCCCAGAGCGCGGCCGGCGTTCCCGCTCCGCGCCGAGATCGTCGATCCGGCGCGGCCAGACGGTGAAGCGCCAGCCCGTTCAGATCGATGCCTCAGGCTTCACCGAACTCGACTACACGCCGTCGGAGACCGCGCCAACCAGGCACCTGGGGCATCAACCTCTACATTTCGTCGGCAAGGACAGCGACGATCAGGCGATCGGCTCGACCACCGTCTCGGTGAAGGAGTTTCTCCCCGACAGCATGAAAGTGCAGGCGACACTGTCGAACACCGTCGCCGATGGCTGGGTGAAGCCCGATGGCCTCAAAGGCATCGTCGACGTCAGCAATCTCTTCGGCACGCCGGCCGGTGGCCGTCGCGTTCAGGCGTCGATCACCCTCAACCCGGCATTCCCTGCGTTCCGCGCCTGGCCGGAATACCAGTTCTACGACCTGCGCCATGCCAAGGACGGCTACACCACCGATCTTGAAGACGGCCATACTCGACGACAAGGGACACGCCGAATTTGATCTCGATCTGAAGAAATACGGCGACGCGACCTACCGGCTCGACTTCCTGGCCAAGGCCTATGAACCGGTGGGCGGCCGCAACGTTGCGGCGAGCGGTGCAGACGCTCGTCTCGAACAATCCGTGGCTCGTCGGCTACAAGGCGGCCGACGATCTTTCCTACATCAAACGTAACGCCAGCCGCAGCGTCCATCTCGTGGCGATCGATCCTGGCGACCAAGGCGATCGCACTCGACGGTCTCGCCGCGCAACTCGTCGAACGGCGCTACGTCTCGATCCTCACCAAGCAGGATTCCGGCGTCTATAAATACGAATCCTGCCTGAAGGAAATTCCGCTCTGGTCGAAGCCCCTCGCGATTCCCGCGACCGGCATCGACTATGTCGCTGCCGACCGACAAGCCCGGCGACTATGCCCTTCTGATCCGTTCCGGAAATGCCTCCGTCAACCGCATCGAATATTCGCGTGACGGGGACGCGGCAACCTGACCCGCTCCCTGGAGCGCAATGCCGAACTGCAGATCAAGCTCGACAAGGACGACTATGCGCCCGGCGAGCGATCGAGGTCTCTGCTGCGCGCCCGTATGAAGGCGGCGGTCTCATCACCATCGAGCGCGACAAGGTCTATGCCAGCGGCCTGGTTCCAGGCCGCGACGACGAACCTCGATCCAGCACATCGCCGTCCCTGCCGGGTTCGAAGGCAACGGCTAGCGTCAACGTCCGGTACATCCGCGATCCAGCGCTCGAACGAACTCTTCATGAGTCCCGCTCAGCTACGGCGTCGCGCCGTTCTCGGTGAACATGGATGCGCGGCGCAATGTACGGTCATCGATCGACGGGCCGTCGCTCGGTGAAGCCAGCGGGCGAGACCGGCGCGGTTCCACCTGCACACCGGCCGCCCCGCGAAGGCCAGTCCTGTTCTACGCCGTCGATGAAGGGATCCTGCAGGTCGCCCACTACAAGCTCGGCGATCCGCTCGAGTTCTTCTTCCAGGAAGCGGATGCTGGATGTGCAGACCTCGCAGATCCTCGATCTCATCCCTGCCAGAGTTCAAGCATCTGATGGCGCTGCGCCGCGCCCGGATCCGGCGACGGCGGCGATGCGATCGGCCGCCAGCTCAACCCTTCAAGCGCAAGCGCGACAAGCCGGTGGCCTATTGGTCCGGCATCGTCGACGTGAACGGCGATAAGACCCTCGACTACGCCGGTGCCGGACTATTTCCACGGCAAGATGCGGGTGATGGCCGTCGTCGTTAGTCGCCGGCCCTGATCGGCACGGCAGGAGAATGCCGTCACGGTGCGCGGCGACTTCGTGCTTTCGCCGGATGCGCCGACCACGCTGGCGTCCCGGCGATGAAGCCGAAGTCGGCGTCGGTGTCACCGAACTCGATTCCCAACGGCGGCGCGCCAGCCGGTGCCCGTCGTCGATCGCGCTGAAGACCGGGCCGCAATTGCGGGTGATCGGCCCCGCACGTGCAAGACCCATGTCGCTCGCCAGCATGCATGAAGGCGCAGCCACCTTCCGGGTGCGCGCCACCAGCGTGCTGCTGGTTCCGGCAATCTCAGCTTCACCGCCAGCTACGGCGCGGAAAATCGGCGCATCAGGGCGTCGACATCTCGGTTCGTCCTGCCGCGGCCTTCCGCTCGCAGATCGAATTGCACGCGTCATGCGCCGGCGCGACCGTCGTTATAGGATGCGCCTGCGCCAGATGGTACGATGCCTATGCTGGGCGCGCGACGGCAGCATCTCGACCGCGCCGATGGTCATGACGGTCGGCCTTTCGAGCTGGCTGGTGAACTACGACAACTATTCCGCAGCGAGCAGATCATCAGCGCCTCGATGCCGCGTCTCTCCTCGCCTCGAAATGGTCGGCAATCCCGATCCTGCGCGCGGGCGCATGACGCCGGTGGCGTGGCGCGACAACCGATGCGATCGCGGCTCAGATCGATGCGCTAGCGCTCGCGGCAGAACGATGCCGGCAGCTGCCGGGATCTGGGCGGCGACGCCGCAGTCGGAGCCTTTCGTCTCGGCGGCCTATGCCGTGCATTTCCCTGCTGGAAGCGCGCGACCGCGGCATCGCGATACCGAAGGACGTGCTCGACAGCGGCAACGGCTTCCTGCGGCAACTGGCCGCCAACGATGCGCGCTGACGACGCTCGGCGAACAGCGCCAGCGCGCCTATGCGGTCTATCTCCTGACGCCAGGGCGTCGTCACGACCAACTTACATCGTCGCTGCAGAAGCGCCTCGACAGCGCCTGGCCGGGAAATCCCTGGAAGAGCGATCCTGACTCGCCGCCTGGCTCGCTGCCTCCCTACGCATGCTCAAGCAGGACAAGCCAGCGAATGCGCTGATCCAGCCGCTGCACGAACGGCTGTATCAGGCCGGCATTGGTCGAGGCATATTTCTACGACGACTACGAAGATCCGCTGGACGCGTGACGCAACGGTGATCTACCACTCTGGCTGGTCAAGCACTTCTGGAGCGTGCGCGATCGCTCCCGCCCGCCGCCCTCGACAGGCTCGCGGGTCCCCGCCGCAGCACATGAGTTCAACACGACCTCCGCCGCGATGACGATGCTCGCGCTCGATACCTATGCGCGCAGCAATGCCACCTTCATCGACAAGCTCCACATCGAGCAGGTCGGCAGCAAGGGCGAGATCAAGTCGATCGCAACAGTGCAGAACGGTCTTCTGCAGGCCGGCAGCTGGAGCGGCAATGCCCGGGTGCGTTTCGTCAACGCCAGCCCGTTCCCGCCTGGTATGTCGTGGATCAGGAAGGCTACGACCGCGACGTTCCGAAGACCGCGATCGGCAATGGCATGGAATTATGCGCGAACTACACCGATGCGCGTGGCAATGTCGTCGACCATGTCATCCTGGGACGGGAAGTCGATGTCCATGTGAAGATCCGCGCCACCGGAAAGACGGGCATCGGCGATGTCGCCATCGTCGATCTTCTGCCCGGTGGGTTCGAACCGGTGCTCAACGTGCCGGTGTCGAGCGATGACAGCGCCCTCGGCACCGACGCTGCGTCTGCCCAGCTCCACCTGGGCCCCGACTACACCGAACATACGCGAAGACCGCGTCGTCATCTACGGCACCGCGACACCCGATGTGCGCCAGTTCGTCTATCGCATCCGCGCCACCGCCGCCGGCCGCTTCATCGTGCCGCCGGCTCATGGCGAGGTCGATGTATGACCCGCCGCGTGCAGGCCGTGCCGCGGGCGGCGCCTATCTGCGTGGTCGCGAAGCGATAGGCCAGTGCGCGCGCGCCGGGAAGAAAAGTGAAGGCCGTGTCTCGCGCCAACGTCGAGCATGTTCTGAGCGTGTCGTTCGGTATCGCCGTCCGGCTGCTCATCCGCTGGCAGAACTGGCTCGCCGGCGCAGCGCTGGTGTTTCTCGTGCTCGTCGGCATCCGGTTGTGGCCGCATCAACCGCTCCGCGCCTGGAAGCCGACGTCGCTCGCCATCACCGACGCTCGCGGCCGTCTCCTTCGCCTGGTGCTCGCCAGCGACGACCGCTACCGCCTCTGGCTGCCGCTGTCGCAGATGCCGCCCGAACTCGTTCAGGCGGCGCTGATGCGCGAGGATCGCTGGTTCTACTGGCGATCCGGGCGTCGATCCGCTATGGCGCTCACTGCGCGGCGCCGTCGGGCACCTATGTGCCTGCACTCAAGCCGCCAGGGCGGTTCGACGATCACGATGCAGCTCGCGCGGCTTCTCTATTAATCTCAACACGCGCACGCCGGCCGGAAAGCTGGTTCAGATGGCGCGCGCCGTCGAGCTCGAGCTCTGCTATTCCAAACATGACATCCTGGAAGCCTACCTCAAGCGCCGTCCCCTACGGCCGCAACATCGAAGGCGTCGGCGCCGCCAGTCCTCGTCTATTTCGCCAAGCCGGCCGCGAGGCTGAGCCTGCCGGAGGCGCTGACGCTCGCCGTCATTCCGCAAGATCCCGTTCGCCATGTCGCCAAGAACCGCAACGGTCTTGCCGGCTACCGGCTGACCGCGGCGCGCAACCGCTTGTTCGCGCGCTGGCTTCTGGATCATCCGGACGATGCAAGCTGAAACCGCTCTTCACGCTTCCCTTCGTCATGTATCCGCTGGCGTCCTTGCCCTTCGGAAGCGCCGCATGCGGTGGAGCAGGTGCTCACCACCGCGACCGCGTCGCAGGCGTCGAGGATGGCTCCAGTCTCGCCACCACCATCGATCTCGATCTGCAGCACATTCTGGAACGGCGAGATCCGGCGCTATGTCACTCGCGATGGCAAGGTCGGCATTCGCGAACGCGACCGCGATCCTCGTCGATATCCGCGACATGGGCATCAAGGCCCTCATCGGCTCGGCCGGCTACTTCGACGTTGACCTGCACGGGCAGGTCAACGGCACGCTGGCGCGCCGTTCGCCGGGTTCGACCTTGAAGCCCTGCCATCTACGCCCTCGGTTTCGATCAGGGTGTGCTGCATCCACAGACCGTGTTGCGCGACGTGCAGACGTCGTTCGGTCCCTACGCCGGAGAATTTCGACGGCCGCTTCCTGTGGCCCGATCACGGCAACCGATGACGCTCAACCGCAGCCGCAATATTCCCGCCGTCTGGGTCGCCGCGCAGCTGCACCGCCCCGACCTCTGTGCCTTTCTCGAAGTGCCGGCATCGGTCATCTGCAAAGCCGTGAACACTATGGCCTCGCGCTCGTTCTCGGCGGCGGCGGGATCACCATGCGGGAGCTGGCCGAGCTCTACGCCATGCTCCTCAATCGCGGGCAGCTGAGACACTGCGCGCATCCACCGCACGTCCGACCCTGCGAGTGAGGGCACGCGCCTCCTCAGCCCAGGCCAGCTTCATGGTGCTCGACATGCTGCGCCAGCATGTGCGCCCCGACGAGACCAGCGGCGGCGCAGCCGCCACTATGCCGCGCCGGTCTGCTGGAAGACGGGAACTTCATGGGCGTTTCGCGATGCCTGAGAACCGCCGGCGCTTTCGGTCCCTATGTGCCCGTCATATGGGTCGGCCGTTTCAGACGGCTCCGCCAACCCGGCCTTCGTCGGCGTCGACGCCGCGGCGCCGCTCTTCTTCCAGATTGTCGATGCGGTGCGGGCAGAGCGGCCCGATGCGACGGCGCGGTTTCTCACGCCGCCGCCCGGCGTGGGACGTGTTGCGATCTGTCTCGCAAGCGGTGCGCTGCTGCCAATCGCTGGTGTCCGCAGCGCGGCTCCTACATGGTTCATTCCCGGAAAGTCGCCCGATCGCGGTCAGCGATGTGCATCGTCCGAGTGATGATCGACGATGCCACCGGCATGCCCGCCTGTCCGCCTTATGACGGCGGGAAGGTGCATCAGGAGATCTGTGAGTTCCGGCCCGTCCGATCTCGCCCAGGTCTTCATCGATGCCGGCATTCCGCGCCGCAAGCCGCCGGCCAACGCGGCCTGCATCAATGCCGGCGTGGTGGAAGGCAGAGGGCCCGGCATCACCTCACCTGATGCGCGGCAGCGCCTACACGCTTCGCCTCACCCAGCCTGAACGCGAAAACATCCCGCTCGACGCCACAACGGATGCGGATAGCCACTTGCTTTACTGGTTCGTCGACCCGATGCCTTCATCGGCAAGGCAATCGGGCACACGCTCTTTTGGCGTCCGCCTTTGCGCCGGCACATTCCGCATCCGAGCCGTCGACGACCACGCCCCGAAGTGACAGTCGCACACTCCCAGTGTCGTTCAGGAGCGTTAGACCTGTGTCCGGGTAAGCCTGAATTGTCCGACGTCAATCGCGCCGGCGCGAAAGCCGCCTTCGCAATAGGCAAAGGTAGTAGTCCCACATGCGCTTGAAGCGTTCGTCGAAGCCGAGGGGCGCAATCTTTGGCCAGGCCGCGTCGAACCGGTTGCGCCATTCCTTCAGCGATGTCGGCATAGGAGAGCGCGAAGGTCCACGCCGATCGTCTCGATGCCGAAGGCCAGCGCTTCGTGCCGCTGACATTGAGCACGCAGAGGGCGAGGGCAGCATACCGCCCGGAAAGATATACAGCTGGTTGAAATCGGGACTGCGGCGATAGGCATCGAACCGCTCGTCGGCGATGATGGTGATGATTTGCAGCGCCGCGCTTCCCGCCGGGCTTCGGGCGCTCGCGGCGCACACTTCGAAGAACCGCCTCCACTGCTTCTCGCGCGATCGCCTCGGACATCTCGATGGATACGATGCGGTCGAATGTACCCTCGGTATCCCGATAATCCTGAAGCCGGATATCGACCAGATTGCCAGAGGCCTTCCCGCGTCACGCGCTGCCCGCGCGAAGTCGAACTGTTCTTTCGACAGTGTCAGCCCGTCACGCGCGCGCCGCAATTCGCGCGCGGCGAACATCGCGAACCCGCCCCAGCCGCAGCCGATCTCGAGGATGTGGTCACCTGGCGCGAAGTCCAGTTCCTCTGCGATCCCGCCGCCACTTGTTGCGTTGTGCTGTTTCCAGGTTCATGCCCTGCTCGAACAGCGCCGAGGGAATAGGTCATGGTGGGTCGAGGCACAACGCTGATAGAACGCGTTCGCCCCAGATCGTAATGCGCCTGGATGTTCCGCTTCGCGCCGCCGCGCGTGGCTGGCCGCACGCTTGTTGCCTCAGATGATGCAGGGAGCCGTTGCGGCTTACCGGCAACAGGTCCCGCCTGCGATCTGGCTTTCATTCTTCGCGGCCAGCGCGATGACGGAAGGAAGATCTGGGCTCGACCAATCGCCGTCCGAAGCCATGATTCCGCCAGCCCCACGCAAGAAGCCGCCCAGCAGCATCCGCGGCGGCGCCCGCGCTCCGTGTGAATTCCAGCACGGCGTTAGGGGACGAGGCTGAGCGCCGCCTGGATCTGCGCGTTCCGCCCCGTTGGTGAATCTCAGTACGAGCTCGCCTTCCGCCAGCCGGCGCGGCGGCGGCCACCACTGCCTTGTCCCCACGGCGGTATGCGCGACGATAAATCGTCCATCACTGTCCCGCTCCGGCCACCTCCGGCCGACCTTCGTGCGCGTGAAGTGGCACGCGCTTCGCCAGAGCCGCAAGGCCTCAAAATGAGTTACCGACCACGATTTTGGTGGTCGGTATCGAGGGATGACCGCAGCAAAGGCCCGGTAGGAGATTGAGGTCCGTCGGTTCCCGCCGCTTGCCCGCAAAGACCGCCGTGAGCACCGGTGCGCCGCGCTCCCTTTTCATCAGTGCCACAAGCACGTCGGCTCCCGGAGGCCGGATGTAGAGCGATAGGAGCAGTCGTTTGAGAGGAACGGCGAGACGTAGAATTCCGCTTCAGGCACTCCTGACGGATTGGCCCGTTCGGCGCTGTTACCGGGAGGACATAGGCGATGGCGCTTCGCCGAAGGTATTGTGCCACCTCGTAGACGATGGCCGCAGGCGTTCCGCTTTCGTCGTGGCAAAACCACGTGCTGAGGCGGATTGAACACGAAACCGAAAAGGCGGGGATGGCAAAGACGCGCGCGCTTTGCGCCGCCTGCTCGCTGATCCCGCGTTGTCCGAGCAGCCTGTCAGGCGCGTTGGCATAAATCTCCCCGCCGCCGCCATGGTCAGTATCTGTAGAAAGCTGAGCGGGGGCCGCGCGGTTTCGCTGCAAGTAACGCATGAGTTGCTTGTGAGGATTGATTGGAGTTCACCAAAGGGTCGAGAATTTGCAAAGCGAACACAGGGTAGCGAAGCTTGTGCACGCGCGGACGCAGAGCGATGATGTGCTTACGGCATAACCTTCGTAGATCGCGGAGTTCATGCTGCACGCGGCCGCTGCAGCAGCCAGTGCGAGTACGGTCCGCCGCGCTCTCGTTCTGCCCCACACGCTCCACGGCAGCCGGCGCACACCGCCGGCTGCTTCGGCGCGCGGCAGAAGACCAGCCTGCAGCAGCGCATCCTCGTGGAAGCCCGTACCGAAATGGCTGCCGCAGAACCTACGTCCGGTTACTGCCGCAGCATCGTCCACAGGCGCTCTTGCGTGCGTCCCGAGCGCCGCGCTATCGAACACCGGATGCTGGGCGCGACCACAGGCCGTGGATCACGTCTCCTTCCGCGGCAGCCTGCCCGGATTGAGCGATCGCGAAAGGCGGCGTGCGTTCGTCGTTCCCCTGCGGCTTGTTCATATAGTTGGGTTACGCAAGGATCGGCGTTCTCGGACGCGGCGCTGCTGCCGAGATGGTTCCAGCTCGCTGAGCGCGCTTTCGCTTCGGCATCGGTGCCGCTTCGGTGCGCAGCACTGTGTGGTTCGGTCGGTACTTGAACGCCGAGAGCGGCTGCCCGTTCCTCGGGTGATGCATCGTGGAGCAACGACAGCGTCTGATCGGCGTGGCTGGCGATGGTACGCCGTCGTGGCGATGTTCTCTCGCCATGTGCGCGTCGACGATCGTCACGCCGTCAGGGTCACGCAGGATCGTCACGAACCCCCGATCCGGTCCGCACCTTGTCGGCGTAGGTTGCCGTCAGCCGCTTGACGTATTCGCGGCTGCCACCGGCTACGGTCCGCCATTGCGGACGCCCACTCAGCTTCAACAGCCCGTGGTTCCTCGAAGAACCGTATGAACGCACGCATCGGATGGGCGCGCAGGTCCTCGAGCGAGGAAGACCAGATCGCTGCTCCCATCGGCAGCAGATGCAACCGCGCGAACGCATCGGAATAGTGCTGCCACTTGAGAGAAGGCGCCAAGGCTCATGTTGCGCGCATCGCCCATCAGTCCGGGAGCCTCGCGATGAAGCGCAGCGTGTCGCGCAACATCGCCCAATAGTCCGCGCGGATCAGACAGAGCCGGCTGTGCCAATCAGGGCCCTGAAGATTTCCCGCATATTCGAGCGCGCGCGGTCGTCGAGCGAGACGGAGAACTGCATGCAGCTCAGCTTGGTAGGCACACCCAAATGATGAAACAGAGCCGTCAGGTTCGGGTAGTTCGCTTCATTGTAGACAATGAACCCGGTGTCCACGGCCACCGGTCCATGCTCAGTCCTCACGTCGACGGTATGGCTGTGCCCGCCGACCCACTGTTCGCGTTCGTACACGGTTATGTCGTGTCTCTTGGCCATCAGCCAGGCCGCGGACATGCCCGCGATGCCTGTTCCGACCACCGCGAAGTCACGCCTTCCACCAAATTCAGGTCGAGGCTGCAGGACCCACTGGAAATGCTCCACTTCAGAACTACGGCGATACGGCTCGCGTCCCTTGCCGGATCGGCCTGCGGCCACGAACGCCACGGTGATCCGCAAGCGCGCGTTGACCGTATTGGCGCTAAGATGGCGTATGCACCGACCGCTGCTTGGCCTGCCCCCAGCTCCCTCCTGGTCACGCGCCAGTGCGGCGTGGCGTGCGCCATCGCATTCGCTCCAACCCGTATCTGATCGGCAGTGGGAAGACAGCACGCTGGCCAAGCTGTGTGTATTGATTGAAGCGGTAGCCCGGTCGCAGGATCGTGCCGCCTTTGCCGCTCTGTTTGCCCATTTGTTGCGCCGCGGGTGAAGGGCTATTTGATGCGGCTCGGCGCCAATGGAGCCCTGGCGGAGGACTTGGCACAGGAAGCGATGCTGCTGCTTTTGGCGCAAGGCACCTCTCTATGATGCGAGCAAAAAGCCTCGCCGTCGACCTGGTGTTCACTATCGCGCGCAATCTGCGCATCGACGCGATCGCCGCGAGCTGCCGTCCTGAGGTCGACGCGGCGGAATTGGCGCCGCGAACCGGATCCGGGCGGCAGACATGGAAGCATGGTCCGCATCGATGATGACATCCGCGTGCGCGAAGCCATCACGACTTTGCCGAAAGAACAGGCGCAGGTCATTGAATTATCGTTCTTTGCCGGACAAGCCGCACAGTGCGTGATCGCAATGGAGCTGGGGCTTCCTCTGGGAACGGTGAAATCCCGTCTCAGATTGGCGATGGCGCGCATCCGCGCTGCGCTTGGAGAAGACGCGTCACTGACTATTGTTCACCACCCCGAGGCGCTGCTGCTGGCGTATGCCGTCCGGTGCCGCCGATGAGCCCATCTCGCTGGTCGTGGCCAGCGCTTGGCGCTTTGCGCCGCCTGCCGCCGTGCTGTGGCAAAGGCTGAGACGCCGGCGGTGTCCTGTTGGAAGATGCAGCGGCGCAAGCCGTTGGCGCAGGAGCCTCGAAGCTGTTCTGGGGCGCCTTGAGGAACAGGAACAGCCCAGGCCGGCGCGCACGCAGTGGCGTCACGCCCGAGCCGCTGCGCTCCTGGCTCGGCGGCGAGGCACCGGATGTGAAGTGGCGCCATATCGGGGAGGATTGTCCGGACTTTCCGCATTATGGAGCGGGGCAGGTCGATCGCGCGCCTGCCAAGGCTACGCCCAGGACCTACGTTTTGAGCACACATAAGGGCGAGGAGGTGACGCTTGTTCTCACGGGTGGGCTCACTGACCATACGGGCGACTATCCGGGGGCGATATCGAGACGATGACCAACGAATACCATGTGCCCACCGCGCTCCCCGGTGAGGATTGCATCGTCCTCGCTGTGACCACGGCGCCGCTGAAATTCAGAACCCTTTCCGCCCAGCTCTTCGCCAAATGGAAGCGGTTCTGAAGGACTTGACGCAGTGGCCGCTGAGGACAGGCGCGGAGGGTCGCAGGGGATTATTTTGGGCTGGACCGGTAGTATTGCAAACTGCCGATGTGCTGGCGCGCTTCGCGCGTCGACAAAACCGGTGTCATCGGATGAGTGCCCTTCGCTCCGCTCCCTCGTCCCACCGCGTCCTCCGCGTCCTTCGCGTTAAAGTCTTTCCTCCACGCACCAGCCGGTTGGCGGCCTGCCCAACAGGAGCCTAAGCTTCCCTCCAGAAGGTATTGGAGAGGACCATGGACACCATTCGTCTCGGCAACGCAGGCCTCAAGGTCTCGCGCATCTGTCTCGGCACGATGACTATGGCTCGCTCAAATGGCGCGACTGGGTGCTCGACGAAGAAGCGAGCAAGCCCTTCATCAAGCGTGCGCCTCGATGCCGGGATCAATTTCTTCGACACAGCCGACGTCTACTCTCGTCAGCGGCGGTCCGAGAGTCGTGCTTGGCGATGCGCTGAAGGATATGGCGCCCAGGCGCGACGCGATCGTCGTGGCTGACCAAGGTCTTCGACCCCATGGGTTCGAGCCCGAACGAGCGCGGCCTGTCGCGCAAGCGATCATGGCCGCGATCGACGATTCGCTGCGGCGGCTCGGCGATGGACTACGTCGATCTCTACCAGATCCATCGCTGGGACCATCGACACGCCGATCGAGGAAACGCATCGAGGCGCTGCACGACGTCGTGAAGGCCGGCAAGGCGCGCTACATCGGCGCCTCGTCGATGCATGCCTGGCAGTTCGCGAAGACGCCTCTGCATGCGCGCGAAGCGCAGCGGATGGACGCAGATTCGTCTCGCATGCAGAACCACTACAACCTCGTCTACCGCGAGGAAGAGCGCGAGATGCTGCCGCTCTGCCGCGACCAGGGCATCGGCGTCATCCCGTGGAGCCCGCTCGCCCGCGGCTTCGTCACCGGCAACCGCCGCCGTCAGGACAAGGCGCGAGACCACCGCGCCAAGTCCGACGAGTTCGCCAGCATGATGTGCTACAACGATGCCGACTTCACCGTCGTCGACCGGGTGACGGAGATTGCGAAGAAGCGCGGCGTCTCCAACGCCCAGGTCGCGCTCGCCTGGATGCTGCAAGTTCCCGGCATCACCGCGCCGATTGTCGGCGCCTCGAGATGGCTCATCTCGACGATGCCATCGCCGCCACCGAACTGAAATTGGACGCGGAAGAGATCAAGGCGCTCGAAGAACCCTACACCGCATCGCATTCTTGGCCACCAATAGGGAGACTTCCGATGAAGCTGAAGCGTCTCGGCAGACCGGACTGCGCGTATCTCCCATCTGCCTCGGCTGCATGAGCTACGGCTCCGGCGAAGAGCTGGGCCGAATGGGTGCTGCCCGAGGAGGAGTCGCGGCCCTTCATCGAAGGCGCTGGAATCCGGCATCAATTTCTTCGACACCGCCGACGTCTATTCGCGCGGCGTCGTCGGAAGAAGATCCTGGCCGCGCGCTCGAAGCATTTCGGCGCCAAGCCGCGAGCAGCATCGTCGTTGCCACGAAGGTGTGCGGCCCGATGGGCTCGACCCGAATGAGTCGGCCTGTCGCGCAAGCATATCATGCACGCGATCGACGACTCAGCCTGCGCCGTCTCGGCATGGACCACGTCGACCTGTACCAGATCCACCGCTTCGATCCCTCGACCCCGATCGAGGAAACGGTCGAGGCGCTGCATCGACGTCGTGAAGTCCGGCAAGGTTCGCTATATCGGCGCGTCCTCGATGTATGCGTGGCAGTTCGTCGAAATACCTGCACACCAAGAGCGGCTCGGGAAGACAAAGTTCGTGTCAATGCAGAACTACTACAACTCATCTATCGCGAGGAGGGCGCGAGATGCTGCCGCTATTGCCGCGATCAAGGCATCGGCGTCATCCCGTGGAGCCCGCTTGCGCGCGGCTTCCTCGCCCGTTCGCGCGACAGCCAACACCGAAGGCACGACGCGCTCAAATCGGATGTCCGCCGGCTGTCCCCGACCTGGACGCCGATTGCGAGATTCTCGACGCGGTAACGAAATCGCGCGCGAGCGCGGTGTCCAGATTCCGCGGTCGCCACTGGCGTGGGTCATGGCGGCAACCGGGCCTCACCGCCCGATCGTCAACGCCACCGGATGACCCACCTCGACGACGCGCTGCGCGCCATCGGCATCGATCTCAGCAAGGAAGAACTGGGGCGTTGTCGAAGCCCTATCGGCCAAAGCAATTGTTTGGACACACCTGACCTTGGACGATCCGAGATCGGGACCGCCATTGCGCTGGTCTCCCCCACTTTTGCGAGCGCTGGAGGCACTCGGCTTCGTCTCGCGGCATCTCCACGCGCCGAATTTCCCGCCCTGATGCCTCTGGTCGAGCAGGCGGAGCAGGGGCTGCGCGCGGTTAAGCCAGCCGGCCACCAACACCTCGCCATTTCGTGCACTGCTCGACGGGGTTGCCAACTGACACGCTCGGCGCACTCGCTGCCCTGAAATCCGCCTTCGAAGGCGGCGAAATGGTCAGGTTTATCGTGCGCTCCGGTCATGTCCCCGCGCGCAGGAAACTCTCTATCGTCTCGCTGAGTTGCCGCCGGTCAGCCGGTACTTCCTTGACCCGGCGAAGCGTAACGACGAAGCGCTTGCCGCACGCCTCGCCAGTGCACCACAAGGCGAGGCACCGGCGTGCAGCACTTCTCGAACGAGCCCGGCGCGCGTGGCGGTTTCTCCCTCTATGTGCCGGGTACTACACGCCGCAAACGCCGATGCCGCTCGTCGTCGCGCTGCACGGCAGGTCGGGTAACTGGACGCGCCTTTCTGTGGACTTAGCTCGCGTGCCGCAGCCATGGCGCGATCGTGATTTCGCCGACTGCGACAGGGAACACCTGGGCGCTGCAGGGCCCCGACACCGACACGCCGAACCTGTTGCGCATGATCGAGCACGTGTGTGCAACCTGGAACATCGATCGCCGGCACCTGTTGCTCACGGGCATGAGCGATGGGGGTACCTTCAGCTGGCGTCACCGGACTCCGGAAACGGACCGCCCGTTCGCATCTTGCGCCGATCTCGGCCGCGTTCCATCCGATGCTGGTATCGTTCGCCGAACCGGAACGTGTGCGCGGACTTCCCATACGCATCACGCACGGTGCTCTCGACTGGATGTTCCCGATCGCGATGGCGAGCAGGCCGAGCATTTTCTATCGAGGGCGGGCGCGGAGCAGTGACCTTCGTCGGCCTCGAAGACCTCAGCCACACCTATCCGCGCGAACAGAACCGGAAATTCTCCGCTGGCTACTCGCCAAGCTAGTTCTTCCCCCACCGGCTCTTCCGGTTGGGATTGGTCACGGATCGGGCCGACCGGTTGCGTGTGCGGCGGGCCGTCTGTCTCGATCCATGACCAGCCGCCCAACGACTGATATAGTCCGATGACCGCGGAAAGCCGCGCCAGCTTGATCTGCACCAGCTGATCCTGCGCCGAGAACAGCGTCTGCTGTGTCTGCAGCACCAGCAGCAGGTCGGCAACGCCCTCGCGGTATTGCAGCTCGGCAATGCGGGACGCTTCCTGCGCATCGGCCACTTGCGCGGTTATCGGCGCTCCTGTTCGGCAAGGCTGGATGCCACCGCCCAGTGAACTTTCAGCATCGCTGAACGCATTGAGCGCCGTCTGCCGGTAGAGCCGCGACGAGCTCGGTCTGCTGCGCTTTGGCAAGGTCGCTCTCCGACGACAACCGCCCGCCGTCAAAGATCGTCTGCAGCAGCGACAAGCCGATCGACCACGCGAAGTTGCCGCTGCCGAGCAGCCGTCCGATGGTGTTCGACGCGCCGTCCCCGCCGATCCGGTGAGCGCGATCGAGGGAAGAACGCAGCGCGCGCCGCATCGACATTGGCGTGTGCCGCGTAAAGCTGCGCCTCCACTGCCGCAGCATCCGGCCGCCGTACTCCGCAGTTCCGCCAGCAACCCCGGCGCCACAACCGGCGGCGCAATGCTTGTCGAGATTCTGCGCTGTCACGGTGAAGCCCTCCGGCACGCGCCCGAGCAGCACCGCCAGGGCATAGCGCGCCTGGCGTTCCTGCTGCTCCAGCGCCGGGATCAGCGCCTGCTGACCTTCGAGTTGCGCGCTGCTGCGCGAGGTCGAGGTTCGACGATACACCGTTCGTCACCTTTGCCTGCGTGATCGCCAGGATGCGTTCGGCGGCATCGACGTTCTTGCGATGCGCAATGGCGAGCGCGCTCGCGCAGTGCCAGGACATCCAGATAGCCGTTCGCCACCGCCGCCATCAGTGGTCAGTGCCACGGTCTGCTGCGCATAGGCGACGCGCGCAGCGACTCGTTGCCGCTCGCCCATTGGCGCGGATCTGCCCGAAGAGATCGATCTGATAGCTCGCATCAACGCCGAGGTTGAAGGTGTTGATCGGGATCGTCTTGCCGCCAACCGGCGTTCCACTCCGCTGCGCGTTCAGGCTGCCCGTCAGGTCGGGAAACAGAGCCGAGCGAGCGACGCCGCTGCGCTTGCGCCTGCAGCACGCGCGCCGCGGCCTGCTGATGTCGAGATTCTCGGTCTGCGCCGTCACGCACCATCTGGGTGAGTTCGGCGCTGTCGAAGCCTGCCACCAGTCGACGCTCGGCCACCTGCGCGTTGACCGGCGCCTTCATCTCGAACTGTCCCGGCACGTCGCTGGGCTTCAGACCTGCGGGCGGCGGTGTCGAGATGCAGCCCGCTGTGGCGAGCGCCAGTGCCGGAAACGCTGAGCTTGAGATACCGGGAAGCAAAATCGTCATCGGAAAATTACTCGCTGGAGAGCGCGACCACAGGGTCGAGTTTCGCCGCTTTCATAGCGGGCGCAGATCCGAACACAAGACCCGTGGCAACGGATGAGTAAAGGCCAGAGATCACGGGTGCGGCAGTGAACGCCACTGGCGTGCCGAATGTCCCGATCGCGTCAGCCGTTCCGGCGCCCGCGATCACGCCCACCACGCCGCCCGCGCCGAGACGACGGTCGCCTCGGTCAGAAACTGCTGCAGGATGTCGCGCGCGCGTGCGCCCCGTCGCCAAAATGCGGATTGCCTGTTTCACGAAGTCCGTTCGGTAACGCGCTGACCAGCATGATCGTGTCGGTACGCCAACACGCCGACCAGCCTGGCGAGATTGCCGCCACGGAACCGAGCAGGATCGTCAGTGTGTTCTGCGCCGACGTCGCCAGTCTCGGGGGAGGTCGGCCAGCCATGTTGCGGACGAAGAAGTCCTCGTTGCCGTTGTGCCGCGCGGTCAGGGGTCGATTCACCTGATCCTGCACGGCGTCCATCCTGGAAACATCGTTCACGGCAGTCCGTGACGGTCCGCAGGAAGCGCTGTCGAACACGCGCAACATTCCCGTGTTGAGCAGGATGAAGATCACGTCGTCCTGGTCGGTGCCATTGGCACTCGCGCCGCTTGGTCGACATCACGCCGATCACCAGAAACGGCACGTTGTTCACGAGCACATATCTGGCCGATCGGATCGCCGCCATCCGGCAGCAGGTTCTGCACCACCGTCTGTCCCAGCACCGCCACGGCGCCATAGCCACGCCGCCATTGTCGGCATCGCTGCTGGTGGTGCCCTCCTCGACGGGCCGGATTCTTCATGTCGGCATATTGCGGCGAGGGTCGCGTCGATCTGCGTCTGATAGTCCACATCGCCGAGCCGGGCCGTGGCGCCGCCGGTGATTTCCGGGATCGCCGCTTCGACGTTCGGCGGTTTTCGCAAGGGCCTCCCGCATCGTCACGCGTCAGCGTCGCAATAACGCCGTTGTAGCCGCGCTTGTTGCGCCCGCTCGGCCGCACCAGAAGAAGGTTCGTGCCCATCGCGCTGATCTGCGCCACCACCTGTTTGCGGCGCCTTCAGCGCCGATCGCCATCGTCGAGACGACCGAGCCGAGCTGCCAGATCTCACGATGCCCAGAAGCGTCAGCACGGTGCGGAAGATATTTGCTCTGAGTGCCCGCATCGCCATGCGCATCGCTTCGGGAAAACCGGCGAACAGCGCTGCTCTCGCGCTTCAGATGGCGGTTGAACTCGGGCGGCGCCAGCTTGTCGGCACGCGACGGGTCGGCGCCGCTGTCGGAAGGCTCGAAGGATCGGCCCGTCCGCGATCTCGATGGTGCGGCTGGGCATGCTCGAAGCCGCGTTGGCGGTCATGGGTAATGACGATGACGGTGTGGCTAACCCGTCCTGCTGAAAGCTGCTTCAGGAGGGCCATCACCTCCTCGCCGCTCTTGGGATCGAGCTGCTCCGGTCGGCTCGTCGGCGAGGATGATGTTGCCGCCGTTCATCAACGCGCGGGCGATTGAAACCCGCTGCTGCTGACCGCCGAGAAGAAGCGGGGTGGAGCCCGGTGTGTCAGGCGATCGCCGAGTCCGAGCGAGGTCAACAGCGCCTGCGCCCGCCTGTGGCGTTCCTCGGCACTGACTTTCCGGCATAGATGCGCCGGGATCTCGGCCATTCTCCGTTGCGTTGGAGCCGCCGATCAGGTTGTAGCTCTGGAAGGACAGAGAAGCCGAAACCTTCGCGCCGGAGCCAAGGCCGGCAGATCGCGGTCGAGGAGGCCACGTTCTCAGCCGGCCGAGACGTAAGTGCCGCCGGTCGGCTTGTCGAGGCGGCCCAGGGTGTTCATCAGCGTCGATCTTGCCGGAGCCGGACGCTGCCCCATGATCGCGACCAGCTCGCCGGGATAGAATGTCGAGCGACACGCCACACAAGGCATGCACCGCGACTTCGCCGCCGCCGGTGGTGAACGTCCGCCGCACCGCCTCGCGAAGCGAGATCAGTGGTTCGGCCGGAGACGCCGCAACCAGTCTTTCGGGCCAGCTCGATTCATCAGCGTGGCCCCGAACGCCGGCCTCTCATCGCTCCCCCGCCCAAGCGGCCCACGAGCGCCCAGGAGCGGTTGGGACATGTCGGCGGCAGCCGGTTGCTCGGTGCTTTCCTGACCGACGACAACCTTCTCGCCGCTGTTCCAGTCCCGCCAGAACCTGGGCCGTGACGCGGCTGCCCGCACCGATCACCACACGGCGTCGCTCGACTGGTGCCGTCGTCCTTCATCACCCAGCACGCTGAGGCGCTTGGCGCCCACGGCGTGTGCATCGCTGCCCGGATGGCCTCAGAAGCGCGCCCGCATCTCTGGCGTACGTTGCTGTCGCGATCAGGAAATTGCCGTGATCCGCCGGAGAGGTCGGAAGCGTCGGCGGCCGAACCCGCTTGTCCGCTCGGGGAAGCAGACCCGGTTCAGCCGCCACGGTACGCCCTTGATGGAGCGCTGAGACAGGCACGGTCACAGCGTCATCCCGCCGACGCCGTCTACAAGAACACTTGTGCCGTCATCTGCGTCATCAATTTGTTGTCGGGGTTCTTCATCGAACGTTGCGGTGTGAAGGGGACCGTTGTTGACGGTCGTCGGCGTCGGCTGGATCTGTAGCTTGCCGATCCAACGCTTGTTGGGATCGCCGAGCGTTGTGAAATACGCATCCATGCCGACACGCAATTTGGACACATCGGCTTCGGACACCTGCGTCCACACTGTCTGGTGGAAAGGTCGGCGTGCGCAGCGGCACCCAGCGCCTGCTGGCTGCGGGCAATGGTTTGTCCCTGCTTGGTTGTGATCAAGCCACTCTTACCGCTCATCAGGGCGTAGATCTTCGTGTAGCCGAGCTGGATGCTGTCGCCGCTCAGCGCCGACGTGCGGATGCCTGCACTCGCAGCGCCGCGGTTTGGGCGGCGGTCGATGCCGCCAGTTGCCTGGCCGCATCGTAGTCGGTCGCGCGTGGCGTTGGCCGTCGGCAGGCGCCGCTGGCGCTGATGGTTCGCTGCCGCCAACGCCGCCTGCGCCCGTCGGTCGGAAAGCTGCGCCTGCGGGTTTGCGATGCCCGCCCAGTCCTGCTGTACCTTCGCTGTCAGAACCTGCGGGTCGATCTCAGCGAGCAGCTGCCCCTGCTTCACCCGGTCGCCGATGTTCACATACAGCTTCTTGAGCTGGCCCGAGACCTGCGCTCCGACATCGAGCATCAAGTCAGCGCGGCTGCAGATTGCCCAGCGCGGTCACCGTCCTCGATGTTTTCATGGCGACGACGACCGTGATGCCATTCGGCTCAGCGGTGGTTGTGGAGCTGTAGATCGAATAGCCGGTGATGCCCGCCAGAGCGAGGGCAACGGCGCCCCTGATCCAGGGGCGGCGGCGTGCAAAACCGCGCAAGCGCCCGGCCGCCCGCGCGGCAGTTCCCCCGAACGCCTTCGAGTTCTGCACTCCGCGCAAGGCGATCGAGCACTCCAGCACCCGGCGTGCTTCATCGCGGTCTCGGCATTCAGGGTCATAAGCGCTCCATCGCCCCTCGTTGGGTTTAACGGGGAGATGATGTCGAGCGGTCATGGCGGGGGAGCCAAATTGTAACGAACTGTCCTTGCCCGTGCGTCGAGACGGAAGTCTCAGCCCGCCCAAGACCTTGGCTGGAATAGGAAAGGGACGTCAGGTTCCGGTCTTCACCGTCATGGAACCGCTTCAGTTCGTTTCCGGCTCCTCGAAATAGGGAGTCGATCAGCTGAGCCTGTTTGCTTAGTCTTCATAGGCCGCCTGGATGTTTGATGCCTCGTTGGCCAGCCCGCGGTCATGTGGAGGCGAGCTGCGGCCGCTTGGCGTTCATCGCGATGCCCTTGCTGATGTCGGCGAGCGCTTCGTCATAGCCTTCATCATGATCAGCGGACACCTCGGTCGACGTAACCCTCCGCCATGTCGCTCCGGATGCTCAGGCCCGCGTTGAAATCGGCATATAGGCCCGTTGCATTCTTGTTCGCGAGCTTCAGGGATTCCGCGATTGACGAAGGGTGGCAGCGCGATGCGCGGCGTGAGTACTGAGCGCCATGTTGCAGAGCGGGATGTACTCATTGGACTGGGTCCTTGTCCGCACCCTCACGCCAGCAACTTTGCCACGCCTCCGCCGATGACAGTTTCCCTTTCGCACCTGCGCGCCTGAGATCAATTCTCCGGCCAGCAAGGCAACATGGATATCACCGGAATCTTAGCGGATCTAAAGCGAACGCCTCCAGTTTCGCATGCCGTAAGGGAACCGTCCATGGCAATGAGGGTGCGCTTGGCGCGTACCCGACACGCCTTTTGGAGAACGATGTTCTGGCAGCTGCTGATGCCCGTCGTTCTGCTCTGTGTTTCCAACGTCTTTATGACCTTTGCCTGGTACGGACAGCTCCGTTTTCCCGGTCAGCCGCTATGGCTTCTCATTTTGGCCGGTTGGGAGTATCGGCTTTGTGGGAGTGCTGCATTCGCTGTTCCATTGGTCCACTACTATCGGCCATCGCCTGTACTCGGCAAAGCGCAGTTGAAGACGATGCAGGAGTGTCGTCGCCCTGATCGCGATTCGCGATCTTCGTCGACTTATCTCGGCGAAACCGCTGCGCTGGAACCACGCAGTCTCGTTCCTTCTTCCTCGTCGGCGCCGCCTGCTTCGCCTTCGCGAGAAGTTCTGATCGATGTCGCCGATTGTGCGGGACTCAGGGTTGGCACGCAGGGACGCAGAGCCGCAGAGGTGGTATCGGTGCCTCATCCATTGCACCGCTGGAATGAATAGCTGGCGCGCTGGTTTGCCAGCAACCCAGCAATAATGAC
>ERZ1370068.10555-contig-9243_pt1 | contig 29688 bp, 35 predicted proteins | sample MGYA00561227_ERZ1370068 | MGnify/ENA primary metagenome ERZ1370068 (study PRJEB38410, sample SAMEA6850437) | metagenome | study: Metagenomic assessment of the ecological functions of the soil: analysis of the soil microbiota associated with the...
CGCCACATTGCTGTCACGAGTGACCCGCGGAACCTGCCCCACTGGGACCGGCAATCGTCGCCGTGAAGGTGCCCGAGAAGGGGCTCCGTCAGGCGTCGAAGTATTCCGTGGTGATGTGGGGTTCATGGGCGTGCGCGCATCGATCCCCTGCAGCGTCCTCGGGGAGCGCCCTGGCGGGCGAAGATCCGTCTCGGCGGCGTGCTGAACGCAACCGTGACGACCTCGATCGCGTCGCTCCGTTCGACCGAGCCCGCTCGGCATCAGATCGACTACGTGTTCCGCGGACCGCTCGGCGCGTTCGCGGCGGCGAGCGTCAACGCGGTCGGCGGCGCGCAATACGCGTTGAAATGGGAACGCTCGCGCAGAAGCGGGAGATCGAAGCGCGAGCGGCGGCCCGCTAGCGTCGCCCTCGCGCGGCGCTCGAGCCGCCGGCGACCGCGGGCCGCCGCGACCAACCAACCGGCAACGAACCCGAGCGCGGCCCCCACGACGAGCAACAACACAGCGGATAGGTGCCGTCCAGGAAGAGGAACTGGATCTTCGCCGTCTCGGCGTTCTGGAGCAGGAACACGACGAGGAGCGACGACGACGCCCGCGACGATCAGCTTCGTGCTCGGCCCCTCGCGTCGCTCGACCCAGCCGCCGGAACCATCGTTCCCGCGGCCGTCGCCGCCGTTCGTGTCGTCCTGATGGTGCGCCACGTCGTCCTCCAGCGGTCTGACGCGCCAGTCGTCATCATGCATCGACCGCCATGGCGCGACGAGGTTGGTCGGGCAGGCGCGCTCGCGGCGGGCGCCTGCGCGATCGGGCTCGGGGCGATGAAGGGCGAGACGGTCCCGACGGGACCGCGAGCTGTTCGCGGTGGTGAACCGCGGCCGCGGCCGGAAGCCGATCGGGCGTTCGCGGCATCACGGAGCTCGATCGTTCTACGCGTCGGGAGCGGCGGCCGGCGTGTTGCTGCCGGGCGCCGCCGACGGCGCTCGCGCCCTGGCGCAGCCGGCACGACCTGGCTGGCGCTGCAGGGCTCAACGCGTCGTCGGACGGCCACGGCCGTCCGACGACGACCCGCGGGGACCCGCTCCTGATCGCGCGGCCGAATGGGACCCTCTGGCCGTCGTCCCACCCGCGGTGCTGACGACCTTCACGCGGGTGGCCTCCCGCGAGCTCGGGCTGGGGCGACCGGCGCGCACGGCCTTGACCGGCCTGACCTGGCGGTCGGCACGTCGCGGCTAACTCGGGGTGCACTACCCGGAGCGATGTTGCGAGCGGGTTGCTCTTCGGACGAGCCATCGCTCGAGTCTGGCCTCGCGGCCGTTCGTGAGCCCGCTGTTACGCTCGGCCCGATGGATCCATGCTCGCATCGGTCGGCTGGCCGGTCGTCGATCGCGTGTTCGGCTTCTCGCCCCACGGCGTGTTCATCGCCATCAGGTTCGCGATCGGCGCATGGCTGTTCGGGCTCGGCTGGCGCCGCGCCGCGGGATCTCGGTCGACGCGGTGAACTCGATCGTCTTCTGGTCGCTGATCGGCGCGATCGTCGGAGCGCGCGTCGCGTACGTGATCGCCCACGCGAGCGATTTCGCCTCGCCCGCTCGAGTGGCTCGAGGTCTGGAAGGGCGGATCTCGCTCCTCGGCGGCATCGCCGGGAGCGACGATCGCCGAACGCCGATCAACATCCGACGGTTCGGCCTTCGGTTCTTCCAGGTCGCCGACGCTGACGGCGCCGCTCGCCCTCGGGATCGCGATCGGTCGGATCGGCGACCCTCATCATCGGCGACCACCTGGGCGAAGCCGACGTCCTGGATTCCTCGCGTGGACCTACCACGGTGGGAAGCTGGCGCCCCGTTCACTCTGCCGCGGCTAACGAGATGTCAGGCGGCGCTCGCAGGGGAACCACCTCGAGATCATCAAGCGCGGCAGCGCCGAGCTGCAGCGCCGGGCTCGAGACGATCGCGCACGGGCGTCGGTGTGCACCAGACGGCGATGTACGACATGGCGATCGCGTGGGCGCTGTTCGGCGTTCCTCTGGTGGTTCATCGCGCGAGCCCCGGCGCGAGGGGGACCGCGACGCTCGCGTTCGCCAGCCGTCTGGTACGGCTGTGCGCGCCTGCTCCGAGGACTTCCTGCGGATCGACAAGCGCTTCGGTCCGCTCACGGGGTCGCAATGGACGGCGCTCACCGTGGTGGTGGTGGCGTCTGCGCCGTGCTGATCGTCCGGGCGATGACCAAGCGTCCGGTCCGACCACGCCGGGAGGGCTCAGGAGCCCGGAGACCTCCTCGGAGACCACGCGAACGCAGCTCCCACGCGAGTGCTGCCTGAGGCCTGTACCTGCCGCCCGGGCGCACGCCGGCTTCACACGTCGCTCGGAGGCCCAGTACTCCCAGCCGTCCAGATCAGGAGACGCTCAAGCCCGACGCACCGAGCGTCGGAGCAGATCTGCGTCCGGTGGTCGTTGCCGTGCTGGATCGCCTGGACGAGCAGCATCGCTTTCGGCGGGATCCGTGTCCGGGTAGTCCGACTTCCCGACGACCGCGGCGTGCAGGTCGCCGCGATCAGGGCGTACCAGCATGCTCGCCCAGCGATCGCCGCTGCTCCTGGATCTCGCGCGCGCGAGGTCGGCGAGGGGCCGGGTGTCCGCGTTCCTGCTCGACGGCTGACCGTCGGCGTGTCACGAGGCGTTGCAGGTAGCGTTCGTCCGCGTCGCACGCAGATGCGTGAGCGTCTGCATCGTCGAGCCGTAGGTGCCGTCGATCGCTCGCGTCGAGGTGCTCGGGATCCGAGCCTTCCAGGGGCGTCGATCACGCACGCGTCGTCGCCCAGACGTGGTGCGCGAACATGCGCGCGGAGCACGCTCGGACGGGGTGGTCATCGAGCCATCAGCGACAGCGGCTTGCCGATCTTCGACTTCGTCGCCTTCCGGATCGCGTCGGCCGCCTCGCGCAGCGCCTTCGGAGGCCGGGGACGACGGGATCGCGCCAGTGACGATCGGCGCACCCGCGTCGGCGCCCCCGCGCACGGCCGCGCGGAACCAGGGGGATCTGGGCCAGCAGCGGCACGCCGAGCGTCTCAGCGGCCTCGCCAGCCGGCCGCCGCCCGCCGAAGCAGGGACTCGCGCTCGCCGCAGTGCGGGCACACGTAGTAGCGACATGTTCTCGATCGACGCCGATCGGCCGGAGGTTGGTCCGCTCGGCCATCTTGCCCGGCGCGCTCGGCGACCTTCCGCGCGGCCTCCTGCGGCGTGGTCACGACGACCATCGACGCTCCCGGGATGAACGACGCGAGCGAGATGCTCACGTCGCCCGTGCCCGGCGGGAGGTCGCAGAGCAGGAAGTCGAGGTCGCCCCAGTAGACGTCGCCGAGGAACTGCTCGATCGCCTTGTGCAGCATGGGCCCGCGCCAGATCACCGGCGTCTCCTCCGGCACGAAGTGGCCCATCGAGATGCACCTTCACGCCGTGGGACTCGAGCGGCAGGATCATGTTGTCGAACCCGACGGGCTTGCCCTCGACGCCGATCATCCGCGGCACGCTGAAGCCCCACACGTCGGCGTCGAGGATGCCGACGCGTGTCGCCCTCGGCCGCGAGCGCGCATGCGAGGTTCACCGTCGACGCTCGACTTGCCGACGCCGCCCTTGCCCGACGCGACCGCGATCAGCCGCCGTCTGCGGGCGGGAACGAGATCTTCGATGGGGGGCGGGGCTTGACGCCCGGGGCGGCCGCGGAGCTTGCCCGACGAGGGCTTGGCGCTGCTCGTCGCTCATCGGGGGTCGAGCGAGCACCTCGACGCGCTCGACGCTCGCCGAGCGGCTGAACGGCGCGCGGTCACGTCGGTCGTGATGCGGTCCCGTAAGCGGGCAGCCTCTCGATCGTGAGGAGGACGTGAACGCGAACGACGTCCGCCGTCGACCTCGGATCCGCTGCAGCATCCCGATGTCTTCGATCGGTCTGCCCGATCTCGGGATCCTGAACGCTCCCGAGTGCCTCGCGGATCTGCTCTTGGTGGCCATCGGCGTGTCATCTCCCAGGGTACGATCGTGCATGATGCACGGTGGAAACCGTGCAAATCGGAGTCTACGACCGAGGAGCCGCCATGCCGGAGCCGCATGATCGAGGTGCACAAGGCGCTCGCCGAGCGACACGCGCTACCGGCTGTACCGCATACCTCCGGCTCTCGGGCTGACCCGGTCGCGCGTCCGCGAGCTGGCGACGCGGCTTGTCGCTGCACCCGAACACCCTGCGTCCCGCACCTCCGCGCGCCTCGAGGAGGTCGGTCCTCGTGGCGCGCGGAGACCTGCCGACCGCGGCAGCGCGCGGTCGGCCGGCCGCAGACACGTCTACGTGGCGGTCGACGCTCGAGGCGCGCGAGGGCCGGGACCACCAGCCGCTCGCCGACATCCTGTCGCGGTCTGCTCACGACCGTCGCAAGCCAGCGCAGACCGCGCCGAGGAACTCGCGCGCGAGTGGGGCGCGTACCTGGTGGGCCAGGTACGCACCTGAGGCCGGGTGCTCAGCCGGCCGTCCGGCCCGAACCTCGGCCACGCTGCAGGACGGGCCTCGCCCGACGCCGGGTTCGACGCCTCGGTTCCGGCGCGACCGGCAAGCAGACCGTGGAGATCACGCTTGCGCGACTGCCCGTTCCGCGATCTGCTTGGACGAGCATCGCGCCCTCGTGTGCGCGGTCCACCGCGGGCTGCTCGAGGGATGCTCGGCGCGTCCCGGCCCTGCCCTGAGGATGACGTCGTTCGAGCCGCTCGGCCGAGCGGACTCACGCGATCTGCCGGCTGACGGCCCGGGGGCTGAGGCCACGCGGATCCGGGTCGGACTGGAGTCAGTGCTCCCCGAACGCGCCGATGGAACGAGCGACGCGGGGGCGGCTCCGTGTCCGACCGCATCGATGGCGCTGAGAGTGGCCTCGAGGACGGAAACGAGAGCGACACCGATCGTGCCTGAGTTCAACTCGCTGGCTCGAAGAGCTGGTCAGGCAGCGAAGGTTCCGACCTCCGCGTCAAGGTGTCGGCTCACCTGATGCATCCGGTTGCCGCACGGGCTCATCCGCCTCGAGCGCGACCGCTCAGCCCGCATCGAGACCCAGGCGATCGCCGACGGCATCGTGCCGGGGGACCGCAAGGCCGACGCTCGTCGATGCGGGAGATGTGGACTTCGCCTACTCGGTCGCGAACATCGGACGCTTCCGCGCGAACGTGTTCCGGCAGCGCGGTTCCGTCTCGATGGTCCTGCGGAAGCTTCGGTTCGGAGGCCCCTCGTTCGAAGAGATGGGGCTGCCGGACGCGGTCCGCAAGCTCGCCGATGAGCACCGAGGGCTGATCCTCGTGACCGGACCCACCGGCTCCGGGCAAGACGACGACGCTCGCCGCCATGATCGCCTACATCAACCAGACGAAACCGGTGCACATCGTGACGATCGAGGATCCGATCGAGGTGCTGCATCGCGACGACGTGGCGTCGATCAACCAGCGCGAGATCGGCAACGACACCGAGGATTTCCTGGCCGCGCTCCGAGCGGCCCTCCGCCAGGATCCCGACGTGATCCTGATCGGCGAGATGCGTGACACGGAGACCGTGCGCGCGCGCGCTCCAAGCGGCCGAGACCGGGCACCTCGTGCTCTCGACGCTGCACACGACCGACGCCACCGAGACCGTGAACCGCGTGATCGACTTCTTCCCGCCGTACCAGCAGAAGCAGGTCCGCCTGGCGCTTGGCGGCGAGCCTCCGTGGCATCGTCTGCCAACGGCTCGTGCCGACCGTCGACGGCGGCCGCGTCCCCGCGCTCGAGATCCTGCGTGAACACCGGTCGCGTCGCCGAGCGCATCGAGGATCCCGACACGACCTCCGAGATCAGAGAGGTGATCGAGGACGGCGCGTTCTACGGGATGGTCACCTTCGACCAGTGGCTGCTCCGGTTGATCCAGGATGGGACGGTGTCGGTCGCGGACGCGATGCAGGCCGTGAGCAGTCGGCACGACTTCGAGCTCGCGATGCAGCAGGCCGGGATCGCCGTGCCCGTGTAGCTCAGGCCACCATCCTTCGCCGCCTCGCCGCCGCGATGCCGAGCCCGGCGAGGATACCGACGGCTGTCCCGATCGCCGCCGGTGCGAGCCAGCCACGCTGGTCAGCCGGGGAGTCGAGCGAGGCGACCGGCGCCGTGGTGATCAGGTGCCGCGAGGTCGGCGACCGCGACCGTGGTCCCGTTCCCCGGCCCGCTGCCGCTGCCGACCGACGATGACCCCGACATGCCCGGATGGTACGTACACGCGAACGGATAGAGGCCGGGCTCGTCGAACGCCGCGGTGAACCGCTCGCTGGGCTTGAGGTCGTCGTAATGGCCCCAGCCGTTCGCGGTGATGTTGTGCACGAACGGGTCCGCGTTGACCCAGGTCACGGTCTGTCCGGGCTGCACGTGCAGGATCGTCGGCGTGAAGCAGGCATCGACGATCTTGATCGCCGTGCCCGTTCCTCGCGTCGTGCCTTCGTGGCAGCCGCCGCCAGCGCGCGCTGGTGCGGCGCCCAACAACGGCGCCACGCCGAAGACGAGCACCATCAGTGCCCTCGGTATCGATCGCATGACGGGCTCCTTCCGTTCCGCACCCTGGGGCCGTCTCCGCCCGCTGCAGCTACACCGGTGGCGACGGGCTGGTTCCCTCAGTGCGGCGCCAGACCGGCGAGGTGCAGCGCGGCTCGCTGTGCGAGGTCGATCTCGAGCCGGAGGGCGAGGCGTGCCCCCGCTGCCAGACGAGCACGTTGCCGGTGACCGGGAACACGCGCGTCCCATCACGGGTGAGCAGCTCCACCTCGTGCGGCGTATCGATCCAGTACGCGCGCGCATTCCGCAGCTCATCGAGCGGCGCTCCGACGTGCTTGACGAGCACGTCGTCGTCGCCACGGACCTCGATCAACGACGCTCCGAATGGGGTGCCGGGGATCGCTCGAAGGCCCGGCCGGGAGCCACGCCATCGCGACGAGCACCGTGTCCGGCTGATCGAAAGCGCGCGTGCCGGAGGTGAGCCACACTCGATCAGGGGCGCCGAGCTCGCGAGGAACGACCGGCGTGAACCCGGCCGCTGCGGTTGCCTCGGCGAGGGTGACGGACCGCCCGAGCGCCACTCCGGCGATCGGGAGCTCGTCGGCGTCGTCGAGAGCGTCGGCTCGCGCTCGATCCTGATCCTGCCGAGATCGATCACGAGCTTCGTGGCGGCCGCGGCGGTGGCGATCAGGAGCAGGGCGGCGGCGATCAGGATCGCGATCCGGGCGCGGGATGAGAGGCGCCGCCGCGGCCTCCGCCCAGCATCGATCAGCGGCGCCGACGTCGCCCGCGACGTCGGGTGGCGGGGCCTGCAGGAGCATCGGTTCGAGGGCGCGCAGGGCCTCGCCGAGCTCCTCGTCCGTCATCCGGCTCAGTCGCTCGGCACTCACGCCTGCACCTCCTCGGCCACGATCGCCGTTCGGAGCTTCGGTCATCGCTCTCGACAAGCGCGATTTCACCGTTCCGGCTGGGACCGCGAGCGCGTCGGCCATCTCGGCTTCGCTGAGGTCGAGGAGCCACCGGTACGCGAGCACGAGACGATCGTTGGCTCCAGGCGGTTCATCGCGCGCACCAAGGCCTCGGCATCCTCGCGAGCGAGCACCTGACCCTCGGGCGGCGGGACCGACCGATCGTCCTCTGCCTGCGGACGTTTCCCCGCAGCACCAGCGATTCGCGGCGGCGGGCAGAGCGGATCTGGTTCTTTCGCTTCGTTCGCCGCGATCCGACAGATCCATCGGCTTGAACGGAGCCCCGGGCGGAACCGAGGCATCGCGTACCACGCTTCACGAACGCCTCCTGGACCACGTCGTCGACGTCGACACCCGGCGCGACGAAACGGGCAACGCGCGCGGCGAGCGCCTGATGGCGCGTCACGGTTCGCCGAAGCGTGCTCGTCGCCGTCGCGGGCGAGGGCGACGGAGCACCTCCTCCTGCGAGGAGGCCCGCTCGGTGGGCTGCGTCACGATCTCGTCCTCGTACACCGCGAGCGGTGCCTCGGTTCCGGCACCCTTCGCGCGGGGCAGGGGCGGCAGACGCTATCCGGGCTGCCGTCCCCGCTCGACCCGTTCGTGGACGCCGCCTCCGCGAGCGCCGTGAAGGTGGCCACCAGGCCCGAGGCTCCATCGGAACCACGACCTTTCGACGACGTCGGCGATGCGCCCACCTGCTTCAACGTGTCGAGGTACTGCAGGCGCATCGTCTTCTCGTCGACCGTGCTCGCGACCTGGAAGATCTTGTTCAGGGCGTTCGAGAAGCCCTCCGCGCGGAGGATCGCGGCCTGTCGCTCGCCCTCGGCGGTCGAGGATCGCCGACTGCTTCTGAGCCCTCGGCGTTCAAGATCGCGGCCTCCTTGTTGCCCTCCGCGATCGTGATCGCGGCTTGCTTCTGCCCGTCGGCCTCCGTGACGACCGCGCGACGCGTGCGCTCGGCCGACATCTGCCGGGTCATCGCCTCCTGCACCAACGGCGGCGGGCTGATCTCGCGGATCTCGACGTTCGTGACCTTCACGCCCCAGCGCTCGGTGACCTCGTCGAGCTTCGCGCGGAGCAGGCTGTTGATCTCGTCGCGCTTGGCGAGCACGTCGTCGAGCGAGATGTCGCCGACCACGGCCCGCAGCGTGGTCGCCGCGATGTTCGGTCGCCGCGCCGGCGAAGTTCGAGACGCTGATGACCGACGTCGCCGCGTCCGAACACCTTGTAGTACATGATGAAGTCGATCGCGATCGCGGCGTTGTCCTTCGTGATCGAGTCCTGCCGCGGGATCTCCAGATAGAACTCGCGGAGGTCGACGATCACGCCTCGGTCGATGAACGGGATCAGGACCACGAGGCCCGGTCCGCGTGGTGGCATGCAAGCGTCCGAGGCGGAACACGACGAGGCGCTGGTACTCCGGGACGATCTTGATCGCTTTCGCGAGCAGTGAGCAGCGCGAACAGGACGAGCAGTCCGACGATGATCCAAACGATCGGCATCAGGTGGTGCCTCCTTCTGGGGTTGTCGATTGAGCCGGCGTCGTCGATGACGCCGTGGAGCTGGTGGTCGCCGCATCAGGCCGGTTGCCATGCTCGCCGTTGGACGGCTCGACGGTGAGCACGAGCCCGTCGAGCGAGGTGACGCGTACCTTCGCGCCGCCTTCGATCGGCCCCGAGGGAGCGACCGCCCGCCACTCTTCGGACGCGACCCGAACGATCCCGCCCTTGGGTCCGACACCGGCCGGGAGCGCCACCCTCCTGTCCGATCACGCTTCGGCTCCAGATCGAAGGCTGATGTCGCATCTTGAGAGCGGCGGCGACGACGATCGCCGAAGAAGACCCCGCGAACGCCGCCACCGCCACCAACGCCCACGGCGAGACGGAGACGCCTCCCGAGCGGTCGTAGAGGAACCACCCACCGAGCAGCAGGAAGAGCAGCCCCAGCGCGCCCCAGATGCCGAGACCGGGCGCCTTCAGTTCGATCACGAAGCACACCACCGACGCGATCAGGAACAGGATGCCGATGAACCGAACGGGCAGCAGCCCGAAGGACGCGATCGAGAGGATCAGCAGGATCGTGCCGATCGTCCCGCTGAACACGTGCCCGGGATGATCAGCTCGAGGACGATCAAGCCCAGCCCGACCCAGAAGAAGATGAACGCGAGGTTCGGATCCAGCAGGGTGTGCAGGAAGTCGACGAACCCGCCCATCTGCTGATCCTGCAGCGCCGCCCCGGCCGTGTGCAGCGTGACCTCGGTCCCGTTCCCCAACCGCACGCTCGTCCCGTCCAGCTGGGTGAGGAGGTCCTGGGTGGTCGGCGCGATCAGGTCGATCACGTGGTCCTGGAGCGCCTCGTCGGCGGTGATGCTCGCGGCGTCGGTCACGAAGGTCTCCGCGACGTCGGCGTTCCGCCCGTAGGTCTGTTGGATCGCTCTGCATCGACGCGGCGGCGTCGTTCCTGACCTTCTCGCCGAGCGTCCCGGAGATGTCCCTCCCGACAGACCGATCGGGGTCGAGGCCCCGACGTTGGTCCCGGGGCCATCGCAGCCACCGGGCCGACAGGAGGATGAAGGCGCTCCGCCGAGGCGGCGCGTGCGCCGCTGGGAGCCACGTAGGCGATCACCGGGATCGTGGAGGTGAGGAAGGACTGCGTGATCTCGTCCATCGAGGATCCGAGTCCCGCCGGGAGTGTCGATCGTCAGCAGCACGGCTTCGGCGCCGTCGGCCTGCGCGCGTGCGACGTTCGAGGTGATGTAGTCGGCGGTGAAGGGGTCGACCACGCCGTTGAGGGTGAGGAGACGATGCTGGGACCGGAGGCCTGGGCGTGCGCCGCCACCTGTCCGAGGACCGTGACCGAGATCAACGCGGCGCCGAGCGCGAGCCGCGCGGTGGCCGAAGCGATACGGGTCACGACCGGTGTTTCTCCTTCCGTCAACAGCATACCGCGCCGCCGAGGCTCCGCCCGACGGTTGTTGCAGTTCCTGTCGCGGAGCCTACGCCCATCCGTTGCGGCGACGAAGGGAACGATGGTCCCGATGGCGACAAGACGAACGGCGTGGGACCATCGACGCATCGGCAAACTTCGCACCCCGGACCCGACGTAGGTATTGGAAGGAGCGTCCCTGGTGCAGGGACCTGGACACGAAGGCCCGCTGCTTCCGCGCGAGGAGCAGCAACTGATGGAAGGACTCCTTGCCGGTGACGATGCTGCCATCCGCGCGCTCTACGGGCGGTTCTGGACGTCCGTCTACACGATGGGGCTCCGGTTGCTCGGCTACCCGCGAGGCCGCCGAGGAGCTCACCCAAGACGTCTTCCTCACCGCCTGGCGCAAGGCGGCCCGATTCGACCCCAACGTGGCCGACTCTCCACCTGGCTCATGACGATCGCGCACAACCTCGCCGTCGACCGGCTCCGCCGTGACACCGGTGTCTCGCGACCGCACCTCGTCCTGGTCGACGAGGTGCCGGATCGGCCCGCGGGCGACGAGGAGTACGCGTTGATCGAGCGTGACGAGGCTTTCAGGGCGCTGGCATGCCTCTCCGATGCCGAGAAGCGCCTGATCGCGCGGGCCTACTTCCGAGGGATGACGCGCACGGGAGATCGCCGAGGCGGACGCGATCCCGCTCGGAACCGTGAAGACGCGGCTGCGATCGGCCCTCATCAAGATCCGCAAGGCGAACGAGCTGGAAGGAGCCGTCGTGAATTGCCCTGCCGTTCGCGACCGGCTCCCCGAGCACGCACTCGGCGTCGCCGACCATCACGACGTCCATGCGATCGAGCGTCATCTGGCCTGGTGCGCCGCGTGCCGGAAGGAAGCGCGCGACCTGCAGCGCGCCGCGGCAACGTTGGCGTTCGCGCCCGCGCCCGCCGCTCCGGCGCCCGAGCTCGAGGAGCGCATCGTCGCCGCGGTCCGGCGGGACCGTCCGAGCGTGTCCGTCGCCACGGCCGCGACCACGCCGAGCCGGCGCCGAGGCCGGCGGGTCGGCGTCGTGCTCGTCGCCGCAGCCCTGATGATCGCCGGCCTCGGCGCCGGCGCCGTGCTGGGACGCCGCGACGGTCCTCCGATCAGCCCGGCGACGCAAGCCCAGCAGCAGGACGCCGCGTTCGAACGGTTCCAACGGCTCATCCAGACCGCCGCAACCGCCGATCCGCGCACCAAGGCGGCGGTCGGATTGCTCACCCCGGTCGGCGATATGCCGTGGCGGGGGGCCGCCCTCGTGATCGTGTCGCCCAGCGGCGACGACCAGGTCGTCGTGACCGTCGACGGCCTGGCGCGCGGTCGTCGCCCCTACCAGGTCGAGATCACGGACGGTCACGGACACCGGGTCCCCGTCGCCGTCGTTCATCAGCTGGACAGCCAGGGCGGAGCCATGGTCGCCCGGATCGTCGCGAGAGACCTGACCCACTACGTGCGCGGTGGTGGTCACCGACGCGCGGGGGCGCACCGTGCTGACCGGCGTGCTCGACCGGGCGCCTCCCGCCGGCTGACCGCGAGCCGCTCCCGCGGCTCCGTATGCTCGCCGCGATGCGCTTCGGGCTCGCGCTCCCGCAGTACGGTTTCTCGCTCCCGACCGGGCGGATCGGGTACGACGACACCGGTCGGTTGGGCACGCCGCGCCGAGGACCTCGGGTTCGACTCGGTGTGGTTGTCGGATCACTTCTTCTACTCGTTCGCCCGCTACGGTGCGGACCCGGCGCCGATCGACGCGCTGGAGCCGCTCACCGCGCTCGCCGCGATCGCGACCGGGACGGCGCGCGTGCGGCTCGGTGTCCTGGTCCTGGCCGCGGGGTTCCGGCCGCCGGAGCTCGTCGCGAAGGCCGCCGCCACGATCGACCAGCTGAGCGGAGGTCGGCTGGAGCTCGGGCTGGGCGCCGGCTGGCTGGAGGACGAGTTCGTTCGCCTTCGGCTATCGGTTCGGCTCGATCGGCGAGCGGTTCGAGGTCCTCGAGCGGACGCTGCACGGCCTGACACGATCGCTCGCCGATCCGGGGTCTCCCGGCCCTCGCCGGTGCAAGATCCTCTCCCCGATCTGGGTCGGGGGCAAGGGCGGACCCCGCCTGTTGCGGCTGGCCGCCCGCCACGCCGCCGGCTGGAACGTCGTGTGGCGGACGTCGCCGGAGGAACACGCCCTGCGGGTCGCGGACGTCGCGGGCCGCGTGCGGCCGCGAGGGCCGCGACCCGGCCACGTTCCGCAGGACGGTGGGGCTGTACGGCACGGTCGGGTTCACCGAGGACGATGCGCGGGCGCGCTTCGAGCGCGCCCGCGCATCGTTCCCGGTCGGGCGATGCGCGACGAGACCTGGGAGACGTGGCGGGCGGACACGCCTCAGCGGGTCGCCGGAGCAGGTGGTCGAACGCGTGCGAGCCTTCGAGGCGCTCGGCGTCGAGGAGCTGATCCTCTCTCCGTGGGCGCTTCCGTTCGCCGTGATCGAGCCGGAGATCGTGGACGTGTTCGCCGAGGAGCGTGATGCCGGCGTGCCGGTGAGCTCGGCGCGCGAGGCCGTCCTGGCCGTGCTCGGCGACGCGGGGAGCCGATCCACTGGACCGTGATCCAGGACCGGGCGCTCCGGGCCGGGTACCTCGATCCGTTCGTGGAACCCGACGTCCGTGGGGCCGTTCTCCGTGCGCTCCGAGCCCTGGTGGCCGAGGGCCTCGTCGTGAGAACCGAGACCGGGGTGTACGCGCTCGGCGTGATGCGACCGGAACGGCCGTCACGGTCGGTACTGGATCGGCGAGAACCGCTCGAGCTTCTCGAAGGAATGCTCGGACTCGATGGAGCGAACGGTGCCGGAACGCGAGCGCATCACCATCGAATGCGTGCTGGCTCCGTCCGGCCAGTACTTCACCCCGCGCAGCAGGTAGCCGTCGGTGATCCCGGTGGCCGCGAAGAAGCAGTCCTCGCTCGCGATCAGGTCCTCCGTGCGGACGACCCGATCGAGGTCGTAGCCCCGTCGATCAGCGCCCGGCGTTCGTCGTCGTTGCGCGGATGCAGGCGTCCCTGCATAGCGCCCCCGAGGCATCGTGAGGCCGCCGCGGCGATCACGCCCTCCGGCGTGCCGCCGATCCCCATCAGAGGAGGTCGACCTCGGTGCGAGGAGCGGCCGCGACGATCGCGCCGGCGACGTCGCCGTCCGTGATCAGGAACACGCGAGCACCGACCTCGCGGATCTCCGCGATCAGCCCCGCATGGCGGTCGCGATCGAGGACCGTGACCGTCACCTCTTCGGGCCGCTTGCCCTTCGCCTTGGCGACCTGCCGGATGTTCTCGGCGACCGGGGCATCGATGTCGATCACCTCCGCCGCGTCGGGACCGGTCGCGATCTTCTCCATGTAGAGCGCAGCGCCCGGGAAGAACATCGTGCCCGCGTGGCGCGAGCGCGATCACCGCGAGGGCGTTCGGTTGCCCGACGGCGGTGAGCCGGGTGCCGTCGATCGGGTCGACGGCGACATCCGTGCCGGGGCCGTCGCCGTCGCCGACCCGCTCGCCGTTGAACAGCATCGGCGCTTCGTCCTTCTCTCCCTCGCCGATCACCACGACGCCGTCCATCGACACGGTGTCGATCATCAGCCGCATCGCGTCGACCGCTGCCTGGTCGGCGGCGTTCTTGTCGCCATGGCCGATCCATCGGCCGGCGGCGAGCGCCGCCGCCTCGGTGACGCGCACCAACTCCATCGCGAGGTTCCGGTCGGGTCGCTCGGTCATCCTCGGTCCTCCCATCGATGGGTCACCGCGGGGACGTTCGATGCCTCCGCATCCTACGCCGCGGGGTTCGGCACCATCCCGCGCGCCCGGTACCACGCGAGCACGCGCTCGAGGGTGTCCTCGAGCGATCGGTAGACGAGCCCGAGCTCCCGGGTCGCGCGCGAGCCGTCGTACCGGTGCCCGTGCAGCAGCGCGCGGATCGTGGCCGGACAGACCGCGGGATCCTCGCGCACGCGGGCGATCACCCCGGTGAGCGGTGCGGCCGCTCGCACGAGCCTCCGGGGACCCGGACGACCCGTCGCGGCCGGCCCGTGTGACGACGCAGCAGCGTGGCGGCAGCGCGCATCGTGAGCGCCTCGCCCGATAGCAGGTATCGATGATCGGCCAGCCCGTTCCGGGCAGCGAGCAGATGTCCGGCCGCGCAGTCGTCGATGTCCACGATCGAGAACGACGTGTCGAGCAGGACGGCCGTGCGCGCCCGCGCCGCGTACGAGGAGCAGTTTCGCCGATCCGGTCGTGCGACCGGGCCCCTGGACCGAGGACGGGTTGACCGTGACGACCTCGAGCCCGCGTTCCCGCCCCGCCGCCCGCGCCTCCCGCTCCCCGAGGTACTTCGATCGCTCGTACGCGCGAGAGGAACCGTCCCCGGTGCACCGAGTCCTCGGTGCCGACCGTCGCCCGCCGGCTTCGCCGATCGCGGCCGAGGACGACGTGAGCACGAGGCGCGCGACCCGAGCGTCGGCCGCGGCCTGCACCGCGGTCACCGCGCCTCCGATGTTGGTCGCGTCGAGCTCCGCCGGGTCCCGCGGGCACATCCGATTGACGCCCGCGACGTGGTAGACCACGTCGCAGCCGTCCATCGCGTCCGCGAGCGCCGCGCTGATCGGTGGAGGTCACCGGCCACCGGCTCGGCCCCAGAGCTCCGACGGCCGCCGCGGCCTGGCGCCCGCGCGAGCGCGCGGACGGTCTCACCCTCGGCGACCAACGCCGGCATCACCGCGCCGCCGACGAACCCGCTTCCTCCGGTGACGAACGCCGTCATCGTTCACGCGCGCGCGTGAACGCGCCGGCGTACCGAGCGACGTAGTCGATCCCGGACCAGACGGTGACGATGGCGGCGAGCCACATCAGCCACTCGTCGAGGAAGCCGTCCCCAGAGCACGACGTCGGGGCGCCAGATCGCGACGAGGATCGCGAAGAACTGCAGGTTCGCCTTCGCCTTGCCGAGCCAGCGACGGGCTTCACGATCGATCCCTCGGCCGAGCTCGCGACGCCCCTTGAGGCCGAAGACGACGATCTCGCGCGCGATGATCACGAAAGCCACCCAGGCCGACGCTCGGCCGACCGCGACGAGCGCGATCAGGACGCCCGTCACGAGCACCTTGTCCGCGGTGGTGTCGAGGAACGCGCCGAGCGTGCGACGGTCCGCTTCCATCGGCGCGCGAGCCGCCCGTCGACGAAGTCGGTTGCGGCCGCGACCGCGAACGAGGACGCGCGGCGACGGCGTCGGCCCGGTCGCCCCGTGAAGCACCAAGCGCCATCACGATCGGCGTGAGCGATCACGCGCAACCACGTGATGCCTTCAGGAACCGCCGGCTCGCTCGTCGGCGCTGCCTCACACGCGCGCGAGCGTACCAACGGCGTTCGGCGGATCAGGTCGCGCAGGAGCTGGCGTACCTCGGCGGCCGTCGCGCAGGCGAGTGCGCGTGCGACGCGAGCGCGTTCGCGCCGGCGAGGTCGACGGCGCGAACGGCATCCTTGACGGCGGCGATCGACGGGCGGGCTCATCGACAGCTCTCGGACCCCGAGACCGATGAGCAGGGCGGTCGCCGTCGGGTCGCCGGCCAGCTCGCCGCAGACCGCCGTCGGCACGCCCGTCGCGGCTCCCGCCTCGGCGGTCGTCGCCGATCAACCGCAGCACCGCTCGGATGGAGGGCGTCGGCGAGCGTCGCCGACGCGCTCGTTGCCGCGATCGGCCGCGAGCGTGTACTGGGTGAGGTCGTTCGTCCCGACCGAGAAGAAGTCCGCACGTCGCGGCCAGGTGCGCGGCGGCGAGCGCCGCCGCGGGGATCTCGACCATGACCCCGACCTCGAGCGGAACGGTCCGACGTCCGCCGCCACGTGCACCGACCGCGGCGATCGCCGCTCGAGCTCGCTCGAGCGTCGCCACCATCGGGAACATCGATCCGGACGCGGATGATCGGCGGCGACGCGCACGATCGCCCGCAGCTGCGCGTGCAGGATCTCGGGTGCGCTCAGCGTCAAGCCGGATGCCCGCGGACGCCGAGGAACGGGTTCGCCTCGGGGCTGAGTCCGAGGTAGGGACGCGGCTTGTCGGCGCCGGCGTCGAGCGTGCGGCACCGTGAGCGGACGTCCGCCCGAGCGCGATCGGCGGCCGCGCGATACGACCGCCTCCTGTTCGGCTTCGCTCCGGCATCGCCGGTCACGACCGATGAACAGGAACTCGCGTCCGGAACAACCCGACGCCGTCGCACGCCGGCGGCGAGTGCGGCCGCGATGTCGGCGGCGACCACCGACGTTCGCCACTGATCGCGATCGTCTGCCGTCGTTCGTGCGGGCCGGCTCGCGGGCCGGCGCGCTCGCGCGGACCGTTCGACGTCCGCCGCTCGGCGCGCGTTCGCCTCCAGCAGGGCGATCGCCGACGGTGACGGGTCGAGGTGCACGACCACGCCGGTCCCGCCGTCGAGCCCGATCGTGACCCCTCGGCGATCCGGGCGATCGACTCGCCGAGCGCCGACCACGGCCGGGATCCCGATCGCGCGGGCGAGCACCGCGGCATGCGACGTCGGTCCGCCGTGCGGCGACGGCGATGCCCGCGACACGACGCAGGGTCCAGCCCGACCGTGTCGGCAGGCTCGAGGTCGCGCGCGACCAGGACGCCCGGGCGACCTGAGCCTCGGCCGTGCGGCGCCTCGACACCCAGCAGTCGCGCGAGCACCTGTCGCCCGACGCTCCGGAGGTCGCCGGCTCGCTCCCGGAGGTACGGGTCGTCCGAGCTCGTCCCAGCGCGGCCGCCAGCCGCGCGACGGCATCGCGCCACGCCTGCCGCCGCACCGCCGATCCGGGATGCCGTCCCTCGCGGGACCGAGCAGCGCCTCGTCCTGCAGGAAGAGCAGGTGGGCGTCGAAGATGGCCGCCTCGCCCGCGCCCGCGCGCGCCGCGACGCGCATCCCGCTGTCGGGCGATGTCGGCGCGCGACCGCGGCGAGCGCCGCGTCGAGGCGCGGCCGCTTCCGTCCTCGGGCGCGCCCGCGGCTCCGTCGGGACCGCGGAGCTCGGGACGTCGGAGACTGCCGGACGGGTCCGACGGCGATCCCGGGCGAGGCCGGGATGCCGCACGATCCGCCTTCCTCGCCGGCCGGTCGACCGACCCTGGGGTCGGTCGGACGCTCGGCGACGTCAGGTCCTCCGGTCGCTCGTCGAAGCGCGCGATCGGCGAGCGCCGCGGACCGCGTCGAGTCGCCGAGCGTCGCCTGCGGTCCGCTGCGCGACGACCTCGCATCCGTGGCCCTGCGGTCGACGCCGGAGCGTCGGCGACCGCGCTGCAGGCTGCGCGCGCTCACGCGACCGTCGGCCGGCCGTCACGGTCGCACGCGAACGTCGGCGTCGAACGACGCCGGCCGTCTGCACGAGCCTGCGGCCGGGCGGGCGTGCAGCCCATGCGGGAGGTCACGACGATCGGGAGCCTCGACCTCGGCTCCCGCCGGTCCGTCGGCTCGCCGGCGCGGTTCCGTCGCGCTGCCCGCCGATCGCGTCGTCCGAGGTGCGCGGTCTTCCCCGCGAGCCCGCCGAGCGCTTCGTGCGGCCACGCCGTCGAGCTGGACGCGCCGAGCTTCGCGGCGACGGCGGCCGAGACCGCGCCCTCGACGAACGGCGCGCCCGCAGAGCAGCACCTTCTCGCGACGCATCCGGCATCGAGGAACTCGAGCGCCATCTCCGCGGAGAGCACCGCGCTCCCGAGATCCATCAGGACGAGCACCCCGTCGCCGGACCACGCCTGCTCGATCGCCGCGCATGATCCGCGACCGCGTCGGTGCCGATCGGGTGCTCGTCGCCCGTCCTGTCCAGACCGCCGGCGGTCGCGATCGACAGGTCCGCGCCGCCCATCTGACGAGCGAGCTCGGCGACGCCCTCGGCGATCGCGATGGCTGTGCGAGACCGATGACGAGTGCCGACCACGTCCGGCCTCGATCCCAGGCCCGGGACGCGAGCACGCCGATCGAGCAGTCACGCCGTAGCGCGAGCGTCGCGCAGTCCGAGCACGGCGAGCCCGCGGTCGATCCACCAGACGCAGACGAGCGGTCCGGGAGTCCGAGGTCGAGGAGCACGCGCGCGGAGGCCGAGCATCGCGTGGACCGTCACGAACGACAGGAACGAGCGACTCGATCGACGAAGATCACCGGGTTGGCGATGTACGTCGAGGACCTGCTCGTAGTCGCGGAGGCCGCCGATCGACTCGCACGACGAAGTGGTTCGCGACCATGTGGACCGTGACGAGGACCAGCAGCGCCGAGCCCGGTGAGCGTCATGGTCCGCCATTCGCCCGCGGATCTCGGCGCGCGGCGATCGGCGACGGACGGCTCGCGGATCGCGGAACGTGGCCATCTCACCGGCTCCCGTAGATGTGCAGCGGCGCTGAACGCGAGCAGGATCGTCCCGATCACGCCGAGCGCCCACCAGAGCGCCTTCTGCCGGTCGGCGACGACGCCGCTGCCCACGAGCGCGACACGGATGCCGTTCAGACCGTGGTACAGCATCCCGAAGATCAGCAGGACGTCGAGGGACAGGAACAGCCAGCTGGTCGCGAGCCGAAGGAACCCGCTCCACGCCGACTCGCCGCGCAGGAGCATCGACAACACGGCGAGGTGCAGGTACAGGTAGCACGACGAGACCGAGCCCGGTCACGCGGTTGACCGCGAACGCCGAAGCCGCCGAGTGCTCGTCCCCGTGGATCGAACCAGCCGGACGCCGGGATCCCGACGCCCTTGCGCAGCACCGGACCGTCGTCACCGCGTCGCTCGCGCGCCCGGAGCTCCTGACCGCGTCATCCCGGCGTCACCGTTGCCACGGTCCGGCGTCCGCCGGCGAGCGTGCCGCGGAGCGCCATGATCCGCTCCGCCGGGCGGACGTTGGAGGGACAGGCCTCCGTGCATTCGAACGCGGCGTGGCATCGCCAGGCGCCGTTCGGATCCGTCGGCCCAGTCCAGGATCCGCTCGGGATCCACGCCGCGCGGCTCCTCGAGCAGCCGCTGCGCCGCCGCCAGCGCTGCGGGCCCCACGTACGTCGTCGGACGTCGCGGACGACCGGGCACGCGGACAGGCACAGTCCGCATTCGATGCAATCCTCGAACCGCTCGTACGTCTCGATCCCGTCGGGCGGCGGAGGCCTGCGGCGAGCGCGTCGCTCGTCCGGACCGTGCCGATCTCATCCGGGAACCGTTCGAACGAGCTGCCGCATGTCCACGACGAGGTCGGTGAGCACGGGGATGTTGGCCAGCGGCTCCACGGTCGCATCGTCGAACCGAGGGTGTCGGCGAGCGTCACGCACGCGAGGACCTCGCGGCCGTTCACGCTGCATCCCGCACGTGCCGCACGAGGCGTGGAGGCACGAGTGCCGGAGCGCGAGCGTCCGATCGCGATGCAGCTTGATCCACCGGAGGGCCTCGAGGACCGTGGTGCGGGCGTCCGACCGGCACCTCGAAGCCGTCGAACCGCCACCCCGGGTCGCCGCGCTTGTAGCGGTAGACGCGGAACGTCCGGAGTCGCGCGACGGGCCGTTCGGGTCCGGTCGCTCACGCCAGTCTCCGCTCGGTCTCCGCGTAGAAGGCGGTGTGGGGAGCGTAGTGACCGTGTCGCGCGTGGTCGAGCGTCGGTCGACGCCGAGCTTGCGGCAGACCACGTCCGCGCAGAGCTCCGCCATCCCGCGCAGCGTCGTCGCCTTGCCGCCCGTGATCGTGACGAACCCCTCGACGCCGTCCTCGGCCGCATGATCGATCGTCTTGAACGTCCGCGACAGCTCGCGGCCGGAGTCGGCCTCCATCGCGAGCCGATCAGCGGGCGCGCGGCCGACCACGCCGCCCGGAACGCGGCGCTGGGCGACGGCAGGGATCAGCTTCGACCCTCCTCGCCGCATCCGCGCGACGTGATCCTCCGGGACGTCGAGCTCGTCGGGGTCCTCGACGATCCACGAGCTGGTCCCGACGACCGAGAGCGCCCGCTGCGGCACGACGATGTCGCCGTCGCCGGATCGGTGCATGCCGGTTGATCACCATGTTGCAGAGGCGACCGCGCAGCGCGAGCATCACGCCGGGCGATGGACTGATCGGGACGTCGACGCCCGCCATGCGCGCGATCTTCTCCGACCACGGACCGGTCGCGTTCACGACGAGGTCCGCGTGGAGATCGCCGTCGCGAGCCGGTCACGTGGTCGCGGACCGTCGCGCCCGTGACGGCGCCGCCGTCGACCAGGAGGTCGAGCACCTCCATGTAGTTGTAGCAGCGTCGCGCCGTCCGTGCTTGGCCGTGGCGAAGAACCGCAGCGGCATCCGCATCGCGTCCATCGTCGCGTCGGGCACTCGGACGGCAGCCTTCAGCTCCGGGTTCAGCAGCGGCTCCAGCCGGAGCGCCTCCTGCGGGGTGAGCTCCTCGATCGGGATCCCGCATGCCTTGCAGCCCTCGACGAAGTCCGCGTAGTACTCCATGTCCTCGTCGGTGAGCGCGACGAACAGCCCGTCGTTCTCCTCGAACGATCCCGGAGCAGATCGCGCGCAGGATCGCGTTCTCCTCGATGCATTCGACCGCGGACTCGCGATCGTTCACCGCGTACCGCGCGCCCCGAGTGCAGCAGTCCGTGGTGGCGACCGGTGGTGCCCGAGGTGAACTCGCCGCGCTCGACCAGCGTGACCCGGATGCCGCGCAACGTCAGGTCGTGGGCGAGCGCGCCGCCGGTGCCGCCGCCGCCGACGATCAGGACGTGTGGCGCATCGCGGGATGCCCGCGGTGCGATCGCGTCATCGACGCGAGTATCGCACCGCGGCGATCGGCGAGCGGTCCTACGTGCTCGTGCCTCCTCTGTCTCCTGCCCCTCGGCGAAGCGCCACCTCTCGTGCTGCGTCCTCCTCGGTCTCCTGACCTTCGGCGAAGTCGCCGTGCTCTCGCCGTCCTCGGGGTGCTCCTGCTCCTCCTGACCTTCGGCGAACGACCCTCGTGCGATGCTCGTCGTGCTCCGTCTCTCCTCGCCCTCGGCGAAGTCGCCGTGCTTGCTCGTCCTCCATGCTGCTCCTTCTCGGTCGGGGTCGCGCGAGGAACGGTGGCCACCTCGGTCCCGCGTTCCGTCACTCCACCCAGTCGAACGTCTCGCGTGACGGCCTTCTTCCAGAGCGCGTACTCCTTCGTCGCGCTTGGCGGCGTCCATCTGCGGCTGCCACTCCTTGTCCTTGCCCCAGTTGGCGCGGAGGTCGTCGACGTCCTTCCAGAAGCCGACGGCGAGGCCGGCGGCGTACGCCGCACCGAGCGCCGTGGTCTCCGCCACCTTCGGCCGGATCACCGGCACGCTGCAGGACGTCCGCCTGGAACTGCATCAGCAGGTCGTTGTAGACCATGCCGCCGTCGACCTTGAGCGCCGTGAGCGTGACGCCCGAGTCGGCGTCCATCGCGTCGAGCGACCTCGCGGGTCTGCCACGCGGTCGCCTCGAGGGTCGCGCGGGCGATGTGGCCCTTGTTGACGTAGCGGGTCAGCCCGACGATCGCGCCGCGGGCGTCGCCGCGCCAGTACGGCGCGAACAGGCCCGGAGAACGCCGGCACGAAGTACATCGCCGCCGTTGTCCTCGACCGTCTGCGGCGAGCGTCCTCGACCTCGTCGGACGGCGCGAGATCAGCCCGAGGTTGTCGCGCAGCCACTGCACCAGCGCGCCCGGTGATCGCGATCGAGCCCTCGAGCGCGTAGATCGCCGGTGCGTCGCCGAGCTTCCAGCCGAGCCGGTCGTCAGCAGGCCGCTCTTCGACGGCACCGGCTCGGTGCCCGGTGTTGAGCAGCATGAAGTTGCCGGTGCCGTAGGTGTTCTTGGCCTCGCCGACGTCGTAAGCAGGCCTGGCCGAACGTGGCCGGCCTGCTGGTCGCCGAGGTCGCCCGCGACCGGGATGCCGCGCGAGCGTCGCCCGTCGCCGTCGCCGTAGACCTCCGGCTGGACGACCGGATCTCGGGCAGCATCGACCGCGGGACGCCGATCGCGCGAGCAGCAGGTCGTCGTCCCAATCGAGGGTCTGCAGGTCCATCAGCATCGTGCGGCTGGCGTTCGTCACGTCGGTGACGTGCGCGCCGCCGTCGGCGCCGCCGGTGAGGTTCCAGATGCACCCAGGTGTCGATGTTGCCGAACAGCAGGTCGCCGGCCTCGGCCGCGCGCCCGCGCGCCGTCGACGTTGTCGAGGATCCACCGGACCTTCGGCCCCGAGAAGTACGTGGCGAGCGGCAGACCGGTCTTCTCGCGGAACCGGTCCTGGCCGCCGTCGGCCGACGAGCTCGTCGCACGATGTCCTGGTCGGTCCGCGTGTCCTGCCAGACGAGCGCGTTGTGGATCGGCTTCGCCCGTGTCGCGGTCCCACACGACCGTCGTCTCGCGCTGGTTCGTGATCCCGACGGCGGCGAGGTCGCTCGCCGAGATGCCCGCCTTCTTCAGCGCGCCGTCGATGACCTCGTGCGTGCGCTGCCCAGATCTCCTTCGGGTCGTGCTCGACCCAGCCCGGCTTCGGGAAGATCTGCTCGTGCTCCTTCTGGTCCACGCCCACCACGCTGCCGCCGTGGTCGAAGATCATGAAGCGCGTGCTCGTGGTGCCCTGGTCGATGGCACCTACGTAGTCCGCCATCGCGGTCCTCCTTCCTCAGTCCGTCGCGATCGCCCAACGTCTCCGCGGCGGTCCTCATCAGGAGCCACGACGACGTGGCGCCGGGGTCCTGGTGCCCGGCGCTCCGTTCTCGCCGAGGTAGCTCGCGCGTCCTTTGCGCGCGACGAGCGGGATCGTCGCCTTCATCCCCTCTTCGCGCGGCCGCGGCCGACGCCGCAGCGCGTCGGCGAACGGCTGCGCCCGCGGCGCACGGCGGCCGCGAGCGCGTCCCGCGCCGGGCATCGAGGGCGTCCACCATCGTCTTGTCGTTCGGCTCCGGCCTTGCCTCGCGCCTGAACTCCCTCGACGCGCGGCGGCGACCATCGCCGCCCAATCCTCGATCGGTGAGCTCGGCCTTGCCGGCGGCCGTCGCCGCGCCGAGGCTGAAGGAAGAGCGTCCCGTACAACGGGCCGCCGGCGCCGCCGACCGCTCGAGACCAAGGTCATCCCGACGGTCTTGAACAGGCGCGCCGACGTCGCCGCCGGATCCGGCGCCGTCGAGCTTCGCCGATGACGGCCTGTCATCCCGCGGTTCATGTTGATGCCGTGGTCGGCGTCGCCGATCGCGGAGTCGAGCTCGGTCAGGTAGTCCTTGTTCTCGGCGATCGCGTCCGCGAACGCCCGGATCCAACCGCACCACGTCATCGTGCGTGACGGTCACGACCACCTCCAGATGGGAAGGCAGCGCGACCGAGGTCGCCGCCTCGCTCCGGCGTCCGTCTTCAGACCCCCCAGCGCAGTCCCGGCGTCTTCACCGGTGCGTCCCACAGCTTCGTCAGCTCGTCGTCGAGCTTCAGCAGCGTGATCGAGCAGCCCTGCCATCTCGAGCGAGGTGATGTAGGAGCCGATCAGGTTGCGACCGATCGCTGATGCCACGCCCGTCGAGGAACTTGCCGAGCTCGTTGAAGACGACGTAGAGCTCGATCAGCGGCGTCCCGCCCATGCCGTTCACGAACGCCAGCACGCTGTCGCCGCTCTTGAACGGAAGGTCGTCGACGATCGGCGTCGCCATCATCTCGACGATGTCGTGCGCCGGCTTCGACCTTCTCGCGCTCGCGGCCGGGCTCGCCGTGGATGCCGATGCCGATCTCCATCTCGTCGTCGCCGAGCTCGAACGTCGGCTTCGCCGGCCGCGGGCACGGTGCACGACGTCAGCGCCATCCCCATCGAGCGGCCCTGCGCGTTCACCTCGCGGCAGACGTCGGCGACCTCCTTCGAGCGGCCGCCGTTCCTCGGCCGCCGCGCCGGCGATCTTCTCCAGCAGCACGGTGGCGCCGACGCCGCGCCGGCCCGCCGTGTAGAGCGCAGTCCTGGACCGCGACGTCGTCGTCGACGAGCGACCGACTCGACCTCGATGCCCTCGTCGCGACGAGCTCGGCCGCCATCTCGAAGTTCATGACGTCGCCGGTGTAGTTCTTGACGATGTGCACGACGCCCGCGCCGCCGTCGACGGCCTTCGTCGCCGCCTCCATCTGGTCCGGGCGTGGGCGAGGTGAAGACCTCGCCGGGACAGGCCGCGTCGAGCATGCCCATGCCCGACGAACCCGCCGTGCATCGGTTCGTGGCCCGAGCCGCCGCCGGACACCAGGGCGACCTTGCCCTGGACCGGCGCGTCGCGCGGACGATGTGAGTAGGATCGAAGTCGGACCTCGACCAGGTCACCGTCGGGCGCCGCCGCGATCCCCTCCAGCTCCTCGCGGACGCACGTTCTGCCGGATCGTTGATCAGCTTCTTCATCCCGTTGTCTTCCCACCGTCCGGTCCGGGACTCGCTGCTGGCCCTGCGACGCGCGATCAGTCGTCTACGGATGGAGATCGAAGAGCCACTTCGCTGCGAGCGCGCCCGCGATCGCCGCCGATGATCGGTCCGACGACCGGGATCCACGAGTACGCCCAGTCCGACGCGCTCCCTGCGCCGGGATCGGAAGGATCGCGTGCATGATCCGCGGACCGAGGTCGCGCGCCGGGTTGATGGCGTAGCCGGTCGGGCCACCGAGCGACATGCCGATCGACCACGACCAGCAGCGCAACGGGAAGCGCCCCGTCGACGAGCACGCCGCCGATGGTCATGGAGCCCGCGATCCCCTGGATGTTGATGAACAGGCCGCCGGTCAGCTTGATGGCGATCGCGACGACGCCGAAGACCAGCATGAACGTGCCGATGATCTCGGTGATCAGGTTGGCCGCGGTCTTCCGGATCGCCGGCCCGGTGCAGAACACCGCGAGCTTCAGGCCCGGGTCCTCCGTCTCGCTCCAGTGCGCCAGGTAGGCGAGCGCACACGAGGATCGGCCCCGATCATCGCACCGATGAACTCGGCGACGACCGTTCCCAATGATCTGCGTCGTGGACCACGTCTTCAGGAAGCCGCCGGCCCAGAGCCCGACGGTCACCGCCGGGTTGAGCTGCGCCGTCCGCCGACGGACGGCGAGGCTCGTGACGATCCCCGACGAACACCGCCAAGCCCCACGCCCAGGTGATCACGATCCACCCGGAGTTCTGCGCCTTCGACTTGTTCAACAAGACGCCTGCGACCACACCGTCACCCAATACGATCAAGTGACGCCGTACCGACGACCTCGCCGAGGTACGGACGTTCGGAACTGCCATGCTGCCGACCACCCCCTTCTGGTCTCGCGCGGTGGCCCTGCGGGGCCGATCCCGGTCGGGCAATGGGACCGCTCGCCATGCCGAACAGCAACGGCCGGATCGGCGCCGGGGATGCGATGACGCCCGAAAGATGTTCGGCATCGCCGGACATCGCGTGCCGGATGATGCAGGCTTGACACAAAGTGGTACAGGTGGAGAAGGTGGCCGCGGTGACCACCGGGGTGAGTGCCAGCCGACGCGGGCGCCGCGGGCTCCGCCTGTTCGACGCGGACTTCGTGGGCGCTGGCTGCGAGCCTCCGCTGCCCAGATCGCCGCGCACCGGGACTTCCTCACCCAGCTCGACGCCGCGATCGGCGATGCCGATCACGGGGTCAACATGGATCGCGGCTTCGCGGCGGTCGTCTCCGTCGCCTCGGCCGCGGACGGTCTGTCCCCGGGCGAACTCCTGGTGCAAGCAGGCGCCGACGCTGGTGCTCCGCGGTCGGCGGCGCGGCGGGGCCGCTGTACGGATCCGCCCTTGCGCGAGGCGGGTCGACGCTCGGGGACGCGTCCGGACGTTCGGACTCCCGAGCTCACGGGTGCGCCTCGACGACGCATTGGCAGCGATCGTCAAGCTGGGCGCGGCCGAAGAAGGAGACAAGACGATCGTCGATGCATGGACGCCGGCGCTGCGGGCGCTCCGCGACGCCCGCTCGGCGCGGCGCGGTCGCGGCGTTGCACGCCGCGCGGAGTCGCCGCCGAGGCAGGTGCGGCCGCGACCACGCCGATGGAGGCCCGGAAGGGACGCGCCTCGTACCTCGGTCCGCGAAGCGTCGGGCCATCAGGATCCGGGGCGGCCTCGACGTCGCTGCTGTTCGGTGCGCTCGAGCGTGCGGCGGCGGAGACGCCGCCGGATCGCTGATGGGCGACCGCCGAGCCGCACGATCCAGTCGGTCGACCGCGCGGCACGGATCTTGAAGGCGCTCGCCGCGGGCTCACTCCCGGCTGGGGGTGAGCGAAGCCGGCCGAGCGCCTCGGGCTCGCGAAGACGACCGTCCATGGACTGCTTCGCACGCTCGAGCGCCAGGACCTCGTCGAGCAGGATCCGGAGACCGGCAAGTACCGGCTCGGCCCCGAGATGCTCCAGCTCGGCAACGCCTTCCTGGACCACCACGAGCTGCGGGGACGATCGCTCGTCGTGGGCGGACACGCTGGCGGAGCGGGTCGGGGAGGCGGTCCGCGTCGGCGTGCTCTACGGTCGAAGCGCGTCCTGATCGTCATCACGTGTTCCGCCCGGACGATTCCGTGTGCAGATCCTGGAGGTCGGCGCGTCCGTTCCCGTGGCACGCCTCGGCGCTCGGCAAGGTCCATGCCGCCTTCCTGCCGCTCGGACCGCCGGCGAACGCTGGTCTCGGGTCACGCTGCAACGGCTCACCGGACGGACTGATCGTCGACCCGCACGCATTGGCGCTGGCCCTCGAAGAGGTCGCGGCGGCCGGCTTCGCCACCGAGGCGCATGAGGCCGCGATCGGCGAAGGGGGAGGTCGCCGCCGCGGTGTTCGATCACCGCGGGCACCTGTCGGGTGCCGATCGGCGTCGTGGGTCCGGTCGAACGGCTCCTCCCGGCGGGTCCGGCGGCCGAGCTCGTCGTGGCGTTGACCGACACCGCCGGACGGCTCGCGTGGGAGATGGGCGCGCCCGGCGAGGGCGCGCCGGGACGCATCGGTCAGCTCCCATCCCTCGGGCGGGAAGGCGTGGGCGGGTAGGTCCGTGGGCGACGGTTCGTCGCACTCCTCATCGTCGGCAGTCCCTGGCGGTGTCGTTCTGCGGCACGTACGCTCGTGCGGGGAGGCGGACGCAACCATCGCTCGCGATCTGCCTTTCTGCCGATGTCGCGATGGCTCCGGTCGTTGCTGGTGCCGCTCGGGCCTCGCTCGCCACCGCGCGGAGTATCAGGCGTCTCCTCGAAGCGCCAATGGCGGCGCGCCCTGCGCTCGCGTCGGGCGTCGTGCACGTCGGCACCATTTCGCGACCTGGATCTCGTCGCTGTCGTTCACGACCGTCGCGGCGAGCGCCGTGCTCGTCCAGACCCTGTGCCGCTCCGGGTGGCCGCGTTCGGCCGGTTCATCGGCGAGCGACCCTCGCGTCGCGCCCTCCTCAGAGGGGATGGCGATCGCGGTCGCGGGCACGCTGGGGCGATCGTTGGCGGAGGGTTCGGGCGGAGGTTCGCGCGCGCCGGTCGGCGACGTCTGGCGCTCGCCGGCGCTAGGCCGTCTTCGCAGCGCGATCTACGCGTGCGACGTAAATCTTGCTGGGCACGGTGCTCTGCGCCAAAGAGCTCTCGCTGATCGCGTATTCAGCGTCGTCCTACGCGACGTCGGCCGTGGCGCTGGCTGGCGCGCGATTGGTCGCAGGCGGACCGGCCTTCACGGGGTACGCCCCGGCGAAGACGTGGCTCGATGTTCGTGTCGCCGATCACCACGCGGGCCCGCAGGCGTTCCTGGGTCTCACGACGTTCAACTACCTGCTCGGACGCGTGCGGGCCTCGATCGTCGCCGTCGCAGCCTGGCTCTGGCGGAACCGGTGGGGGCGACGCATCCTCGCCTGGGCGATCCTCGGCGAGGCGCCCGGGCCCGCGACCCGTCGTCGGTGGGGGCGGGCGTGTCGTCCTTGCCGGAGTCCACGTGGCGACCGCCGCCGGGACGCCGGCGGCCGACGTGGTGGCGGCGGAGTAGCCTCGCGCGCCATGCCGGACCCACCACGTTTCGTCACCGTCGGCGACTACGAGCTCCTTTCGCGCGAGACACATGCCGGAGGGTCTCGCCGCATTCGTGGCCGGCGGGGCGGGTGATGAGCGGACGCTCGCGTGGAACCGACAGGCGTTCGACCGATGGAGTGCTCCGCCCGAGGTTCCCGCAGGCGGCGTGGCGGCCGTCGCCCGTCCCTCGACGCAGCTCTTCGCCGATCGACTCGCGCTGCCGGTGCCGATCGCGCCGTGGGCCTACCAGCGGTCCGCGCACCCCGACCCGGCGAGCTCGCGGCGGCCCGAGCGGCCGCTCGCGCCGGGACGAATCATGTGCGTGTCGACGACCGCGGTGGACCTCCTCGAGGACGTCGCGGCGGCGTCGGCGGCGCCGAAGTGGTGGCAGCTCTACGTGTTCGCCGACCGCCGGATTCACGGCCGAGATGCTCGGGCGCGATCCCTCCGCCGGGCTACACCGCGCTCGTTGTGGACGCATCGATCTGGTAGCGCGCACGGCCTCCGCCACGCGCGAAACTCCGGGTCGGCTACGAGCCGCCGATCTCGCTCACGACCTTCGACGAGCCTCGCGTACGACCCTCGATCCAGCTGGGACGACGTCGCGCGTGGATCCGCGAGCACGCGCCTGGCTGCGCCGCTGCTGCTCATGGGGATCCTCACGGCGGCGGATGCCGAGCTGGCGGCGGCGGCCGGCGCCGACGTGGGTCGTGGTGTCGAACCACGGCGGCAGAACTGGCTGGACACCGGCCCTGCATCGCTCGACGCGCTGCCGGAGGTGGTCGAGACGCATCGGCGGGCGGATCCCGGTCCTCGTCGACGGGGGCGTTCGGCGTGGGACGGACGTCGTGAGGCGCTGGCGCTCGGGGCGCCTCGCGGTCACGACCGGACGACCGGCGGCCTGGGGGCTGGCGGCTCGGCGGCGAGGATGGGGTCGTCGACGTCCTCCGCATCCTCCGTGACGAGCTCGAGAACGCGATGACCCTCTGCGGGCGCGCCACCGTTGTGATATCACGCGCGAGCACGTGGCCCGCGCGCCAACCGGATGACGGTCGGCTCGCCCGTTGCCACCCTTTGCCGCCATGCCCGGGCATGACATCGCATTCGACGTAATTCGACGGCACGGCGACGCTGTCGGAGAACGCGTCAGGCGCTCGCGCGCGAACGCGCGGGTTGCGCGGATGGCTGCCGACCACGACACATCGAGCAATACGTAACTGAACGAAGTA
>ERZ1370068.11012-contig-9663_pt1 | contig 29685 bp, 39 predicted proteins | sample MGYA00561227_ERZ1370068 | MGnify/ENA primary metagenome ERZ1370068 (study PRJEB38410, sample SAMEA6850437) | metagenome | study: Metagenomic assessment of the ecological functions of the soil: analysis of the soil microbiota associated with the...
TTGCTTGCCAGCTGCGGCTTGCTTGGTCCCGGTCCACACCTGCCCCGCCGCCACGGCTTCAACTGCGAGGCGCGACTACGACGCCAGCGCCGACCTCGCGCGCGAACGCGCCCTCGCGTTCTTCCGCCGAACATGGGGGTAGGCGTCGGGCGTAGCCGACCATGCCCGCATCGCTGAGCCTGCTGGCCACGAGCTTCCTCACGGTCTTCGTCGGCCGGTGCTTCCGATCGTCAATCCGCTGGGCATGGCGCCGATCTTCCTGCGCCTCACGGCCGGCAGCTCGGCGGAGACGCGGGCGAAGCTCGCCTGGCTCATCGCGTTCTACGGCTTCGCGCTGATGAGTCGTGTCAAGCTCTTCGTCGGCTCGCACATCCTGGCCTTCTTCGAGCCTGACCGTGCCGGCGGTGCAGATCGCCGGCGGGCTGGTGGTGATGGCGGCCGGCTGGCGGCTGCTGCAGCAGGGCGACGACACCGGGAGCCGGGAGCGCCAGTCGGCTGCTCGGCGACGAGGCCATGCTGCGCCACGCCTTCTTTCCGCTGACCATGCCGCTCACCGTCGGCCCCGGCACCATCTCCGTCGCCATCACCCTCGGCAACAAGGGCGCAGCCACGCACGAGCTGCTGCCGCTCGGCATCGGCGCGCTGGCGGCGACCTTGGCCGTAGCCCGGCCGCGATCTATGTCAGCTACCGCTTCGCCGAGCGCGTGCTGCGGCTGCTCGGTGGATCCGGCACCGACATCTTCCTGCGCCTCTCCGCCTTCATCCTGCTCTGCCTCGGCGTGCAGATCCTGACCAACGGCCTGGGCGCCTTGCCCTGGCTGGCGCGCGGGTGAGACGGCGCACGGCGCGCGCCGTGACGATCGCCGGCCTCTCGGCTGTCATCTCCGTCAGCGTCCTGTCAGTATGGGCGCTGTATCGTCGCTTCATGATCGAAAGACGACGACGCGTGAACTGACGCGAGCGTGGCGCTCTTCGACGATCGAACCGGGCCGCAGGTTTCTTGGCAAAGGCGATCTGGCACCTCGGGTCGGCTTTATCGCCGTTCCTTGCGCGCCCACCAGCCGCACGAGCACGGACAGCGTCGATGGCGTAGCTGCGCCGTCCCGCTCTTCTTGCGTTAGCCCGCGTTCCCACCCACCGCGACCTCTGCTCGTCCGCGACGGCACGGATTCCATCTTGACTTCCAACGATGTGTCTATAATTTTTGGAATTATGAAATCGAAAGCTGCTATCGAAGCCCTGTCGGCGCTTGCCCAGGAGACGCGTCTGCGCCATCTTTCGCCTGCTCGTGCGCCAGGGGCCCGACGGCCTGCCGGCCGGCGCCATCGGCGAGCGGCTCGACATCCCGCCCCCACCCTGTCGTTCCATCTGGCGCAGCTCAGCCGCGCCGGGCTGGTGGCGTCGCGGCGCGAGGGCCGTTCCATCCTCTATGCCGCCGACTATCGCGGCATGAACGGGCTGCTCACCTACCTCACCGAGGATTGCTGCCAGGGTCGGCCCGAACTCTGCGTCGGCGCCGCCTGCAGCCCGCCACCGCCATCGCAATTTCCGATCAGGAGAAGACCGCCATGAAGCGCCTGCACGTCGTCCGTCGCCGTTAGCGACCTCGATCCAGTCCGTCCGGTTCTACGCCACGCTGTTCGGCGCCGAGCCGACGGTGCTGAAGAGCGACTACGCCAAGTGGATGCTGGAGAGACCCGCGCGTGAACTTCTCGATCTCCAGCCGCGGCGCCCGCAAGGGCGTCGATCACCTGGGCATCCAGGTCGAGGACGACGCCGAGCTGGCCGCCGTCGCCGGCCGCCTCGCCCGCGCAGGCGAGGCGGTGCATGAGCAGAAGGCGACCACCTGCTGCTACGCCCGCTCGAACAAGGCCTGGGTGCACGATCCCGAGGGCGTCGCCTGGAAACCTTCCACACCTTCGGCGCGAGCACGGTCTATGGCGAGGACCGCGCCGACGACGCGGCCGCCGAGGCGGGCAATCGGCCTGCTGCACGCCGACCCGGAACAGGCGAAGGCCGCCTCCTGCTGCGCGCCGGCGGCTTGACGCGAAACCGTCATATGACACTGGCATGATGCGCCGGCCAGCTGGCGGCGAGCTACTCTCGCGGAGAGAGACGCTCCATGGATAGCAAGACCTACAACGTTGCTGTTCGTCTGCACGGGAAACTCGGCGCGCAGCATCATGGCGGAGTCGCATCCTGCAGCGCCTCGGCCAAGGCCGCTTCGAGGGCTACAGCGCCGGCAGCCACCCGGGCGGCAAAGTCAATCCCTTACGCTCGAATTGCTGCAGCGGTTCCAACTATCCGACCGCCAACCTCCGCTCGAAGGACTGGCAGGAGTTCGCCGGCCCGGGCGCGCCGCCGCTGGATTTCGTCTTCACCGTCTGCGACCAGGCGGCCAGCGAGGCTTGCCCGCACTGGCCGGGCCAGCCCATGACGGCCCATTGGGGCGTCCCCGATCCGGCCGCCTTCGTCGGCAGCGAGGCCGAAAAGCGCGCGCTCTTCGCCGACGTCTACGGCCAGCTCTACAACCGCATCTCGATCTTCGTCAGCCTGCCGTCATTGCTGCGCTCGACCGGCTGTCACTGCAGCGGCGCCTCGACGAAGTCGGTCGCGACCTGGCCAAGCCGGCCTGAGCCCGAGAGCACGCGAACCCATGTCATCGGTAGATCTGCCGCGCCGTCTGGCGGCCGAGGCGCTCGGCACGGCGCTGCTGGTCGCCGTCGTCGTCGGCTCGGGCATCATGGGCGAGCGCCTCGCCGGCGGCAACGACGCCATCGCGCTCCTCGGCAACACGCTCGCCACCGGCGCCGCGCTGCCCGTGCTGATCCTCGTCTTCGGCCCCATTTCCGGCGCTCACTTCAACCCGGTGGTGAGCGCCAGCTTCGCGCCCAGCGCGCCCTGCCCGTGAGCGAGTGCGCCGCCCTACATCCCCGTGCAGATCGCCGGCGCCATCGCCGGCACCTCGCTCGCCCATCTGATGTTCGGCGAACCGCTGATCCAGGCCTCCAGCCACGTCCGCACCGGCCTCGGCGTCTGGACCGGCGAGATCGTCGCCACCTTCGCCCTGCTGCATCGACGATCGTGGGCTGCCTGCGCGCACAGCCTGACGCAGTGCCCTACGCCGTCGGCCTCATCATCACCGCCGGCTACTGGTTCACCTCCTCGACCTCCTTCGCCAACCCGGCCGTGACCATCGCCCGCTCGCTCACGAACAGCTTCTGCCGGCATCCGCCCCTCGACGCGCCCGATCCATCGTCGCGCAGGATCGCGGGCGCACCTCGCTGCGACTGCCCTCGCTCTTTGGCTGTGGCCCGTGCGCGACCGCGAGGAACGAAGCGCGGCGCAGGAAACAGCGCGCCAGCGTCAGCCAGCGTCTGCGGTGCGATCGACTACTCTCCGTCGCAATTGAAACACGACTCCTACACTCCGAAATCATCCTGAAACCCCCGCCGCCACAAACGACCGACGGCAACGACCATTGGCCCGTTGCTCGGGGCAGCTCAATCAGGAGATGTGCGATGACGGTCGACCATGCTGGCCTACATCATCCGTGGCGGCGAGGCGGGGCCGCGAGCGCCTGCGTCTCCTGGCGCGCGTGATGCGGCCGACGACCGCGATGCGCTGTTCGAGCGCGCCGGCTGCGGGAGGGGCTACGCTGCCTCGACGCCGGGTGCGGCGGCGGCGACGTATCGTTCGATCTGGCGCGCCGCGTCGGTCCGCGGGGCCGCGTGGTCGGGACGTGACCTCGACGAGGTGAAGCTTGCGGCCGCCCGCGCCGAAGCGGCCGCCGCGGGCATGGCGAACGTCGAGTTCCACACCGCTGACCTGGTCGGCGCTATCTGCCGCAGCCGGATTTCGATCTGGTCTATGCCCGCTTCCTGCTCACCCACCTGCGCGAGCCACAACCCGCGCTCGAGCGGCTCTGCGGCCTCGCTGAGCCGGGCGGACTGATGATCGTCGAGACATCGATTTCAGCGCACACTTCCAGCCATCCGCCGTCCTGGGCGCTGGCCGCGTATGTCGATCTCTTACCGGCGCGCGCTGGCGCGCGGCGTGCATCCGGATATCGGGCCGCGCCTGCCGGGCATGCTGGAGACCGCGGGCCTGGCACTCCGCGGGAGATGCAGGTCGTCCAGCTCGGCCTCCCCTGCGCGGCGAGGTGAAGCTGCTGAGCGCCGTCACCATGGAGGCGATCGCCGACGCGGTGATCGGGGTCGGCCTCGCCACGGGCGAGGAGATCGGAAGGGATCGTCGACGAGTCTTCATCGATCTCGCCCGCGACGAGACGACCGTCATGAGTACCGTTCGCATCGTGCAGGCCTGGGGGCGGAAGCCGGCTCAGCGTGCGGCCGCCGGTGAATACGCGACGACGGAGCGCAGGGTGCGCCCGCGCCCCGTCGAAGATCATGGGAGATATTGGTCGGTCGAGCCGGCGCTCAGCTGCCCTCGGTCATCACCTCGCCCGTCGGCGATACGACCACGCCGACGAAGCGCCGCCCTTCATCGCGATGGCGTGCCAGTAGTTGTCGCAGCCCTTCGAGAGGCCGGTCACATTGTTGTAGCCGGCGGCCTCGATCTTGTGCTTGGCCATGTCGGCGGTCGTGCCGTCGATCCGGTCGCCAGTGGCCGAGCATCCCGCCCAGGCCGGGCCGGCGGCCAGCATGACCACCGCCGCCAACGTGTAGACACCTGCTTTCCAGTTCATGACGATCCTCATTCTCGTGAGTTGACCTAGTGACGCCGACCGACCCCGTTGGAGTCGCCCGGCACGGGAAATTCTCCGTTGCGCGGGAGGAACACCTGCGGGCGCAGGTTCGTTCCGTGAGCTCCAACTTTGCAGCGGATTTTGCCTTGCATAGGGCAAGGTAAGTTCCCATATTGTTCCGAAGCCCTCACGCAAATATGACGAGCAGCTTTGAATTTCGCATTTCGCGACTCTGACCCTCGCCACCCGTCGAACGGTTGTCAGTCGGCCGGCGAATCCCCTATAAGCTCCCGCCTTTGCGGCGTCGGGCACCCTGGAGGCCGGCGCCTTTCGAACCATGAGGAACCAGCGATGACTGATGTCCACAGCTTGACCGCCGAGCTGCGGGAGCGGGCCGGAAGGAGCCGCCCGCGCCACACGCCGTTCGGGTCGGGTCCCTGCCGTCGTCTACGGCGCCAAGTCCACGCCCACCCTGATCTCGCTCGAGCCGCGCGAGCTCGACCGCGAGCTGCACAAGGCCGGCTACTACACCACCCTCTTCGACCTCAAGGTCGCCGGCAAGAGCGAGCGTGCTGCCGCGCGACGTGCATTTCGATCCGGTCACCGATCTGCCGATCCATGTCGACTTCATGCGCGTCACCGACAAGTCGCGGGTGCGCGTGCACGTGCCCGTGAACTTCAAGAACGAGGGCCTGTCGCCGGGCATCAAGCGCGGCGGCGTGCTCAACGTCGTGCGCCACGACATCGATGTGGTCTGCCTGGCCGGCGACATCCCGCACGCCATCATCGTCGATGTCGAGAGGCCTGGAGATCGGCGACAGCATCCATATCAGCATGGTGAAGCTGCCCGCGGGCGTGCGCCCGCGATCACCGAGCGCGACTTCACCATCGCCACCATCGCGCCGCCGACCGTGCAGACGACCGAGGCCGAGGACAAGGCCGCGGCCGATGCCGCAGCTGCAGCCGCTGCCCGAAGGCGCCGTCGCCGAGGTGCCGTGGCGGGCGCCGCCTCGGGAGCGCTCCCGGCGCCGCTCCCGGCGCAGGTCCGGCGGCGGGCAAGGCGGCAGCGCCGGCGGCCGCCAGCGGTGCGCCGGCGGCAGCGGCGCGCCAAGGCCCCGGCCGAGAAGAAGGCGCGCAAGAAGTAGCCGTGCCATGCTGCTGCTCGTCGGCCTGGGCAATCCCGGTCCGGGCCACGCGGACGACCGGCACAACATCGGCTACATGGCGGCGGACGCGATCGTCCGCCGCCATGGCTTCGGCCCCTACGCGCGCGAAGTTCACGGGCGCGACGGCCGACGGCGACGATCGCCGACGAGAAGATCGCCGTCCTCAAGCCCGAGACCTACATGAACCTCTCCGGCGAGTCCGTGGCCGCCGCCGCCCACTTCTACAAGCTGCCGCCGGAACAGGTGATCGTGATCCACGACGAGATCGACCTCGCCTTCCACCAAGGTGCGCGTGAAGCAGAACGGCGGCTCCGGCGGCCACAACGGCCTGCGCAGCATCGATGGCCATCTCGGCCCCGACTACTGGCGGGTACGCCTGGGTGTCGGCCACCCCGGCATTCCCGAGCTGGTCATCCACCACGTCCTGCGCCCTTCTCGAAGGAGGAGATGCCCCTGGTCGAGAAGCTGGTCGAAGCCGTGGCCGACGCCATCCCTTTGCTCGTCGCGTGGCGAGGCCAACCGCTTCATGAGCAAGGTCGACGTGACGCTCAATCCGCGGCCACCGCGAGGAAGCCGTCGCGGACAGCAGTCAGCAATCAGCTCGACGCTGACGCGCGTCCGCCGAAAGCTGACGGCTGAAGTGCTGACTGCTGAGGACTAACCTATGGGCTTCGAATGCGGCATCGTCGGGCTGCCCAACGTCGGCAAGTCCACGCTCTTCAACGCGCTGACGGCGACGGCGGCGGCGCAGGCGGCCAACTATCCCGTTCTGCACCATCGAGCCGAACGTCGGCCGCGTCGCCGTGCCCGATCCGCGGCTGCGAGCGTCCTGGCGCGCCTCGCCAAGTCGGCCAAGATCGTGCCGACCCAGCTCGGCTTCGTCGACATCGCCGGCCTGGTGCGCGGCGCCAGCAAGGGCGAGGGCCTCGGCAACCAGTTCCTCGCCAACATCCGCGAGGTCGACGCCATCGTCCACGTGCTGCGCTGCTTCGAGCGGCGAGGTCACGCATGTCGAGGGCACGGTCGATCCCATCGCGCGACGCCGAGACGGTCGAGACCGAGCTGATGCTGGCCGACCTCGACAGCCTGGAGCGCCGCGTCGACGCCGCCAGCCAAGAAGGCGCAAGCGGCGGCGACAAGGAAGCCAAGGCGCAGCTCGGCGGTCATGGAGCCGGTCCTGGCGGCAGCTGCAGGCCGGCCGGCCCGCCCGCAGCGTGCCCATCAGCGACGAGCAGAGGCCGCTGTTCGGCCAGCTGCAGCTGCTGACCAGCCAAGCCCGTTCTCTATGCCTGCAATGTCGACGAGATCGGCGGCAGCGACGGGCAACGAATGCGTCGGCGCTGGTCGCCGAGCAGGCGAAGGCCGAGGCGCGGCGACGGTCGTCATCTCGGCCGCGATCGAAGCCGAGGTGGCGACCTGACCGATCCGGCCGAGCAGCGCGAGTTCCTGGCCAGCCTCGGCCTCGAGGAGACCGGGCCTCGTCGCGGGTCATCCGCGCCGGCTACAAGCTGCTCGACCTCATCACCTTCTTCACCGCCGGGCCGAAGGAGGCCGCGCGCCTGGACCGTCCATCGCGGCGCCACGCGCGCCGCAGGCGCGCCGGCGTCATCCACACCGACTTCGAGCGCGGCTTCATCCGCGCCGAGACCATCGCCTACGACGGATTTCGTCGCCTGCGGCGGCGAGCAGGGCGCCAAGGATGCCGGCAAGATGCGGTCGAGGGCAAGGACTACGTCGTCCAGGACGGCGACGTCGTGCACTTCCGCTTCAATCTGTAGATCGGCTCAGTCCGCGTCGGCGACGAACTCGACGATCGTGCCGTTGATCCTGATCGGGCAGCACGGCCATGCCGAGAGCCGTGGTCGTGAACTTCACGCCCTTTGTAGTCCAGATAGTCGGCCGCATCGGCGAGGATGAGGCACGCCGATCCGCATCGCGGCAATCCATGGAGCGCCGTGTCGCGGCAGTGTCGATCTCCGGATAGAGGCGCTGCAGCCCTTCATGCGTGACGAACAGCAGCTCGCCCTCGCCGCAGTCGACGCGCAGGGAGTCGCCGTCGCCGGATATCGCGCCGGCGCCGAAGAGCCGCGCATAGGCCGGCGCGAGATCGCCCGGCCGCTCGACCACGGCGATGACCGCCTTCAGCGAGACCGCGCGGATCGCGTGCACGAGCCACGGCCCGCGCCGTATCAGATCGGGCGTCAGGTGCTGGCAGAAGAAGGCGCGCAGCCCCGGCGTCTCCTGCGGCGGCAGGAACAGCAGCCTGAAGGCGGGCAGCACCTCGCCCTCCTCCAGCTCCAGCGCGCGCTTCAGGTCCTTGGGCCCGTCGGGCGTGAAGCCGTTCGCCGCCAGCCATGTCGCCGTCTGGTCATTGTCGCGGCTGCGGAAGGCGAGGCCGAGGAGGCCTTCGCGCTCGGCCAGGAACTTGTCGAGATTGTTGGTGAACTGCGCTGGGATCGACAATGCCCAACAGCTCGATATAGCCCTGCTCCAGCATGATGCAGTAGTTGGCGGTGCCCCAGCCGATATGGCGGCCGCGCGGCGTGAGCCTGAGGCCGATCTTGTCCCAGGCGGCGCGCGCCGCCTCCAGGTCGCGCACGCCGACGAGCGTGTGGTCGATGCCGGTGATCGCGCTGGCGGGAATCAATGCACGTCCGACCAGACCTTGCGGTACACGGCATAGAAGCAGGCCGTCAGCACGATCAGGAACAGGATCACGCCGACGCCCATCCTGTGGCGGGCATCCAGGTTGGGCTCGACGCCCAGGACAGGAAGTACGCCACGTCGTGCGCCATCTGCGGCACCGTCGCCTGGGTGCCGTCGGCATAGGTCACCGCGCCGTCGCTGAGCGGCGCCGGCATGGCGATCTGAAAGCCGGCGGCGGAGAAACCATGGTTGAAGTTCATGCCCTCGTTCATCTTGAGGCAGGCCGGCGGGTCGCCATAACCCGTCATGATCCCGACGATATGGTCGGGGCCGCCCTCGCGCGCCTTGGCCATGAGCGAGAGGTCCGGCGGCAGGGCGCCGTTGTTGGACGCGCGCGCCGCCTGCTCGTTCGCGAACGGCGGGTGGAACTTGTCGGACGGCCGCCCCGGGCGCTCGAACATCTCGCCCTCATCGTTGGGGCCATCCGGTGACCTGAACGGATGCCGCCACCGCCTTGATCTCGTCCTCGCTCAGTCCGATGCCCGAGAGATGCCGGTAGCTCAGCAGATTCATCGAGTGGCAGGCGGAGCAGACCTCCTTGTAGACCTGAAACCCGCGCTTCAGGGCGGCCTGATCGTAGGTGCCGAAGATGCTGTTGAAATCCCATTCCTGATGCACCAGCGGATTCTTGGCCGCGATGTCGGCAATGCACTGTGCCTGCTCGTCCTGAGCGCTCGCCGCCGCTGGCTCCGAAGACAAGCGCGATGGCGGCGCTGGCAGCGAGCAATGATGCGGCGCATCACGCCTTCTCCATCGGCTTGGCATGGGCCCGGGTCGGGCGCGAACCCGCCGCCCTTCAGCACGGGTTCGCCTGATGCTGTGCGGCAAGGGATCGGGGCGCTCGAAGACGCTCAGGAGCGGCATCAGGATGACGAAGTGGAAGAAGTACCAGGCGGTGGCGACGCGCGCGATCACGACGTAGGCGCCTTCCGGCGGCTTGGCGCCGCAATAGCCGAGCACGACGGCGACGAGCAGGATGATCCAGAAGAACCACTTGTACACCGGCCGGAAGCGCGCGCTGCGCACGGGCGAGCGATCGAACCAGGGTTGCAGCGCCAGCACCAGCAGCGAGCCGAACATCAGAATCACGCCGGCCAGCTTGGCGGGCACGGCGATGAAGCCCATCCAGCTTGTGAGCCAGCCGCCGATGAAGTTGTCGGGCGTCGCCCGCAGGATCGCGTAGTAGGGCAGGAAGTACCACTCCGGCACGATTGCGGCGGCGTCTGCAGCGGGTTGGCCTGGATGTAGTTGTCGGGCTCGCCGAAGAAGTTGGGCGCGAAGAACACCAGCGCGGCAAAGACGATGCAGGAACACGCCGATCCCGAAATTGTCCTTCACCGTGTAGTAGGGATGGAAGGGGATCGTGTCCTGCGGCCCCTTGATGTCGATGCCCAGCGGATTGTTCGACTTGTGGTGATGCAGCGCCCACAGGTGCAGGAACACCACGGCGAAGATCACGAACGGCAGCAGATAGTGGAGCGAGAAGAAGCGATTGAGCGTGGGGTTGTCGACCGAGAATAGCCGCCCCACAGCCAGGTCACGATGCTCTGGCCGACGAGCGGGATCGCCGAGAACAGGTTGGTGATGACGGTGGCGCCCCAGAAGCTCATCTGCCCCCAGGGCAGCACGTAGCCCATGAACGCCGTCGCCATCATCAGCAGCAGGATGACGACGCCCAGCAGCCACAGCAGCTCGCGCGGCGCCTTGTAGGAGCCGTAGTAGAGGCCGCGGAAGATGTGGATGTAGACGACGATGAAGAACATCGACGCCCCGTTCATATGGATGTAGCGGATCAGCCACCCATAGTTGACGTCGCGCATGATGCGCTCGACGCTGTCGAAGGCCATGGTCGCGTGCGGCGTGTAGTGCATCGCCAGCACGATGCCGGTGACGATCATGACGACCAGCATGATCCCGGCCAGCGAGCCGAAGTTCCACCAGTAGTTCAGGTTCTTCGGGGTCGGATAGACCTGCTGGTGATGCATGAAGGTGAAGATCGGCAGGCGATGGTCGACCCATCGCACGATCGGATTCTTGAAACGCGGCGCGTCGCTCATGGTCAGGCCTCTTCGCTTCCTGTTCCGCACCGACGAGGACGACGGTGTCGCTCTCGAAGGCATAGGGCGGCACCGCAAGATTCTGCGGCGCCGGGCCTTTGCGGATGCGGCCGGAGGTGTCGTATTGCGAGCCGTGGCAAGGGCAGAACCAGCCGCCGAACTCGCCGCGCGGATCGCCCTGCTTCTGGCCGAGCGGAATGCAGCCGAGGTGGGTGCAGACGCCGACCAGGATGAGCCACTGCTCCTTGCCCTTCTGGACGCGGTCGCTGTCGGGCTGCGGATCCTTGAGGTCGGCGAGATTGACGTCCTCGGCGGCCTTGATCTCCTCCGGCGTGCGGCGGCGGATGAAGACGGGATGGCCGCGCCACGGCACGGTGATGCTTTGGCCGACCTCGATCTTCGAGATATCGACCTCGGTCGTCGCCAGCGCGAGCACGTCGGCCGCCGGGTTCATCTGATCGATGAACGGCCAGGCCACGGCGGCGACGCCGAAGGCCCCGATCGTGCCGGTCGCCAGCATCAGGAAATCGCGCCGCGTCTCGCCTCGTGTCGTGCCCCGGGGTCGCTGCGGCCGTCCCGCCTCCCCGTGTGCGCCATGCGCCATCGTTCAAAACCCCGTTGAAATTCGCCGGCCGGCCCCACGGCCCCGGCAGCTCGAAGAACGCCCGCTTATAGCACCCGCATGAAAGCCGACACCCCACCGGTCTGCGACAAACCGACGCGGAAATGCGACCCGTCCCCAATGCCGTCGGCCAGCGGTATAATTGAAAATCAGGCCGTTGCAAAGCGCCTGTGCCAACCCGCCCAGCCGCCGACCGGCCGCCATGCGCCTCGCCCTCTACGAACCCGATATTCCCCAGAATACCGGCACCATCCTGCGGCTGTCGGCCTGCCTGGGCGTGGCCGTCGATATCGTCGAGCCCTGCGGCTTCGTGCTTCGACGATCGGCGTCTCCGCCGCGCCGGCATGGACTATCTCGACGCCGTCGATCTCACCCGCCACAGCTCCTGGAACGCCTACCGGGTCTGGCGCGCCGGCAGCGACCGGGCCGGGCGCCTGATCCTGCTGACCACCAAAGGGCGATACGCGCGTACGCCGACTTCTCCTATGCTCCCTCCGACACCCTGATGTTCGGCCGCGAATCCGGCGGCGTGCCGCCGGAGGTGCACGAAGCCGTCGACGCCCGCCTCTTCATTCCCATGAAGCCCGGCATGCGCTCACTCAACATTGCGGTCGCCGCCGCGATGGTGTTGGGTGAGGCGCTGCGCCAGACCAAGGGATTTCCCGCCCAGACCGCCGATGACCCTGCCGAGCGCTGAACAGCAGTCCCGCGCCACCGCGCTGGTTCGCCGAACTGCGCGACCGCATCTGCGCCGAGTTCGAGCGGCTGGAAGACGAGCTCACCGGGCAGCTTCGCCGAGCGCGCGCCCGGCCGCTTCGAGCGGACCGAATGGCGCCGCCCGACCGAGGACGGCAGGCGAGGGCGGCGGCGGCGTGATGGCGGTGATGCGCGGCCGCGTTTTCGAGAAGGTCGGCGTCAACATCTCGACCGTCCACGGCGCCTTCTCCGAGGAATTCCGCAAGCAGATCCCGGGCGCCGCCGAGGCGGGCAGTTCTGGGCAAGCGGCATCAGCCTCGTCGCCCACATGCAATCGCCGCTGGTGCCGGCCGTGCATATGAACACCCGCCATATCGTCACATCGATCGGCTGGTTCGGCGGCGGCACCGACCTGACGCCGATGTTTCCCGAGCCGCTGGATACCGCCGATTTCCACGCCGCGCTCGAGGCCGCCTGCGCCGGCCACGACCCCACCTACTACCCGCGCTTCAAGAAATGGTGCGACGAGTATTTCTTCCTCAAGCACCGCAACGAGGCGCGCGGCGTCGGCGGCATCTTCTACGACAATCTCGACACCGGCGACTGGGACGCCGACTTCGCCTTCACCCGCGACGTCGGCACCACCTTCCTCGAAGTCTATCCGCGCATCGTCCGCCGCCACATGAACGCGCCCTGGACGCCGGAGCAGCGCCGGCGCCAGCTGATCCGGCGCGGCCGCTACGTCGAGTTCAACCTGCTCGTACGACCGCGGCACGCTCTTCGGCCTGAAGACCGGCGGCAACATCGACGCCATCCTCATGAGCCTGCCGCCGGAGGTGATGTGGCCGTAGCGGAAAGCTCCTTCAACATGGCCATGCATGCTTCCCGGTCCGCCTGAAAATCACCCGCGATCCACCAGTCTTCGAGCTTCGCCATCAAGCGGCCGACAGCGGGGCCGGGCGGGACGCCGAGCTTCACGGCGTCGCGCCCTTCGAGCGGAAATCGCGGCACGGCCCCTCGGCCGCCGACTTCAGCACAGCGATCCACGCCTCGGTCACCTGCGGATCCATGGTAGTGCCGCCGGCGACCGCCGTCGCCCAGGCGATAAGCGCGCGATCGCGGTAGCGCGCCGGCCCCAGCCGGTAGATCAATCGGCGAGCGCGCGGGAGCATCGAGATCGGGCGACGGCTCCAGATCGCCGGCAAGGCCGATCAGGCGATCTCGCTCGGCGTTCGAGAAGCGCAGCCGTGTCGCCACCGCCAGCGCGCCGGCATCGCTGCCCATCCAGGAGCGCCGCCAGCCGACGCAGCGGATCCACTCCGCGGCACGAGGTCGCGCGGCGCACTGCCCTCGATCGCGACCAGCGCGCGCAAGCGGTCGTTCCGCGTCGCCTCCGGCAGAAAATGCGCGAGCACGCCGGTCTCGCCCATGAGGTCGACGACGTCGGCGGGCTGCGGCGCGCTCAGGAGCTTCAACGTCTCGGCGCAGATGCGTTCGCCCGACAGCGTCGGCAGCAGGGGAGCGAGGCTGCGGCAGGCGGCGAGCGCCGCCGCATCCGGCGGCGGTTTGCCGTAGTGGGCGTGGAAGCGGAAGAAGCGCAGCAGCCGCAGCACGTCCTCGCGGATGCGGGCTTCCGGCTCGCCGACGAAGCGCACGCGCGCTGCGCCCTGAGATCGGCCACGCCGCCGAACGGGTCGTAGATGCTCCCGTCCGCGCCGCAGAACAGCGCGTTCATCGGTGAAGTCGCGGCGCGAGGCGTCGACCTGCCAGTCGTCGGTGTATTCGACCTTGGCGTGCCGGCCGTAGGTCTCGACGTCGCGCCGCAGGGTCGTGATCTCGAAATGCCGGGCGCCGATCACCGCAGTGACCGTGCCGTGCTTGATGCCCGTCGGGATCGCCTTGATGCCGGCGCGCGCCAGCAGGTTCAGCACCCGCTCCGGCGGCTCGTGGGTGGCGATGTCGACATCGCGGACCTTGCGCCCGAGCAGGGCATCGCGCACGCAGCCGCCGACGAAGCGCGCCTCGCCGCCGGCCGCCGACAGCGCGGCCATGACGGCGACCGTTTCCGGCGCGGTCATCCAGGGTTGCGGGTCGAGCCGGTCGCTGGGCTGCATCGGCGGGTCGGGGAGCACTCAGTTGGGGTTGTCGCCGAAATAGCCCGGTTTGATCTCGCCGTCGATGATTTGCGCCGGATGATACTGACCGCGCCCGGCGTCCTCGAAGAGATAGAGCGCCAGCAACGTTACGATGACCAGGATGCCGCCGGCAATGACGAGCCAGGACCAGGGCATCTCCATCGGCTGGGTGGCGGCGCTCGGCCGCGCCCGGCCGCCGACGCGCCAGCGTCATGTACAGGACGTAGACCGCGGTCGGCAGCGCCAGCGGCAGGACGACGGCCAGGAACGCCCTCACGGCGCATCCCCAACAGGTCAGCGAGATTGACGAGCATGCCGGCGGTGGCGCCCCAGATGTAGTAGTCGCGCCAGGGGAAGACATAGAAATAGCGGGTCTTGCCCGGCGTAGACCCGGCTGTGCCGCTGGCGGCTCGCGGGATCGAGGATGAAGGCGAGCGGCACCTCGAACACCTCCGCCACCTCGAAGGGGTCCGGCGCCAGTGATGAACGGCGGCGCGACCAGGCCGACCACCGGCGTCACCTCGAAGCCGGTGCGCGTCACGTAGGTGTCGAGCCGGCCGATGGGCGTGACGAGCGCGCGGGCGAGGCCCGATCTCCTCCTCCGCCTCGCGCAGGGCCGTGGCGAGCGCATCGGCGTCGCCGGGCTCGACGCGCCCGCCCGGGAAGCTGATCTGGCCGGCATGGTCCTGCAGGTGATCGCGTGCGCCGCGTCAGCAGCACCGTCAGCCCTCCGGCCGTTCGACCAGCGGCACCAGCACTGCGGCCCGCGTCAACAGGCGGTCGGGCAGCATGTCGGGGTTGAGGTCGTGATCGCCGCGGCGCAGGCCCGGGGCGGGGCGGCCGCCAGGCGGGCGAGGACGTCAGTCCCGGCTCACGCCGCCGGATCGCTGCGCCCCAGCGGAAAGAACTGCTCCCTGCTCCATACGCCGTAGACCTCGTCACCGCCGATGCGCTGCATCTGCGCGAGTTCGACCAGCTCGTAGAATACCGGACGCAGTATCGCGCGCCTCCAGGCGGTCGCGCACCAGGATATAGGGTCGCGGCTCGCGGCTGTCAGGGTCGTAGGCGACTCGGATCGGATGCTGGGCGTCCGCCGCCACCTCGTCGTCGAGGTTGGTGCGGAAGGTCAGCGTCTGCGCTGGGCCGGCGCCGGCCGCGTTAACCTCGACGGCGGTGAACGGCACCTCATCAACCTTAATTCTGCCGCGTTCGACCGGCGTTACCAGCCAGTAATCACCGTCGTCTTCGCGTCGCAGCACGGAGGCGAAGAGTTTGACCAACGGTTTGCGGCCGATCGGCGAACCGTGATAGAACCACGTACCGTCCCGGCCGATGCGTATGTCGATCTCGCCGCAGAACTGCTGGCGCGCCGAACTCCCGACCCGGTCGCCCGTCGCCATGGCGCGCAGGCCCTTGAGCGGATCGATCAGCGAAGATGGCGAGCCGGGCATGAGCGACCGCCCTCATTTCACAGCGATGGAGTTGCCGGCGTGACGAATATCGACGTAATGAGCCCCGCGATGCCCGCCGACGAGACCTCGGCCGACAAGCTGGCGGGCGAGATCGATGCCCTCGGCCAGCGTCTGCCGGCAGGTGAGACAGAGCATCGGGCGCGTCATTTTCGGTCAGCACACGACCATCGATCAAACCCTTATCACGCTGCTGGCCGGCGGTCACGCGCTGCTGATCGGCGTGCCCGGGCTCGGCCAAGACGCGGCTGGTCGAGACGCTCGGCATCGTCGTCGGCCTCGACGACCAAGCGCGTGCAATGCACGCCCGACCTGATGCCGGCCGACATCGTCGGCTCCGAGGTGCTGGAGGAGAGCGACACCGGCCGCCGCTCGCTTCCGCTTCATCCAGGGCCCGGTGTTCTGCCAGCTGCTGATGGCCGACGAGATCAACCGCGCCAGCCCGCGCACCCAGTCGGCTCTGCTGCAGGCCATGCAGGAGCACCGCGTCTCCGTCGCCGGCCACGTATCATCCGCTGCCCGCGCCCGTTCCACGTCCTGGCGACCCAGAACCCGCTCGAGCAGGAAGGCACCTATCCTCTGCCCGAGGCGCAGCTCGACCGCTTCCTGATGGAAGTCGACGTGCCCTACCCCGATCTCGAGGCCGAGCGGCAGATGCTGATCGTCACCGACCGGGCCGCAGGAGGACAAGGCGGTCGAGGTGATGACGGCCGAGGAGCTGCTGGCGGCGCAGCGGCTGGTCCGGCGCGTGCCCGTCGGCGAGAGCGTCGTCGAGCGCGATCCTCGACGCTGGTGCGCTCCGGCCGCGCCGAGAGCAGCGACATCGACGAGGTGCCGCGCGCCACGTCGCCTGGGGCCCGGGTCCGCGCGCCAGCCAGGCGCTCATGCTGGCCGCCGCGCGCGCGCGCCGTGCTCGACGGCCGCTTCGCGCCCTCGATCGACGACGTTCTGGCGCTCGCCCATCCGGTGCTGCGCCACCGCATGGCGCTCAGCTTCTCGGCCCGCGCCGATGGGGTGACGCTCGACCGACGTCATCGGCCGTTTGTGCGCGCCGCTGGCGTGACGCGCCGCGCGAGGCCGCGTGATGGTCGCATCCCCGCCCTGCGGCAGCGCGCCGAGCACCTGGCCTCGACGCTGCCGGCCCTGCAGGTGGCCGCCCAGCAGATCGCGCTCACGGTCGCTCAGGGCGTCGCATGGCCGCCGGCGGGTCGGCCAGGGCGATGCCTTCTGGCAGTTCCGCCGCTACCATGCCGGCGATCTCATCACCAAGATCGACTGGCGCAAATCGGCCAAGTCGCAGCATCTGTTCGTGCGCGAGACCGAATGGGCGGCGGCGCAGAGCGTCTGGCTGTGGCGCGACGGCTCGCCGTCGATGCGCTATCGCTCGAGCGAGCGGGTGCCGAGAAGCTCGAGCGCGCGGAGCTGCTGACGATCGCGCTGGCCGCGCTGCTGGTGCGCGGTGGCGAGCGCATCGCCCTGACCGGCTCGGACGCCGCCCCGCGACCGGCCAGGCCGCCCTCAACCGGCTCGCGATCCAGCTGCTGCGACCGAGCACCCAGAAGGAGAGCCTGCCGCCGATCGAAGAACTGCCGCGCCACTGCCCACATCGCCATGTTCGGCGACTTCCTGTCGCCCTTGCCGGAGATCGAGGCGACCGTGCGCGCCTTCGCCGACCAGGGCGTTCACGGTCATCTGATGCAGGTGCTCGATCCCGCCGAGGAACTGCTGCCCTTCGCCGGCCGCGTTCAGTTCGAGGGCCTGGAGGGCGAGGGCAAGCTGCTGCTGAGCCGCGTCGAGTCGGTGCGCGCCGACTATGCCCGCAAGTTCGAGGACCATCACCAGGGGCTGATGGCGATCGCCCGCACCGTCGGCTGGAGCTACGCCCGCACGCGCACCGACAGCCCGCCGCAGCCGGCGCTGCTGGCGCTCTACCAGCAGCTCGTCGGACGTGGACAGGTTCTAGCCGATGTGGACGCTCGGCAGCTTCGCCTTCGCCGCGCCGTGGATGCTGCTGACGCTCCGCCGGCGTGCCGCTGCTGTGGTGGCTGCTGCGTCTGACGCCGCCGGCGCCGAAGCGCCTGCGAGTTTCCCGCCATCCGCCTGCTGCTGGATCTGATCCCGCGCGAGGAGACGCCGCATCGCACGCCGCTCTGGCTGATCATCTTCCGCATCCTGCTGGCGACGATCCTCATCATCGGGTTGGCCCATCCGCTCATCAATCCGGTGCGCCAGTTCAGAGTCGCTCCGGCCCGCTGCTGCTGGTGGTCGATGACGGCTGGGCGGCGGCGCCGCGCTGGCCGCAGCGCCTGCAGGCCATGACCGACCTGATCGACCGCGCCGAGCGCGAGGGCGATCGGTCATGCTGCTGACGACGGCGCCGCGCGCCGACGGCCAGCCGATCGCCGCCACCGGCGTGATGACCGCCGCCCAGGCGCGCGGCGTCGATGCAGGGCCTGACGCCCCAGCCCTGGGCGACCGATCGCGCCGCCGCGCTGGCGGCGGTCGGCCGCACTCAAGCCGGAGGAGCCGATCAACAGCGTGTGGATCAGCGACGGCATCGTCACCCGCAAGGACGATGCCGGCCTCGCCCTCGCCGACGCGCTTGCAGCAGCTCGGCCAGCTCACGGTCATGCGCGACATCCCCGACAACCTGCCGGTCCTGCTGCTGCCGCCGCCGCATGAGCCGGGCGCCGTGCGCCATCAAGCTGGCCCGGCCCGCGGGCGGCGCGCGCAGACCGTCGCCGTGCGCGCCATCGCCGGCGACGGCCGCCTGGTCAGTGCGCCAGGACGTGACGTTCGCGGCCGGCAGCGCCGCGACCGCCGAGCGGGTCGTGCTGCCGACCGAGCTGCGCAACCGCATGGCGCGCCTGGTCGTCGAGAGCCAGAATTCGGCCGGCGCCACCGTGCTGTTCGACGAGGGCTGGCAGCGGCGACCGGTCGGCATCATCGCCGGGAACGCCCAAGGCGAGGAGGAGCAGCCGCTGCTCGGCAACACCTACTACGTCGAGCGCGCGCTCGCCCCTTCAACGAGATCCGCCATGGCGACGTCGATGCGCTCATGCAGCGCAAGCTCGCCGTCATCGTGCTCGCCGATATCGGCAACCTGACGCAGCCGCAGATCGACCGCCTGACCGCACTGGGTCGACAATGGCGGCGTGCTCATCCGCTTCGCCGGCACCTGGCTGGCGCAGCATGCCGATCCGCTGCTGCCGGTGCGGCTGCGCGGCGACGGATCGGGCGATGGGCGGCGCCATGTCCTGGGCACAGCCGCTGCGGCTGGCGCCGTTCCCGAGCACGGGCCCGCTGGCCGGGCTGGCCGTGCCGCCCGACGTGACCGTGCAGCGCCAGGTGCTGGCCGAGCCCGACATCGACCTCGGCGACAAGACCTGGGCCCGGCTCACCGACGGCACGCCGCTGGTGACCGGCGCGCACCAGGGCAAGGGCTGGGTCGTGCTGGTGCACACCACCGCCAACGCCGACTGGTCGATCGCTGGCGATCTCCGGCCTGTTCGTGGAAATGCTGCAGCGGCTGGTCGAGCTCAGCGAGGGCTTCGTCGGAGACCGCCGCCGAGCAGGCGCTGCCGCCTCTGGAAACGCTCGATGGCTGACGGCCACTCACGACCCCGCCGGCCATCGCGGTCGCCGCGACCCGTCGGAGATCGCCGCCAGCGCGTGCCGGACCGCGCCATCCGCCGGGCTACTATGGCCGCGGCAACACCCGGCGCGCCCTCAACATCTCCGCCGGCATCACCAGCTACGATGCCGCTCGGCGCCATGCCGTTCGGCGTCGTCGAAACGGCATTCGCCCGCTCGCCGGAGATCGATCTGAAGCCGTGGCTGCTGGCGCTGTGGCCGTGCCTCCTGGCTCATCGATCTGATCATCGCCCTGGCGCTGCGCGGCTGCTCCTGGGCTGGCGGCGCACGGCGCGGCTGGCCGGGGTGGCGCTCCTGCTGCTGATGCCCATGACCGCGCGCGGTCAGGATGCCGACAGCAAGAGCGATCCCGACGGCTTCGCCATCGCCGCCACGACCCAGACCCGCCTCGCCTATGTCAAGACCGGCATCCCCGAACTCGACGCCACCAGTCGGGCCGGGCCTGATCGGCCTGACCGCCGTGCTCAACGATCGCACCGCGGTCGAGACCGGGCCGACCCATGGGCATCGACGTCGAGAGCGACGAGCTGGCCTTCTTCCCGCTGCTCTATTGGCCGATATCGGCGGACCAGCCGCCGCTCTCGGACACCGCCATCGAGCACGTCAACGCCTATCTGCGCGGCGGCGGCACCATCCTGTTCGACACCGCTGGACCAGAGTTCCGGCAGCTCCGGCGGCGGCTATGACAGGCCCGGCATCCGACGCCTGCGCGATCTCGCCCGCGGCCTCGATATCCCGCCGCTGATGCCGGTGCCGCCCGATCACGTGCTCACGAAATCGTTCTACCTGCTGCAGGACTTCCCGGGCCGCTGGACCGGCGGCGAGGTCTGGGTCGAGCGCGGCGAGGAGCACGTCAATGACGGCGTCTCCTCGGTGATCATCGGCGGCAACGACTGGGCGAGCGCCTGGGCGGTCGACAGCGACCGGCCGCCCGATGTTCGCGGTCGTGCCCGGCGGCGACGCACCAGCGCGAGATGGCCTACCGCTTCGGCGTCAACCTCGTGATGTATGCGCTGCACCGGCAACTACAAGTCCGACCAGGTGCACGTGCCGGCTCATCCTGGAACGGCTGGGGCAGTAGAAGATGCTTCGGCAACCTGCAGATCGAGTTCTCGCCGGTCGTGCCCTGGCCGCTGATCGCTGGCGTGATCGCGATCGCTGGCGCTGCTGGTGCTGCTGTTCGGCCTGTGGCGGCGCGCGCGCGGCACCGCCTGGCGGGCGCTGGCGGCTGATCGGCCTCATCGGCGCCATCTGCCAATCCCTCGGTCGTGCGCGAGGAGCGCAACTACATCGACGACGTCGCGGTGGTCGTGGTCGACGATCAGCGCCAGCCAGCACATCGGCAACCGCGCCGCGAGCAGACCGCGACCGCGCTCGCCGAAGTCGAGAAGCGCATCCAGCGCGCTCCCCATGTCGAGCTGCGCGTCGGTGCGCGCCGGCGCCGACCAGCACCGAGCGCCGGCGAGCGGCGGCACCCGCCTGTTCGACGGCGCTGGCCCGCGCCCTGGCCGACGTGCCGGCGACGCGCGCATCGCCGGCGCCGTCTTCATCAGCGACGGCCAGGTGCACGACGTGCCGACCGGCCTCAAGGACCTCGGCTTCGACGCGCCCGTGCATCTGCTGCTGACCGGCACGCGCCGACGAGATCGACCGCCGCCTCACGTCGTCACGAGGCGCCCGAGCTTCGGCCTGGTCGACAAGCGACGTCACCATGACCGTGCGCATCGACGACCGGCGCGGCGAGCACCGATCGGCGCGCTGCCAAGGTCGACGATCATCGACCAGGACGGCCAGCCCAGACACCGCGTCGACCTGCCCATCGGCGTCGACCGGAGATCGCGCGTCCATCTCGACATCGATCCCGGCGGCCGACGCTGATCGAGCTCGCAGGTCGAGCCGGGCGACCGAGCGAGCTGAGCCTCGTCAACAACTCGCGCCGTCGCCGTCGTCAACGGCGTGCGCGACCGCCTGCGCGTGCTGCTGGTCTCCGGCGAGCCGCATGCCGGCGAGCGCACCTGGCGCAACATGCTGAAGTCCGATCCGTCGGTCGATCTCGTCCACTTCACCATCCTGCGCCCGCCCGAGAAGCAGGACGGCACGCCGATCAACGAGCTGTCGCTGATCGCCTTCCCGATCGCGCGAGCTGTTCGAGCGAAGCTCGACGAGATTCGACCTCGATCATCTTCGACCGCTACCGCCGCCGCGGCGTGCTGCCGCGGGCCTATTTCGAGAACATCGCGCACTATGTGCAGCGAGGGCGGCGCCCTGCTCGGATGCGGCCGGCGCCGAGCTTCGCCACGCCGCTCAGCCTCTATCAGTCGCCGCTCGGCGACGTCCTGCCGGGCACGAGCCGACCGGCGAGGTGATCGAGCAGGGCTTCGACCCGCAGTCGACCGCACGTCGGCCTGCGCCATCCCGTCACCGCCGACTCTGCCGGCGCGGCCGGCGACGCAGCCGACCTGGGGCCGCTGGTTCCGCCGTCGTGCGCGCCACCGTCAAGAGCGGCACCACCGTCAGCGAGCGGGCCCGACAGACGAGCCGCTGCTGATGCTCAACCGCTACGGCAAGGGCCGCGTCGCCCAGCTGCTGAGCGATCAGATCTGGCTGTGGTCGCGCGGCTACGAGGGCGGCGGGCCGCAGGCCGAGCTGCTGCGGCGCGTCGCGCACTGGCTGATGGAAGGGCCGGAGCTCGAGGAAGAGGACCTGCGCTCCATCGTCATCGACGGCCGGCTTGAGATCACCGCCGCAGCCTGGGCGAGAATCCGAAGACAGTCGAGGTGACGACACCGTCGGGCACCAAGGCCACCGTGCCGCTGACCGACGCCGGCAACGGCAAGGCGACCGGCGCAATGGCGGCGCCGGAGTCGGGCTCTACCGCGTCAGCGACGGCGCCCACAGGCGTTCGCGGCGAGCGGCGATCTGTCCGATCAGAACTCACCGACCTGCGCTCGACCGGCGATCGCCTGCGCCCGATCGTCGAAGCGACCAACGGCGGCATCGACCGGTTGGCGAGCGACGGCCTACCCGATATCCGTCGCGTGAAGCCCGGCCGCGACGCCGCCGGCCGCGGCTGGATCGGCCTGCGCGCGAACGAAGACTACGTGGTGGTAGCCGGCGTGGACCAGGCGCCGCTGCTGCCGGCCAGCTGGTCAATCCGCCATGACTCGACGCACTCGGCGCGACGATGCCGCTGGCCTGGCGCCGCCGCGAAAGGGCGCTGACCTGGGCCTGGCCGCGCTCGGTACCGCGGGCGGCCTTAGCCGCCTGCCAGCGCGTCGAGCTGGCTCGCGGGCGTCGTTGCTGTCGCCGGGTCCATCGCCTGGTCGTGGTCCGGCCGCTTGGCGGTCAGTTCGATGACGTAGCCGTTGGGATCGCGGAAATAGATCAGATCGATGAAGCCGTGGTCGGCGATGCCGCGCGTCTCGATGCCTGCGCGCCTTGCCCTTTGCCCGAGCATCGGCTGCGGCACGGCGCGGCACTCGAGCGCGATGTGCAGGTCGAAATCGTGCTGCGCCCTTGAACTCGAACGGGCGTGTCGGGCGCCTCGAAGAAGGCGAGGCAGGAGCCGTCGTCCAGCTGGTAGAAGGTGTGCAGCGCGTGGGTCGGTCTGCGGCCGCTCTTGGTTTCCTTGATCTCGAAGCGTGTTGACGAGCGGCAGGCCGAGGAAGTCCTCGTAGAACCGCCGCGTCTCCTCGGAATCGCGGCAGCGATAGGCGTTGTGGTGCAGGCCCTTGATCATGGCGCTACTCCTGTCAGATGCGCTCAGACCGTCGAACTGCTGTCCCTTGAGCCGAGTCGCGCGAAGCCGTAGAAGACCTCGTTGACCTTCGGCCAGCTCGGCAGCCTCTTCATGTTGCCGAGCCAGCGCTGGACATTGGGATAGTGCGCGAAATCGCAACGGATCGAGCTCGCCCGAGCGTGACGAGTGCCGGCGCCGAAATAGTCGGCGATGGTGATCTGGTCGCCGCAGAGATACTGCTTGCTCGGGCCGATCCAGTGGTCGTTCGAGGATCTGCAGCCAGCCTCTTGGCGCTGCTCCTTGCCCCAGGCGACGGTCGCCGCCTGCGCCTCGTCGCGTCCGGCCGCTTGATGGTGCGGGAAGAGCTGCGGATAGATGCAGGCCGTAGCCGCAGTCGCGATAGAAGTTGGTGTTGAGCCAGTCCATCATCTCGTTGACCTTGGCGCGCTGCTTCAGGTCCTTCGGGTAGGCCGGCGAACCGATCTTGTCGGCGAGATATTTGAGGATCGCCGAGCTCTCGGTGAGGCGGAAATCGCCATCCTCGAGCACCGGAACCAGCCGGTTGGGATTGATCGGCAGCGTAAGGCGGCTTGTAGTGCTCGCCCGATCATCAGGTCGACGACCTGCTCGTCGACAGTCGATGCTGTTATCGGCGATGAACAGGCGCACCGGCCGGCTCGTCATCGACACCGGATGCATATAGAGCTTCATGGTTTTGTCCTCTCCCTCTGCGGCTGTCTGACTTCGGCGGCGCCAGCTTGCTGACCTTGTTTGTCAAGGCACAGCTTACGCCACCCGCCCGCCCCAGCCACAAGGCCCTCGCGGCGGTGGCGACCTCAATCCCCATCGAGCTCCACGGACCTGCGCTCGACCGGCGATCGCCTGCGGCCGGATCGTCGAAGCGCGCCGACGGCGGCATCGACCGGCTGGCGAGCGACGGCCTGCCCGACATCCGCCGCGTGAAGCCCGGCCGCGACGCCGCCGGCCGCGGCTGGATCGGCCTGCGCGCGAACGAAGACTACGTCGTCGCCGGCGTCGACCAGGCGCCCGCTACTGCCGACTATGGTCGTCCTCCTGCGCGGCCTCGGCGCGACGATGCTGGCCTGGCGCCGCGAGAGGGGCGCTGATGCTCCTTCATTCCAGGGTTTCCCAGAAGGCAACCAGCTTGTGAGGCGGCGCGCGATGCGCCATGTCTCTCGCACATCCCTCGACGCTTGCGACCGCGGATGACTCTCCCGGGAACACCAATCAGGAGATGCGTCGACGTCAAAGATTCTCGTCCTCTACTACAGCGCCTACGGCCATGTCGAGAAGATGGCCGGAAGCGGTCGCCGAAGGCGCCCGCGCCGTGCCGGGCGCGCAAGTCACCATCAAGCGCGTTCCCGAGCTGGTGCCGGAGGACGTCGCCAAGAAATCCGGCCATGAAGCTCGACCAGCGCGCGCCGATCGCGGACCCGGACGAGCTCGGCGACTACGACGCCGATCATCTTCGGCACGCCCACGCGCTTCGGCAACATGTGCGCGCAGATGCGCAACTTCCTCGACCAGACCGGCGGCCTCTGGATGAAGGGCGCGCTGGTCGGCAAGGTCGGCAGCGTCTTCGCCAGCAGCGCCACCCAGCATGGCGGGCAGGAGATCGACCATCCTCTCGTTCCACCACCACGCTGCTGCATCAGGGCATCGATCGTCGTCGGCCTGCCCTATTCCTTCCAGGAGCCAGATGACGGCATGGACGAGATCACCGGCGGCACGCCCTACGGCGCCACGCACGATCGCCGCCGGCGACGGCTCGCGCCAGCCGAGCGCGAACGAGCTCGACGCCGCCCGCTTCCAGGGCAAGCACGTCGCGCAGATCACGGCCAAGCTCACGCATACGCATTAAGCTGCACGACCCGATGAGGTCCCTCTCTCCCGCACGCGGGAGAGGGTTAGGTGAGGGGTGTGGCTCGGTGCCGGACATCTTCGCCACGCATTGCAGCTCGACCCCCTCCGCTTCATTACCGTTGTGCGACATTGCGCGCGCCATCGGCGCGCAGTGCGCGAGAGGGGGCGGACATGAAACGCACGACCCGATTTCGCCTGCTGATCGAAGCGCCGGAAATCGTGGTCTTGCCCGGCGCGCACGACGCCCTGACCCTGCGCCTCGCCGAGCAGGCCGGGTCCCAGGCCGTCACCTGCGGCGGCTACAGCGCCACCGCGAGCCTGCTCGGCGCGCCCGACGTGCAGCAGCTCACCATGACCGAGATGGCCGACATGTATGCGCGCCTCTGCGACGCCACCGAGCTGCCGCTGTTCGCCGACGGCGACACCGGCTACGGGCAACACCACATCAACGTCGCCCGCACCGTGCGCGCCTATGAGCGCGCCGGCGTCGCCGTGTCTCTTCATCGAAGACCAGGAATCGCCCAAGCGCTGCGGACATATGGACGGCAAGCGCGTGATCCCCGCCGCCGAGATGGTGGCGAAGCTGAAGGCCGCCCTCGATGCCCGCGTCGACGCCGATCTCATCCTTCTGCGCACCGCACCGACGCGCGCGCGGTGCACGGACCTCGACGACGCGATCGAACGCTGCCAGACTCTACCGCGAGGCTTCGGCGCCGACCTGCTTTCGCCGATGCTCCCATATCGGTCGATGAGCTCGCGCCGCGTCTGCTCGGAGATCGACGGCCCCTGCTTCGCCAACCTGGTCGAGGGCGGCAAGACGCCGATCCTCCCGCGCGCCAGCTGGAGGCGATGGGCTTCGCCGCCGTCACCTGGCCGGTCTCGCCAGCTACGCCATCAGCGCGGGCCGTCGCCGAGGTCTACGCGGCGCTGCTGCGCGACGGCACGACGAACGCGGTGCGCGACCGCATGGTCGACTTCGCCGCCTTCAATGGCCTGATCGGCCTGGAGCAGGTGCGCGAACCGGAGTCCGCCCTGCGACGGACTTCGGCCCGCGACCTGCTGGAACACCCGCGCAGGCCGATGGACGGCGGCCGGCTGAACCCTGGGCGCCCATCAGGTCGGCGTCCCAGCGCTCGATCGGGGCTGCGGCGTCACTGGCTCTTGCATGGCAAAGCCAATTGCCCCGAGACAGCCGCAAGAGAGGTAGGGCCGATGACCGACAACTCTGATAGCTGCGTGCCGACTAAACTGCAATCGCGGACGATCGCTTGGTCTCGTTGCTTTCGCCGTCACCCACGACATCGGCGTGTTGGGGCTGCAGGTGGCGCAGTGGCTCGTGTCCCACACGCGCCGGCGTCGCCATCGGCGAATACTCCGGCGCCATTGCCGTCGCGCTGTGCGTGACCCTGGCCATCCTCATTTTCAGGATGACCGGAAGCCGGCGTCTGCGCATCCTCCTGCTGGCTGTCGCTGCGGTCTTTGCCCTGCTGACGGCCGACGACGTCTTTCGATCCACGAGAGAATGAACAACGACGACTATCTTGCCGTCGTCTTGTGGCTGATGGCGGGGGCGGTTCTCTTCGTACTCCTGCGATTGGAAGGCCGGGCCGCGCCGCAACGGCGGCGATCTGCGCCGGCTTTTGCCTGCACGGCACTCGCCGCTTTGGCCGACGGCGCCTGATGGCGGCATCTTCACGCTGGACATGATCTCGCCCTTCGAACTCCGCCTGTCGCGGGAAATACTCGAGCTCGCCTACATGGGGCTCTATCTCGTTGGCTTCAGCCAGACGCTGTCCAGCCGCCCACTCCGGCAGACGCGGCGCGCGCGATTTTGGGCACCGGGCGACCTCTCCGGTGCGCCTCGCAGAGGGATCGGGAGCTGCTCGACCTGGAATCCCGGTATTGGGCGTGGCGGTCTCACACCCACGACGACGGACGATGCAGTCGCGTCGTTCGGCTGGCGAACTGCTCTCCGTCGTCGGCAACGTTGGCGACGTCGCCGTCACCGGTCGATCAGGGGCGTGTCCGCCAAGCTCCGGCGTCCTCAAAGACATGATCGGATCGGACGGGTTTGCGACGCGTCCGGAAACGGCCGCCCAGGCGGCGCTTCTCGAAGGCATCATCATCGACGCCAACCGCCTCGCCGAAACCAGCGTTTGAATCTGCCTTCCGATCTCGCAGTGGCGCCGGCGAGAAATGCTCGCCAATGGCCGTCATATTCTCTCTAGCTTGCCGCAGCAACTTGCCTATTCGCCGGAGGATGGGACGGCGAGATCGGATTGGGGTGCAGGTTTCTGCTCCTGAGACGCGGGGTCATCGATCTGATCGTCCGCTCGCAATCACCTTGGAAAGCGCCCATCATGCATCGTTTGCAAATCACCGTTCTCGACCTTCGTCAGCAAGGGCGGCCGGCGCAATCTCTTCGGCCGCGTCATGAATCCCAACCTCGCGAGCATCATGCCCCAGGTCGTGGCGGCATGGTGCGAGGAGCTGGGCCATCACGTCCGCTATGTCTGCTACACCGGCGCCGAGGACCTCGTGCGCGAACTGGAGCACGATACGGACGTGCTGATCGTCGGGGCCTTCACCCGCGCGGCGCAGGCCGCCTATGCCTCAGCAACCTGGCGCGTCGGCGCGGCGCGATCACCGTGCTGGGCGGGCTCGCACGCCCGCTGCTACCCGGAGGACGCCGCCCGCTACTTCGACTATGTGCTAGGCTTCACCGACAAGGACACGATCGCCGACGTGCTGCACGATGGCGCCCCGCATCGGCCGATCGGGACGCCAGATCAGCGCGTTGCGCCAGCCGGTCGAGCTGCCGAGCCTGGCGCAGCGCTGGAGGTTCGTCGAAGAAACCATCGCCAAGGCGCCGGCCTTCAAGGTCGTGCCGATGATCGGCAGCATGGGGTGCCCCTACACCTGCAGCTTCTGCATCGATTCGGTCGTCGATTACCAGCCGCTGGCCTTCGAGCAGATCCGCGCCGACCTCCGCTTCCTGCTCGGCAAGCTGAAGCGGCCCGGCGTCGCCTGGCATGACCCGAACTTCGGCGTCCGCTTCGACGACTACATGACGGCCATCGAGGATGTGGTGCCGCCCGGCCGCATGCGGTTCATCGCCGAGAGCAGCCTGTCGCTGCTCTCGGAGCCGCATCTCCAGCGGCTGCAGAAGAACGGCTTCGTGGCACTCCTGCCGGGCATCGAATCATGGTTCGAACTGGGCAACAAATCCAAGACCGGGCGGAATGTCGGCCTGGAAAAGGTCCGGCAGGTCGCAGACCACGTCAACACGATCCTGCGCTACGTCCCCTACGTGCAGACGAATTTCGTGCTGGGATTGGACAGCGATGAGGGCGAGGAACCCTTCGAGCTGACCAAGCGATTCCTCGACCTGGCTCCCGGCGCCTATCCCGCCGTTCTCGCTGCTGACGGCGTATGGCCGCGCCGCGCCGCTGAACTCTGGAACTGCAGGAAGCCGGCGCGTCCTGCCGTTTCCGTTCCATCTGCTCGACGGCAATCACGCCATGAACGTCCGGCCGAAGAACTACGGCTGGGACGAATTCTACCAGCGCGCGGTCGATGTGACCCGCTATGCGATGTCCTGGCCGCGCGCGCGTATCGGCGGTTCCAGGCCAACCGCGGCCTGGTCACGAAATCATTGAGCGTCGTGCGCGTCCGGATCATCGAAGCGGGCCGAGTTTCAGGCCAAGGTCCGCGACCTCCTGACCACCGATGCGGGCGTCCGCCGCTTCTTCGACGGCGAGAGCCGGGTGCTGCCGGCGTTCTACCGCGACAAGCTCCGCAACAGCCTGGGCGCGCTCTGGGAGGTCTCTGCCGTCCGGGCGCGATCATGCACGACCAGAACGCCTATCTGAAGAGCAACATCATCGCGAAGATGCTGAAGCGGCCGGCGAGCGGAAACCTCCCGCGCTCGGACGCGGCGATGCAAACAGAGGGGCAGAATCAACACTTTGCGAAATCAACAGATGTTGCTATAATGTTCCATCCGATCGCAGGAGCCGCCGCGGGCACGATTCGGGCTTCGGCTCAGCGTCGGCGCATGGGGTCGGTTACGCGAAATACGATAGCTTTGAATTGGGCATTATGTACTTGACTGAACGGCATATCTGCCCCATATTAGATTATCGAACGGGGGCAAGCGTTATGTCTAACATCGCTGATAATCCCATCTTCCACGACGAGACTAAGGCCCGCCGCTGCAAGCGCAGCGCTGGCCCGATGGTCCGTTCTGCCCATACTGCACGGCCAGTTCCAGGGCAGCATTGAAGCTCGGCGGCACATCCATGGGCAACGGCTGGTTCCATTGTAGTGAGTGCCGCCGCAAGTTCACAGTTCGCACGTTGGCACCTTGTACGAGCGCAGCCGCGTCCGCTTGCATAGGTGGTTGTTCGCCACTCACCTGTTCTGCGCCAGCAAAAAGGCATTAGCAGCCACCAACTCGCTCGCATGTTGGGCGTCACCTACAAAGACTGCATGGTTCATGTCGCATCGAATTCGCGAAAGGCATGAAAGGGAACAGGCTTATTCCGGCCCGGTGGGTGGCGAGGTGCAAGACAGGTTCGAGAAGCCGATGAAACGCGTTCATCGGCACTAAGGGCGACCGCAAAGGTCAGAGGCTATCGCCTAAACGCGCCGTCATGTCGCTGGTCGAGCGCGGGGGCAAAGTCCGCTCATTCCATATCGACGATGTGAACCCGAACACGCTGCGCCATGTAGCACGGTCACTCCCGGGTTGATCGCAAGTCGTCACTGATGACTGACGATTCACACTTCTATAGGCCGGTCGGCAAGAATTTTGCCAGCCACGGAGGTCTGTCAAGCAATACGTAGC
>ERZ1370068.4854-contig-3906_pt1 | contig 29680 bp, 32 predicted proteins | sample MGYA00561227_ERZ1370068 | MGnify/ENA primary metagenome ERZ1370068 (study PRJEB38410, sample SAMEA6850437) | metagenome | study: Metagenomic assessment of the ecological functions of the soil: analysis of the soil microbiota associated with the...
GACCGACGTGATCACCGCGGCCGGCGGCGAGCTGGGCGAGGACGAGATCCTGGCGCTCGCGGCGGCCGCCGAGCAAGGCTCCGAGCACCCGGTGGGCGAGGCGATCGTGGCGCGCGCGAAAGAGCGCGGCCTTGCGCTTCCGCCGATCAGCGAGTTCACGACGGCGCCGGGCCAGGGGATCGACGCGATGGCGCCCGACGGCCGTGTCCTTCTCGGTAACCGCGCGCTGATGGACGCGCGGGGCATCGATGTCGAAGCCCTGAGCGCTCGCGCACGCGCTCTTGCCGGCGAGGGCAAGACCGTGGTCTATCTGGCCCTGGCTGGACGGGCGCTCGGCGTCATCGCCGTCGCCGACGTGCTGAAGCCCGAGGCGCCCGAAGCCGTCGCGGCGCTCGCCCGGCGCGGCATCGACGTCATGATGCTCACCGGCGACGCCCGGCCGACCGCGGAGGCGATCGCCGCCGGCGCCGGAATCAAGCGCGTCCTCGCCGAGGTCCTGCCCGAGGACAAGGCGCGAGAGATCGCCACCCTTCAGGCAGAAGGCCGCCGCGTCGCGATGGCGGGCGACGGCATCAACGACGCGCCGGCGCTCGCCCGCGCCGAGGTCGGGATCGCGATGGGCTCCGGCACCGACGTGGCGATCGAGGCCGCCGACGTGACCCTGGTCCGCGGCGACTTGCGCGGTGTGGTGGCCGCCGTCGATCTGTCGCGACGGACCATTCGCATCATCAAGCAGAATCTGATCTGGGCGTTCGGCTACAACGTGGTGCTGATTCCGGTGGCGGCGGGCGCGCTGTACCCGATCTGGGGCGTCTTGCTCTCGCCGATCCTGGCCGGCGCGGCGATGGCGTTTTCGTCGGTGTCGGTGGTCACGAACAGTCTCAGGCTCAAGACATGGCGGAGCGAGGCCGACGCCGGCACGGCGCGGATCGATCGCTTCGGCTCCAAAGGAGGCGAGGAGATGGCGGTCGATCCCGTGTGCAAGATGACGGTGGAGCCCGCTCGGGCTGCCGCGCAATCGAGCTACCGAGGGCAGACCTACTATTTCTGCGCGGTCAGCTGCAAGCAGCAGTTCGACAAGGACCCGGAGAAATATCTGGCCCGATGACGCCGTCGATCGCGCCGGCGCTCCTCCAGGGCCGTGACCGCTACGAGCGCGTCATGGAGGGATGGGTCGACAATACTCACGCGGACGCGTTCACTCACACGGTCGTGCTGGGTGACGACGATCAGGCCGTCGAGCTGTCGGTGGTGGCCGAGCCATCGCCGAGCTATCTGATCCGGGAGGCACATTGCCGGCGCCTTGCCGGCGCGCTCGATCCGACGCTCGTGGCGAGCATCGAGAAGCTCTCCGGAACGCCGATGGTCGGTGGGCTGAGCCGGCGGGGTGGCCGAGCTGGCCGGCTCGGGTCCGGGCGCCGCCTTCGTTCTCGGCGCGGTCGTCGAGGTGGCGCGCCTCGCGCGTCAGACCGCGAAGCTGCCCAGAGAGCGCGCCGAGCGCGCGGCCGGCGGCAATGCCTGGGAGTGCTGGCAGCTCGACATGACCGGCTGGGTCGATCTGCCGAATTCGTGCTTCACGTACACCGACGCGGGGCGAAGCCTCTTCGGCTCGCGCACGGTCGCGACGCCGATGCAGCCCGACCTCTACAGCTCGCGGCTGGGTCAGCGGCGTGTGTTCGAGCGGAAGAAGGTCGCGCGACTCACGCGGCGCGATGGGCGCCTGGCCCTCTTCCACTCGATGCACGACAACGTCCACGGGTTCGAGATCACGTACGAGATCGATCTGGCGACCGGCACGATCGTGCGGGCCGAGCACCTGACCCCGCGGCTGCCGTACATGGGCATCTGCTCGGAGCCGCAGCGCAAGATCACGGCACTTCTCGGCGAGACCGCCGACGACGGCCTGCGACGGCGAATCCAGAACCACCTCGGCGGCGAGACCGGCTGCGCCCAGCTCTACGACCTGACGTCGGATCTTCTCGAAGCTCCTGGGCTGAGCGTTCAGGTCGGGCCATGTATACTACCTGCCAGCATGCAGTCTCTGCCTATCGGCAAGCTTCGTGCCGAGACGCTGCAGGCGATCTTCGACAAGCACCACACCAAGGATCCCCGCGTCGTCGTCGGTCCCAAGGTCGGTGAAGACGCCGCCGTCATCGACATGGGCGATCGGTACCTCGTCGCCACGAGCGACCCGATCACGTTCGCGACCGCCGAGATCGGGTGGTACGCCTTGCACGTCAACGCCAACGACATCGCGGTCCGTGGCGCCCGGCCGCGATGGTTCCTGGCGACCCTGCTGCTGCCAGCCGGTGCGACCAGCGATGCGTCGGTCGAAGCGCTGTTCGCCGACTTGCACTCGGCGTGCGAGGGCTCGAGGTCGTTCTCGTCGGAGGCCACACCGAGGTCACGCACGGCCTCGATCGTCCGATCATTGCCGGCACGATGCTGGGCGAGGTCGACAAGGACAAGCTCGTGACGACGGCCGGCGCTCGCGTGGGCGACGCCGTGGTGATGACGAAGGGCGTTCCGCTCGAGGGCGCGGCGATCATCGCGCGCGAGAAAGAGGCGGAGCTGCGCGAGCGCGGCGTGTCCCCGGCGGCGATTCGTCGGGCGAAGGGCTTTCTCAAGACTCCAGGGCTCAGTGTCCTGCCCGAGGCCGAGATCGCCTGCGAGCTGGCCACGGTGCACTCGATGCACGATCCCACCGAGGGCGGAATCGCCACGGCGCTCGTCGAGCTGGCCAACGCCGCCGGGGTCGGGCTTCGCATCGACCGCGATCGCATCATGGTGCTGCCGGAAGCGCGCGCGCTCTGCGACGCGTTCGGACTCGATCCTCTCGGCACGATCGCGTCGGGGGCTCTGCTGATGACCCTGGCGCCCGCCGATGCCGGCATCGTGATCCACGCCCTCGCGCGCGAGTCGATCGACTGTCACTTCATCGGCCAGGTCGTGCCGCGCGAGCAGGGCGTGACCCTGATGAGCGGGAGCCGTCAGGAGCCGATGCCCGTGTTTGCACAGGACGAGATCTCCCGGTTGTTCCAGGGCGGGTGACGGCATGCCCCTCGTTGGCTACTCGCATCGCCCCGTCGCGCTCGGGCGGCGGGGCATGGTCGCCTCGGCGCATTCCTACGCGACGGTCGCCGGCCTCGACGTCCTGAGGGCCGGCGGGACCGCGGCCGACGCTGCCGTCGCGGTGAACGCCGTCCTCGGGGTGATGCAACCCGGAGAACTGTGGCGTGGGCGGCGACATCTTCTGCCTCTACTACGAGGCCGCGACCGGCCGCATCCATTTCCTCAACGGAGCCGGCCGCTCGGGCTCACGCGCGAGCCTCGAGGAGCTGCGGCGTCGCGGCATGAACGGCCTCCCGGTCACGGGCCCCGCGACGGTCAGCGTGCCCGGCTGCGTGCGTGGATGGGCGATGCTCCTCGAGCGATTCGGCACGCGCCCGCTCGCCGAGCTTCTCCAGCCCGCGATCCAGTGGGCGTCTCGCGGATATCCGACGGGGTCGCTCCTCAGCCAGACGATCCGCGAATTCACCCCGGTCCACACCGACCCGGAATGGCGGCGGATCTTCGTGCCGGACGGGAAAAGCCCGGCGTTTGGCGAGCTCCTGGTTCAAGCCGACCTCGGTCGTACGCTCGCCGACCTGGCCGCCGAGGGCCCCGATCTTTTCTATGGCGGACGCGTGGGCCAGGCGATCGCGCGGCGCATGGAAGCCGACGGCTTCCTCACACCCGACGATCTCGCGGGGCACACCGGCGAATGGGGCGAGCCGATCTCGACGACCTATCGTGGCACGACCATCTACGAGACACCGCCCCCGACCCAGGGACTGGTCGCGCTGCTCGGCCTCAACATCCTGGAAGGTCTGTCGCTCGCCGACCATCCGCCGCAGTCGCTCGAGCACCTGCACATGCTGGTGGAAGTCGCGAAGCTCGCGTATGCCGATCGTGATCGCTGGATCGGCGACCCGGCGCACGCGAAGATGCCAGTGGCCGGGCTCCTATCGAAGCCGTACGCGGCCCGGAGGCGGAGCGACTTCGATCCGTCGAAGGCCCGGGCCCACGCCTTCGGCAACCCGGAGGGCGACACGACGGGTTTCGTCGTGGCCGACGAGCGAGGTAACCTCATCAGTGTGATCCAGAGCCTCTTCAACGCCTTCGGCTCGGGGTGGTCGCGCCCGGGACAGGCGTCGTGCTGCAGAACCGCGGCCGGCACTTCAGCATGGACCCGTCGCACCCGGCCGCCCTCGTGCCCGGCAAGCGGCCCTTCCACACCTTGATGGCGTGCATCGCGACCCGCGACAACCGGCCGGTGCTCGGCTTCGCGACGATGGGGGCAACGGGCAGGCGATGTTCCATCTACAAGTCTTGACGAACCTCTACGACTACGGCATGGACATCCAGGAGGCGATCGAGCGGCCGCGCTTCCTGATGGGCGCGTTTCTGCCCGGCGATTCGGACGACATGATGCACGTCGAGGCGCGCGTGTCGGCCGAGGTGCTCGCCGGTCTGGTCGCCAAAGGCCATCGCGATGAAGACAGCGCCGGAGCTCTTCTGGCGCTGCGGTCACGCTCACGGGATCGTTCTCCGCGACGGCACGCTCATGGGCGGCGCCGACCCGCGGGGCGACGGCGTGGCCCTGGGATACTAGCGATGCGCCCACTCTTCCTGCTGCTCGCACTGCTCGTGCTGCTGGCCGCGCCGGCGACCGCCGCGGACTGGGGGCAGATCAAGCCCGGAGCGAGCACGCAAGCCGCAGTCCGCTCGCGCTACGGTGCGCCGACCCGGGAGACGCCGCAGAAAGTCGAAGGCTACGACACCGTGCAGTGGCTCTACGAGGGACCGCAGGCGCCGGTCGGGATGACGAGGATGACCGTCGACTTCGGCCTGCTCACGCCGTCCGGTTATCGAAAGGACGTCGTGCGCACGTTCAGGCTCGAGCCCAAGCACGAGGTCTTCAACCGCAAGCTCGTGGTCGACGGCTGGGGGCCGCCGTCTCAAGTCGGCAAGGAAGGCGAGCTGGAATTCTTCCTGTACGCGGAAGGCCTGCTGGTCTACTTCGGCAAGGACGAAAATGAGGTCCTGGCCATGATCTTCACCCCGCCCCAGAAGCTGCCGCCGCCCACGGCACCGCCGCCTCAGCGGTGAAGGACGAAGACCTGCGCGGGCTCGACGGTCGGGTGTAGCTCCACGTAGTTCCGCGCTCCGCGCCACTCGTACCACCGATCGCTGATCATCTCGTGCACGCGGTAGGTCTGGGTTGCGCCGATCCCGAGCTCCGCGATCGGCACGTCGACCGCGCCGGCGTGCGTGGCGAGGGGATCGAGGTTGACCGCCACGAAGACGAGGTTGTCGCGCTCGGGAGTCATCTTGCCGTAGAACAGGATGTTCGGATCGTCGGCGCCGTAGAACCGGAGGTTCGTGTAGAGGTGGAGCGCGCGGTTCTCGCGGCGGATCCGGTTGATCCGCGTCACGTAGTCGACGAGGTTGCCGGGCGCATCCCAATCCCGTGCCTTGTACTCGTACTTCTCCGAGTTCAGGTACTCCTCCGATCCGGGCTCGCGCGGAACGTTCTCGCATAGCTCGTAGCCCGAATAGATGCCGTAGACGGACGAGAGCGTCGCCGCGAGGACGAGCCGCGTCTTGAAGGCCGGGCGGCCGCCCAGCTGCAGGGTCTCGTGGAGGATGTCGGGGGTGTTCGGCCAGAGATTGCCGCGGAAGTACTCCGCCACCGGGGGCGTGGTGATCTCCGTGAGGTAGTCGGTCAGCTCCTGCTTCGTGTTCCGCCAGGTGAAGTACGTGTAGGACTGCGTGAAGCCCGACTTGGCCAGCGCCTTCATCATCTTGGGCCGCGTGAACGCCTCGGCCAGGAAGACGACGTCGGGGTGCGCGTCCTTGATCGCGCGAATCAGCCATTCCCAGAACTTCACCGGCTTCGTGTGGGGATTGTCTACACGAAACGTGCTGACGCCGTGGCCGATCCAGAACTCGAGGATCCGCCGCATCTCCTCCCAGAGGGCCGGCGCCGCCTCGCTCTGGAAGTTCACGGGATAGATGTCCTGGTACTTCTTCGGCGGGTTCTCCGCGTACTTGATCGTGCCGTCGGGCCGGTGGAAGAACCACTCCGGATGCTCCCGGACCCAGGGATGATCCGGGGAGCACTGGATCGCGAAGTCCAGCGCGACCTCGAGCCCGAGCCGGCGCGCCGTCTCGACGAACCGGTTGAAGTCGTCGAGCGTGCCGAGATCGGGATGGACCGCGGTGTAGCCGCCGTCGGCGCTGCCGATGGCCCACGGGCTGCCGGGATCGCCGGCGGCCGCGACCAGCTCGTTGTTGCGGCCCTTGCGGTGCGCCCGGCCGATCGGGTGGATCGGCGGGAGGTAGACGACGTCGAACCCCATCGCCGCTGCGCGCGCGAGCTGCGCCTCGGCTTCCTTGAACGTGGCGCTCCGATCGGCGGCCGTGCCCGAGCGGGGAAGAACTCGTACCACGCGGCGAACCGCGCGCGCTCCGGGTCGACGATCACCTCGAGCTCGCGGTCGGCCCACGTCGCTTCGGTTCGATCGAGATACCGGGTCATCAAGGTCGCCAGCGCCGGATCGGAGGCCACCGCCACGGCGTCCGACGCGGCCGGCGCCCGCTCGATCCGATCGGCGTAGCCGGCGAGCGCCGAACGGTCGGCCGACGCGGTGGCGCGAGCCGACGCGGCGCGGATCAGGGCCAGCCCTTCGCCGAGCGCGCTCGCGAGATCCTGGCCCCCGGCGTGGCGCTTCTCGAGGTCGGCGAGCCAGGAGAGGAAGGGCTCGGTCAGCGCCTCCACCGTGTAGCGATAGCGCCCGGTCGCGGCGAGGGTGAACGCGCCCGCCCAGCGGTCATTGTCGACGAAGCGCATCGGTGTCTCGAGCCACGCCCGATCGCCGTCGCGGCGATGACGCAGATAGGCGACCAGCACGTCGTGGCCGTCCTTGAAGATGTCGGCCGAGACCTCGAGGACCGCCCCGACCTCGCGCTTGACCGGGTAGCGCCCGCCGTCCACGGCCGGCTCGACGCTTTCGATGACGACGGTGCGCCGAGGGGTCTCGATCGTGCGGGCGCTCACGACCGGGTCACGCGGCCAGGCTGAAGCCCAGCGCGGTCGCGAGCGGCAGCAGCTCGGCCCGCGCGTCCGGCCGCTCGGTCCAGATCTGGAAGAATCGGTTCTGGGTGGCCCAGCGACCGTAGCGGATGCCGAGGCGCCACGCGCCCTCGATGAGCGCGGTTGCCTGCGCGACGCGTTCGCGCGAGGGCGACTCGGCGACCAGGGCGAGCGCGTGGGCGACCGCGTGCTGCATGATGAATCGCTGGCGCATGAGGTCGAGCGTCAGGCCCAGCGCCTTGGCCTCGTCGACGATCGCGACGACCCGGTCGGGGATCGCGGCCAGGTTCGGCGGGGACTGGAGCTCGACACTCACCTGTTGCTCGAGCACGTGACGCGCGATGATCGCGAGGGCTTCGGGGATCGGCGCGTCGGCCTCGCGCAGATAGTGGACGAGCTTCCGGTTTTCCTCCCAGATCTTCCGGTACGTCTCCTCGTGGCGCTCGAGCGTGGCCCGGATGACATTGGCCAGAACTCGGCGGCGCTCGTCGAGGAAGAGATGGCTCAGGGACGAGAGCCCGCCGGGGAAGTACTCGTCGAGGCCGCGGACGAGATCGGCCACGCTCTGCCGCGCGCAGCGCGCCAGCAGGTCGGATTTCAGCGCGTCGTAGGTCGCCTGGTCGTCCCAGGTCCGAACGCCGCACGAGAAATCGTGCCCGCCGAAGTAGGCGAGCGCGGACATCATCTCGCGCGTCTCGCCCGTCGTCTCGAGCTGACCCGCACGTGCGCGACGGCGAGGTCGTGCCGTCCGCCGTCTCGCGGGCCTCGTCGAGCCGCTCGACGCGGTAGGCGTAGATGCGCGCGTCCGCGGGGTACTCGTCGAGCAGGCCGGTGATCGCGTAGTGCGTCACGACGCGGCTCAGGTTGACCGCGGTCGGCCGGATCAGACGGCGGTAGACCTCGGCGCCGTCGCGCATCTCGGGCACGTTGCTCGGCGCCGCCGCCAGCCGCCGGACGAACTCGTCCTCGAGCCGTCCCGCCGCCGAGGTCGTTCATGTACTGCAGCGCCATCGCCGCGTAGCGGAGGATCTGCACGGGCTCGATCGCCGAGATCTCGTCGAAGAACCAGCCGCACGAGGTGTACATGAGGAGCCGGTTGCGCTCGAGCTCGAGCAGCCGGCGCGCCTCGACCCGAGCCGCCGGGTCGAGCTGCCCGCGCGCGTGGGCGGCGAAGAAGGCGTCGAGCCGCTCGGGACTCTTGTCGAGGAGCACGACGGCGTAGTCGTCGCGGGCCGCCCACGGGTCCTTGAGATGCGCGGAGGCGCGCGCCTCGAAAAGGGATCGATCTGGTCGCGCAGCCAGTCGAGCGCGTCCCGGAGCGGAGCCCGCCAGCGCTGGTGCCAGTCGCCGCGGGTGCGGCAGCCGCAATCGGAGCGCCAGCGCTCGATGCCGTGGGCGCAGCTCCACGAGGTCTGCTCGCGGATCTCGACCTCGTGCGTGGGCGGATTGGCGGCCAGGAACGCCGCGTAGTTCGTGAGGGTCGCGGCCCCTTCGGCTTCGATCTGCTGCACCGCGGCGGCCAGCGCCATCTCGCCGAACCGGCTGTGATGGCCGTACGTTTCGCCGTCGGTCGCGCAGTGGACCAGCTGCGGCCACGTGCGCGTGTCCGAGAACGCGGCGTTGAGCCACGCCACGAGGTTCTCGGCGCGCTCGAGCAGACGCTCGAAGGCGATGGCCCGCGAGATGTGGCCGTCGTAGAAGAAGACGGCCAGGCTGAGGCCGCGAGGGCCCTGCCAGCGGTACGCGCGGCTCGGATCGATCCCGTCGCCCACGTCCTCCCAGGCTTCGGTATCGAGCGGCCGGACGCGGTGCGCCTGGTGGGGCGCCAGGATCGTGAACTTCACGCCGGCCTCGGCCAGCACCTCGAGCGATTCGTTGTCGACCGCCGTCTCCGGGAGCCAGAGCCCCTCCGGCTCGCGCCCGAAGCGCGCGCGGAAGTCTTCGATCCCCCAGCGCACCTGCGTGACCTTGTCGCGTCGCGTGGCGAGCGGCATGATCATGTGGTTGAAGACCTGGCCGCACGCGTTGCCGTGGCCGCGCGCCTCGACGCTGGCGCGATCGGCCTCGATGATCTTGGCGTACACGTCGGGCCGGTGGCGCTCGAGCCAGGCGAAGAGCGTCGGCCCGATGTTGAACGAGATCTTCTCGAAGTTGTTGCCGATGTCGAGCACGTGGTTCTGGTCGTCGACGCGCCGGGCCGCCGTGTTCGGCGCGTAGCACTCCGCGGTCACCCGCTCGTTCCAGTCGTGGAACGGCGCCGCCGAGTCCTGCACCTCCACCGACTCGAGCCACGGATTCTCGCGCGGCGGCTGGTAGAAGTGCCCGTGGATGACGATCGCGCGGTTCAAAATTCCTCCAGGCCGCGGAGAAACTCGCGGCGGCCTCCGCGGGGCACGACCACCAGCCCGGAGGCGTCGACGTGATACTGGCGCCGGTCGGCGCCAAGGTCGTGACCGATCTCGACGTCGGCCGGGATGATGTTGAACCGATCGACGATGGCGCGCCGCAAGCGGGCGCCCTTGCCGACGGTGGTGTGGTCCATCACGATCGAGTCCTCGATCACCGCGCCCTCGTTGACCCACACGGACCGGCCCAGGATCGAGTTGCGAATCGTCGCGCGCTTGACCAGCGACGACTCCCCGATCTGCGCGTTGTCGACGTCGGCGGCGATGAACCGAGCCGCGGGCCCGGCGTGATGCTCACTGCGGATCGGCCAGAGCCGGTTGTCGAGGTCGAAGCGCGGAGACTCGCCCAGGAGATCCATGTGGGCTTCCCAGTAGGAAGAGATCGTGCCGACGTCGCGCCAGTACGCCTGTTCTTCGTACGGCTTCTCGCCCGGCACCTCGTTCTTCTGGAAGTCGTACGCGAAGACTCTTCCGCTCGGCACGAGCTCGGGGATGATCGAGCGGCCGAAGTCGTGGTCGGTCGATCGCCGCGCGTCGGCCACGAGGGCGTCGACGAGCGGCTGACGGGAGAAGATGTAGTTTCCCATCGACACGAGCGCGCGCTCGCGGTCGTCCGGCAGCGGCGCCGGGTTCGCGGGCTTCTCGTCGAACTGGACCACCCGCCCCACGCGATCCACGGCCAGCACGCCGAACTGGCGCGCGTCGGCCAGCGGCACCGGCCGGGCCGCGATGGTCACGTCGGCGCCCGACTCCTGGTGGAACGCGACCATCTGGTTCACGTCCATGCGATAGACGTGGTCGGAGCCGAAGACCGCGACGATGTCGGCGTTGAAGTCGTCGATCAGGTTCAGGTTCTGGAGGACCGCATCGGCGGTGCCGCGATACCACGCGGCGCCGACCCGCATCTGTGGCGGGCACGACGGTGACGAAGGAGTCCGGCAGCATGCCGCTCGTGCGCCAGGCCAGGCGCAGGTGCTCGATCAGCGACTGCGCCTTGTACTGCACGAGGACGTAGAGCGACGGCATGTCCGAGTTCACGAAGTTCGACAGGACGAAGTCGATCAGGCGATGGCGGCCCCCGAAGGGCACCGCCGACTTCGAGCGCTCGCGCGTCAGCGGCTGCAGGCGATCGCCCCGGCCGCCGGCCATGATCATCGCGAGCACACGCGCGCGCCGCGGCATTCGGCTCAGCTCGCGGCGGCCGCCCCGAGACCCCAGCTTGGGTCGAGGTCCGGGAAACAGAAGTCGTCGCGCTCGAGGCGCCCGAGCGAGTGCGCCGCGTCGGGCGAGAGGGTGTCGCCGGCCTCGAGGGCGCGCGCCATCTCGCAGAGCCGCTTGAACTCGGCGTAGTGCTCGGCGACCCGGCGCTCGGCATAGTCGGCCGCGGTCCCGGTGGTGATCAGGAACTGCCAGTCGGAGGACTGGAGCAGCAGGAGCTCGCGGGTGGCTTGCGTGATCACCGCGGTGGAGCTCGGGGCGGCCGTCGAGCCGGCCGAGATGGCCGACCCACTCGGCTTCGGCGCTGTAGATGCGGTCCCAGGTCCACTCGGTGCCGCGGTTGAGCCACACCCGATGGTCGCCGCCTTCGCCCCACGAGCCCTCCGGGAGCGAGCACGGTCGTGCGCGCCGGCACCGACTCGAGCGACTCGCCGAGCGTCATGCGCGGAACCTTGCGGCGCTCCATCTCGCGCGCGACGTGCTCGAGCCACAGGGGGCCTTCGAACCACCAGTGGCCGAAGAGCTCCGCGTCGTACGGCGAGCACACCACAGACGGTCCCTTGCCGGCGCGCGCGAGCGTGTCCACCACCAGATCGACGAAGTGCGCCGCCTGGAGCCCGACCTTCTGGGCCGCGATGTCCGGGTCGTAGACCGCCTTGGTGCCGAGATCGCCCTGGTGGTCGGTGATCCGCCAGAACCGCAGACCGCCCGGGAAGTGCTTCTTGTGGAACTCGAGGAAGGCGTAGTCCCCGGGGTAGCCGTGCTCGCGACTCCACACCTGGAGCGTGGTCTTCGGATCGCGGAAGAAGGCGATGGCCTGGCCCTGTCCACCTCTCGAGGCGACCCGATAGGGCAGGTAGGGGACTTGGCCTGACTCGTGGGCATTGCTCGGCGGTGCATCGCTCTTGGCGATCTTGGCCCGCCGGAAGGAACTCGCGATAGAGGAACAGCGGCTGACTTGCCGAGATCAGGTGGGCGTCGGCGACGAAGTACTCGAGGCCGTATTTCGCGAGCATTTCCTCGATGCCGGGCCGGACGCGCCGCTCGCGGCCGCTGTCTGGTCCGGTCGGGCGCCGTCCATTCGTATCGGGGGCGGTAGGCGCACTCCGGCAGCCAGATGCCCCGCGGGGCGCGGCCGAAATGCCGGCGGTGGGTCTCGACGGCGGTCCGAAGCTGCAGGTGGATCGACTCGTCCCGCGCGAGCAGCGGCAGGTAGCCGTGGGTCGCCGCGCAGGTGATGATCTCCACGTGGCCGGCCCGCTGCAGATCGGCGAAGGTGCCGGGAATATCCCCCGATTCTCCGGTGCATTTCCCACATGCGCTCGAAGAACTCTTCCCAGAAGTGGGTCAGCCGGACGATTTCCTTCTGCCCGACCTTCGTGAAGTGCTCCCGCGACTCGGCGCAGGCGCGCCGGACGTTATCGTGGTAAAAGATAGTTCCTTCTGAAATTCAGGCGAGGCAAGCTGCTCGGTCAGTACCGGCGACAGGTTGATCGTCCATTTGGGCGAGATCCCATCGGCGACGAGGCGATGCGCCGTTTCGAGCAGCGGCAGGTAGCACTCGAAGGCCGCCTCGCAGAGCCAGTCGCTGCCATGGGGCCAGCGGCCGTGATTGACCACCATCGGAAGATGGGTGTGGAGTACCAGGGCGAATGGTGAGGCCATGGGGTCTTCATTGGACCGTATGAGCGCGCTCGGTGCAAGCCTTCTCGCGAACGGCGTCACATTCAGGGTCTGGGCGCCACGATGCCGATCGGTCGACGTGGTCGTCGACGGCCGGGCCATCGAAGCGCTCTCGGCGCGCGAAGGCGGACTGTTCGACGTGACGCTCGAAGGGCTGGCCGAGGGCGCGCGCTACAAATATCGGCTCGACGCCACCCGCTACCGCCCGGATCCGGCGTCACGGTTTCAACCCGAAGGCGTCCACGGCCCCTCGGTCGTCATCGATCCGGCGCGCTTCGTGTGGACGGATCAGGAATTCTCCGGTCACGCGCTCGGCGAGCTCGTCTTCTACGAGCTCCACGTCGGCGCGTTCACGCCGCCGGGCACGTTCGGGGCGATCATTCCGCACCTGGCGCGGCTGGTCGAGCTCGGCGTCACCGCGGTCGAGCTGATGCCGATCGCCGAGTTCCCGGGCTCTCGCAACTGGGGCTACGACGGCGTGCATCTGTGGGCGCCGCAATCGACCTACGGCGGACCGCGAGGTCTGCGGCGCTTCGTCGACGCCTGTCACGCGCGCGGCGTCTCGGTCTTTCTCGACGTCGTGTACAACCACCTCGGTCCGAGGGCAACTATTTGTCGAGTTCGGCCCGTACTTCGCCGACCGCACGCAGACCTCCTGGGGCCCTGCGGTGAACTACGACGGCGCGGGCTCCGAGGGTGTGCGCCGTCACGTGATCGAGAACGGACGCATGTGGGTCAGCGAGTTCCACATCGACGGCTTCCGTCTCGACGCGATCCACGCGATCTACGACACGAGCCCCGTGCACGTCCTCACCGAGTTCGCCGACGCGGTCCGGGGTGAGGCGGCGCGCGTGGGCCGACGGGTCCACGTGATCGCCGAATCGCACGACAACGACCGGCGTATCGTGCTGCCGCTCGGGCGCGGGCGGCCTCGGCCTCGACGCGGTGTGGTCAGACGACTTCCATCATGCGCTCCACCGTCAGCTCACCGGCGAGACGTCGAGCTACTACGTCGACTTCGGCTCCGAGCAGCACCTCGACCGCGCGATCAGCCAGGGATTCGCGTACCAGGGCGAGCCGTCCGAGTATTTCGGGCGGCCGCGCGGTACGCCGAGCGCCGATCTGGCGGGCGACCATTTCGTCATCTGCTTGCAGAACCACGACCAGGTCGGCAATCGCCCCCAGGGCGATCGACTCGGCACGCTCGTGCCCTTCGACGCGGTGAAGCTCGCGGCCGGGCTTATGTTCGTGACCCCGTCCATTCCGCTGCTCTTCATGGGCGAGGAGTACGGCGAGACGGCCCGCTTTCAGTTCTTCCTGCTCGTTCCTCGACAAGAATCTCTCGGAGGCCGTCCGCAAGGGGCGCATGGAGGAAATGAGCCGCTGGGAGTCACGCGGGCCGATCTCCGATCCCAACGCGCCCAACACGTTCGTCAGCTCGCGGCTCAATCACTCGCTCGCGGGCGCGCCCCGTCACCGCGGGCTCCGGGAATACTATCGGCGCTGGCTGGCGCTCCGGCGCACGCACCCCGCGCTCGGCACGAGCCACAAGGAGCTGACGCAGGTCACACGGGACGCCGAGGGGCGCCGTGCTCATCGTGACCCGCGCGACCCCGACGGGAGACGAGCTCAAGCTCGTCGCGAATCTCTCGCCGAGACGCAGGCGTTGAGCCTGGACGCGTCGGGCTGGCGCGTGCTCATCGACAGCGACGCCGAGAGCTTCGGCGGCACCGGCACCGCGGTTCCGCTGGCGCCCTACCAGTGCTTGCTGTACGAGGCGAGGCGGTGATAGCGTCCGCCTCGTGACGCGCGCCCCCGACCTCGTCGATCAGATCCTCGCTCTCGATCCGGCCACCGCGACATCGCAGCGTTCTCGACCCTCGGCGCCGCCGCCAGCGCGGCGCGCGCGCTCCGCGGCGCGAAGCGCGTCCTGATCGTCACCGGATTCACCGTCGAGCCCGATATGCCCGAAACCGACGGGCCGCCCGGCGCCGCCGTGCTCGACCGCGCACTGCGCCGGCTCGGCGCGTCGGGTTCAGTACGTCACCGACACGACCAACGTGCCGCTCGTGGAGGCGGCGCTCAAAACCCTGGACGAGCCGTCGGACGTCGTCGTATTTCCCGGTGGGATCGACGGCGCTCGCCGTCTGCTCGCGACGGAGAAGCCGACACACCTCGTGGCGATCGAGCGCCCAGGTCGGAACCGCGACGGCGACTACCTGAACATGCGCGGAGTGTCGGTCGCGGCGTGGAATCCCCGATCGACGAGCTGTTTCTTTGTCGCGGGACCCGGAAGCCCGTCACGGTCGGCATCGGCGACGGCGGCAACGAGATCGGCATGGGCTCGGCGCGGGTGAAGATCGCGAAGCTCGACGCCCTGCGGGCGCGGATCGCGACGGTGATTCGCGTCGACCACCTGGTCGTAGCCGGCGTCTCGAACTGGGGCGGCTATGGCGTGGTCGCCGCGCTCGGCCGGCTCACCGGACAGGATCTTCTGCACACGCCCGAGCTCGAGCGTCGCCTCATCGCCGCGTGCGTGGCCGCCGGCGCCTGCGACGGCGTGACCCGGCGGCGCGAGCCCACCGTCGACAGCCTCGGCGCCGACACGCACGCGGCCGTCGTGGACCTGCTTCGATTGGCGTCACGTTCCGGTATCATGGGTGCCAGCATGCTCAGGAGAGGATCACGCCGATGACGATCCACGACGAGTACCGCGCGAAGCACACGAAGTCGGCCGCGCTCTGGGAGCGCGTCGCGCCAGTCGATTCCCGGCGGCATCACCCACGACATCCGCCATCTGGCTCCGTTCCCGACCTACGTCGAGCGCGCGCGCCGGCACGCGCAAGTGGGACGTCGACGGCAACGAGTACGTCGACTACTGGATGGGGCACGGCGCGCTCTTCCTCGGTCACTGCCATCCGGCGGTCGTTCGCGCGGTGCAAGAGCAGGTGGCGCGCGGCACGCACCTGGGCGCCTGTCACGAGCTCGAGGTGCGCTGGGCCGAGCTGGTCACGCGAGCTGGTTCCCGTGCGCCGAGCTGGTGCGCTTCACCATGTCGGGCACCGAGGCGACGCACCTCGCGATGCGCGTGGCGCGGGCGTTCACGGGGCGCTCGCGGATCGTGAAGTTCACGGGCCACTTCCACGGCTGGCACGACGGCGCGGTCGTCGGCGTCAATCCGCCGTACGACGTGCCGATGTCCGCCGGCGTGCCCGGCTCGACGCTCGACCAGGTGATGATCTGCCCGCCGAACGACATCAAGGCGGTGCAGGTGGCGCTCGAGCGCGGCGACATCGCGGCGGTCATCCTCGAGCCGGCCGGCGGGCAGTCCGGAACGACGCCGACGATCCCGGGCTATCTGCAAGAGCTGCGCGCGCTGACGACGCGTCACGGCGTGGTGCTGATCTTCGACGAGGTGATCACCGGCTTCCGCTACTCGCCCGGCGGCGCTCAGGCGTACTTCGGCGTCACGCCCGATCTCACCACGCTCGCCAAGATCGTGTCGGGAGGCCTGCCCGGCGGCGCGCTCTGCGGACGCCGCCCGCTGATGTCGCTCCTCGCGTTCCGCGGCGATCCGGACTGGGACCGGAGCCAGCGCGTGCGCGCACGCCGGCACGTTCAACGCGAACCCGCTCTGCGCCTCCGCCGCCATCGCCACGCTCGAGCTGTGCGCGGACGCCTCGCTCCAGGCGCGCGCGAACAAGGCGGGGGAGGAGCTCCGGCGCGGTCTCTCGGAGGCGATGAAGCGGGTCGGTGTTCCCGGTACCTGCTACGGCGAGGCGTCGATCTTCCACGTCTCGTTCGAGGGCAAGCCCGGCCTCGCCGGCCCGGACCGGCCGCGCCGCTCCGGCCTCTACCATCTCCTGCGATGCGCGCTCATGAACAACGGCGTCGACTCGTCGATGAACCACGGCTGGATCTCGGCCGTCCACGGAGACGAGGACCTCGAGCGCACCGTGCACGCGTACGAACGCGCCTTTGCGGCGATGGCCGCCGAGGGCGCGTTCAAGGGCGCATGACGCCAGGACGACGACGCCGCGCCGTCGGAGGGACGACGGCCTCGCTGGCACTGCTCCTGCTCGTTGGCGGACTGCTGGTGGGCGGCTGCGTGTACTACCCGAGCTGTCGAGGACGTGGGTGGCGTGCGTCTCATGCCCGAGCACGGCCGGGTCGTCCGGAACGGCGACGGCGCGCTCTTCTTCGTGGACATCAACAGCACGGGCATGTTCGAGGACGCGATCGTGCGCGCCGAGACGCCGATCGCGAAGCGCACGCAGCTCTTGACGCAGACCGGCGAGCCGTTGACCCGCATTCCCGTGCCGCCGACGAGCGTCATGCGCCTCCATCCCGGCGGCGAGCGCGTCGCGCTCTCGGAGCTCACGCGCGAGCTCAAGGCCGGCGAGGTCGTCATCGTCACGCTGTACTTCGAGAAATCGGGCGCCCTCGGCGTCGTCTCGTCCGTCGAGTAGCCGCGTCTCAGCGCCGGAGCGCCGAAAGTAGACGCCCCGGTTGCCGTCTGCTATCCTCACGCGTCTGGTGGGCAGGTAGCTCAGTTGGTAGAGCACAGGACTGAAAATCCTGGTGTCGGCGGTTCAATCCCGTCCCTGCCCACCAGTTTTCTCGCGTCCTTCCACGACACCGGCTCGATGATCACGACGCCACTTTGCCCAGGACTTTGCCCTCGACGCGCGGCGAGCTTCACCGCGGCGTCGCGCAGCATCGCCTCGTCGACGATCGCGTAGCGCCGATACACGCTCTCGGTCTTGTGGCCGACCATCTTCATGGCCACCGAGCGCGGCACGCCGGCGCGCTCGAGGTTCCGAACCGCCGTCGGCGCAGGTCGTGCAGGATGCGACCCGGCACGCCGGCCGCCTCGCACGCCTGCTAGCCACGCCTTCCGGCAACGCTCCTGAGCGGTCGGCCGGCGCTTGGTGCGGTGGAAACAGCTTACGGGATCCCGGCGCCGTTCAAGGGAGATCGGAAATGGATCCCTCTGCTGAGAGGGTTCCGAGTGCCGACAACGGTAACCGCTTTCTCGTCCTGGCGCGCCGCGCTCAATGGGAACTGACTTACTTTGGCGTGAATCGCATCACCGTGTAACTGCCGTTTGGAGCGATCGTGCCTCGGCGAATCCGCCGCGTTCTCACGCGCCGGCGCTCGTCGGTTACCGGGCAGGTCGCTGATCGGCGGTCAGTCGCCCGACGATCCACAAGCACCTTCACACCGGGCGCGCCCACGACCCACCGCTGGAGGTGCTCGTAGAGCGCTATGTAGTTTCGGCGCACAACGATGAGCAACTCGGTTTCCGGAAACGATCGCGACGGGATGGATTCGAGGAGCTGTTCCTTGTGGTCCGCGCAAACGCCATGTGTCAACCCCGGGTTTTCCAACGGTTCGCGCATACCCAGGTAACCAGGCTTTCCTTCACGGCGGCACCAGGGACATAGAACGTGCATCGTAGCGATAGGGCTGCCAGGCCGTGCCACTCAGATTGCTCGAGTCCCCCATTTCCGGAAAGCTTGCCAGATACCAGGAACTTTGGCTCTCGGATAGCAGACACGCAGAAGTCGACTCCAGCCATCGGCGCTCGTATCCGTTCCGGTCATTCGTGCTACCTTCCGCGTGCCTGCACCCCGGCCTCACCCGTTGGCGCCTCCGGGCGTCGAGGACTTCGAGTGAATCTGGCGTTTCTCGAAGCCACGTACGCACGGGAGTCGCCGAATAGGAGTTCTCGAAGCGGGTCCTAATCGTTGATGATGAGCCAAACGTAGTCGGGGTGTTACAGGAGTTCTTCGCCCGCTTCCAGCACGGGCACGCCTACGACGTAGTATCGGCGTATTCCGCTGTCGAGGCGCTCGACATCCTGCTACGGGGAGCGGTCGACCTCATTCTGCTCGACCTGGTCATTCCAGGGATGGGCGCGCGGCGGATGTCGAGCCTGCTGGCGGAGCGATGATCGCCGCCAATGAAAACAGATCCCGCTGGAGTAAAAGGCAGCACTGAGTTGAGGATCGGCTGGCTCTGTATCTTTGGTGCAGGTGTCTCGATGCTGGCTGGCCTGCTCGCTGGTCACTTTGTGAGACCCAGACGAAGGCGTCGCCGTCGGGAGAGCAATATCGAGGCATTCCTCCGGGAAGAGTTTCCGGGCTTCATTCCGTTCGCGATCAGTGGCGGCTGGCCTCTTGGCAATCGGAGTCGTGATCCTGCGGATGAGGGGCCAGTGAATTCCATGACCGACCATCTCGGCCGCCTGCTCCTCGTCACGCTCGAGGCCGCGGGCATCAAAGCCGGACATGCCTGTGCTGAGCGCTCTCCATTCGTGGCTCGACTCGTGGCGCGGGATCGGCGCCATCGAGCGCGGGATGGCGCAGCAAGGCTACGACCTCCAGCTCACCCCGGTACGACGCGAAGGGCTGGCGCACGACGTTCTACACGACGGGGATGGCGCACGCGCTGGCACGCGACGCACACCACAAACACTTTTCGACGATCCGCACCTTTCACCTGGCTGATTTCTTCACCATCGCCAACGGCTTCTGCGGCATGATTGTGATCTTCGAGGAGATGAACGCGCCGTCACCGAGTGCTCTCCTTTGAGTGGCGCTCGATCAGCCGTTTCGTCAACAGCACGAGGCCGAAAATCTGCGTCCATTCCGAAACAATGTTGCCGACGACCTGGCCCCATTTGGCCTCAGAGTCCATGCAAACATAAAGCGCAATCCATCCGACCCCCGTAATGACAAGAAAAATGCTGAGAGAATGGTCGCGCAATCGCTCCCAAACGCGAATCCCGAGATTCTTCGGTGGACGTCTACTCTCAGCAGAGCCCTTTTCGTACAAGTACTTGGTCGCGAGTACCATGACCACGACGCCGGACCAGTCGGCGATGGCATTGCCAAAGAATGAACCAAGATGCGTGCTGGGGCTGGAGACACTGTACAAACAAATCCACAGGCCGAGGATGCTCGCCGAGGCGATGCTCAACGAATGCTGACGAATGAAGCGGTGCTTTCGACGATGTGTTTCACGCATTCCGAATCTCCTGTCCCCACGACAACGGTGCGGTCGGTCAGCCATGGAAGATCGTGGCCGGCGTGCGGCCTGGACCCGATAACCTGCAGCTTGACGCACGTTGCCGCAAACTCCGCTTTGAATTCATTGCCGCGAACGGTCAAAACCCGCTGCACCGACCAGCGGGCGCGCCGGCACCAAGGACCTCGCGCAGGAAGCGGGCCACCGCGGTTGGCGAAGCGTTGGCAAGATCCGAGCAAGGCCGTACGATCTGGCATTCCCCGCCGAACCACTCCGATGGGACGGTGCACAAGACCAAGAGCGAGGCAGAGGCGGTCGAAGGGGCCGAGCATCATCGCTGAACGTGACCGGAGAAAGGAGAGCACGATGAGACGACAGATCCTGGCAGTGACCGCGCTCGGATTCGTGGTGGCGATCGGTTCGGCGGCGTGTGAGAAGGGGCCCATGCAAAAGGCGGGAGAGAAGATCGATCGCGCCACCGATCAGGACAAGGCGATCGGCAAGGGCCCCTCGAGAAGGCGGGCAAGAACGTCGACGACGCCGCCAAGGATCTCAAGAAGTGACGCGCGGCGACGGTCAGCGTGTTCGTCATCTGGCCGTGCTCAGGCAACATGGCCGGCGGCGCGCTGGGCCGTTCGCGTGAGTGATCTGCTGGAACGCGACAAGATCTGAGCCGTCCTGCGCGCGCTGATCGGCCGCCGCCGCAGCCCGGCCCCGAGACCGCGCTAGAACCACTGATCTCGAGGAGGAGGACCAATGATCCGATTGCACCGGGCTTCGGTGATTGTCCTGTACCTGCTCGCCCGGGCCGCGACGGCCTACGCCGAGTGCGCGTGGGTGTTGTGGCAGCAGCAAGCGGAAATATCGCCAGGCGGGTCGGTGTCTTCGTCGGACTGGACTTGGCTCACTGCCGAAGCTACCTCGACGGAAGCGGAGTGTCGGCAGGCGTCGGCGCGCTTCGACACCTCGCTCGGTCCGAAAGACGCGGACGGCTACTCGACCGTGATCAGCAAGGGCAAGAAGGTCCGCGTCCGCAACGTCTGCCTCCCGACGGCACGGACCCGCGCGGACCGAAGGGCAAGTAAGTGGCCCAAATGGGCCGGAATCAGCAGCCCAGGTACCGGCATGACTGTCCGATGAAGTCTCCGATGAGGAGGAACAAGATGCGATTCCGGCGTTGGACTTCGGCGGTGTTGGTCGTACTCAGTGGTCAGTATGTTGCTGGCGGCCTCCGTCGCCACAGCCGGACCGAAGGAGGACGTTGCCGCCGCGACCGTGAAATGGGCCCAAACCTTGGGGCAAACCGACCCTGACAAAGTTGTTCTTCTCTATGCCACGTGATGGGGTTCTCTGGGGGACGCTCGCTCCAACCGTGCGAGCGGATCGAGCAGCGGTGCGCGACTATTTCGTCACAGCGTTTAAGTTTTTGCCGGGGCTCAAAGTCACGTTTGGCGAGCAATTGATCCGCGTTTACGGTGGCACCGCCGTCAACACCGGCTACCACACGTTCTCGTGGATCAAGGACCGGGAAACCAAGACTCTGCCAGCGCGCTATAGCTTCACCTTCGTTAGGGACGGTGAGAACTGGATGATCGTCGACCATCACTCATCGGCGATGCCCGCTCCTCCTCGATAGAGCGGCTTGAATCCGGAGGGAGCAGGAGCACGGGCGACCCGGAACGAATGGCGGACTCATCGGAAGAGCGCCGCTCTCATGAACCCGGTGAGCCTCCTGACGCTGACCTTCTAGGACTCGCCCGGCTGAACTAGCCGCGCCTCGCGATTTCCGTCGAACAAGCCTTTCAGCCTGCTCACTTTGCCCACGCGGGTGCGATTCGCCTAGCCTGTCCTCGGCCGATTCAGTGTCAGAAGCCAGGAGAGGCTAATGGGTCGAGGTCCGAAGCCCGCAAGGGCAGAGCCAAGCTCCGCTGTCGCCCGTGAGTCGCTCAAGAACGACGCCGCTAAGGTCCGCGATCTTGAGAAACGCCTGGCGGAGGCACATGAGCAGCTCAGACCCGCGACCGGGAGTTGGTGGAGGCGCAGGACCACCAGACGGCCACGAGCGAAATCCTCAAGGTCATCAGCCGCTCGCCATCCGATGTCCAACCCGTGTTCGATATGATCGCCGAGAGCGCGGCTCGTCTCTGCGATGCCATTGATGTCACCATCTTCCAGGTCGACTCGAATGTGCTGCGCGTCGTCGTGCACAGGGGCCTGATTCCTTCTGCTTCGGTCGGCCAGACTCGCCCCATGGTTCGGGAGACGCCAACCGGGCGAGCCGTCCTCGACCGACGGACGATCCACGTCGCCGATGTGCAGGCCGAGATCGATGAGTACCCAGAGGGCAGTGTCCGAGCGCGGCGCCTCGGTTACCGTACGATCTTGGCCGCCCTCTGCTCCATGTGGGCGAAGCGATCGGGGCGATTGTTGCTCAAGCGCACTGACGTGAGCCCGTTCACTGAAAGGCAAGTGGACCTGCTCCACACCTTCGCCGACCAAGCGGTCATCGCCATCGAGAACGTGCGGCTCTTTACCGAATCGCAAGAGAAGAACCGGGCGCTGACAGAGGCTCATACCCAGGTGCGAGCGAGGCTCTGGAGCAGCAGACGGCCACCAGTGAGATCCTGCGCGTAATCTCAAACGTACCAACAGATCTTCAGCCGGTGCTGGAGTCCGTTGCGAACAACGCCGCACGAGTGTGCGGGGCGTACTGATGCGACAGTCGTCTTGCGCGAAGGCGATTTCACGCGTCGCGTCGCCCACTATGGACCGATTGCCGCTGACTATGGTGTCCTGCGCCCGCTCAGTGCGGGCTACGTCGCCAATCGAGCCATCCTCGAGGGCCAGCCCATCCATGTCTACGATATTCCGACCCCGGAGCGCGGGGATCTGTCGGACGCCCGGGCGGCGGCACCAGACTCGGGGTACCGCACAATGCTGGCAGTACCGTTGCTCCGCGAGGGCGCGATGCGATCGGCGCACTGACTATTCGCCGACGGGAAGTCCAACCGTTCACGGCCAAGCAGGTCGACCTTCCTCAAGACCTTCGCTGATCAAGCGGTCACCCATCGAGAACGTGCGGCTGTTCACCGAATGACGTCTCCCCGAAAACGACGGCAGATCAAAACTAGAGTAAGGTGACGGCTTCGGCGGTCCACCACGAAAGGACGGGACCAATGAAGCGGTCGAAATTCTCCGAAGAGCAGGTCGCCTACGCCCTCCGCCAGGTCGAGGCCGGCACGCCGGTCGGCGACGTCTGCCGCCAGCTGGGGGTCAGCGAAGCGACGTTCTACGCCTGGAAGAAGAAGTACGCGCACCTGGGCGTGAGCGAGCTCCGCCGCCTGCGGCAGCTCGAGGACGAAAACGGGCGGTTGAAGCGTCTGGTCGCCGATCTCACGCTCGACAAGCACATGCTGTCAGAGGCGCTGCGAAAAAACGCGTGAAGCCCGCGCGCCGTCGGGCAGCTGGCCGGGTGGTTTCAGGTGACGTTCCAGGTCAGCTGCGTGCGGGCCTGTCGGCTGGCGCAGTTCAGCCGGGCGGCGTGGTATCGCCGGCAGTCGGGCGCGGGACCAGTCGGCGCTGCGCCTGCGGATTCGCGAGCTCGCGCACGCGCGGCCACGCTTCGGGTACCTCCGGATCTGGGTCCTGTTGCGCCGCGAAGGCTGGGGCGTGAATCGTAAGCGCGTACGCCGGCTCTATCGGCTCGACGGCTTGCAGGTCCGCATGCGCGTCCGACGGCGTAAGCACATCGCGCTGCACCGAGGGCCGGCGCCGGTCCCGGCGGGCCCCACGGAGCGCTGGAGCATGGATTTCGTGCATGATGCGCTGGCCGACGGGCGGCCGTTTCGGATCCTCACGGTCGTCGATCAGTGGAGTCGCTCCAGCCCATTACTGGAGGTGGCGTCGAGAATGTCGGGGCACACGGTCGGCGAGGCCTTGGACCGCGTGCTCGGGACCGCGCCGAGGCCGCGCTCGATCACGGTGGATCACGGCACGGAGTTCCAGTCGCGGGCGCTCGAAGACTGGGCGTATCGCCGCGGGGTGCTCCTCGACTTCATCCGCCCCGGCAAACCCGTGGAAAACGCGTTCATCGAGTCGTTCAACGGGCGACTACGGGACGAATGTTTGAACGTGGAGCAGTTCGCCTCGGTGGCCGACGCCCAGGCGAAGATCGAAGCGTGGCGCGTCGACTACAATCAGCGCCGGCCACACGGCTCGCTCGGCCACCTGACGCCGACCGAGTTCGTCGAGCAACGTCAGGCGATACGGGTCGCCGAAGAAGTCGCTTTTTCTAGTTGAGAACTGTCTCGTTACGGGGCCAACGTCACGCCTGGGCGAGCAACCGCGAGCTGACCACGGCGCTGGACACGCAGACCGCCACCAGCGACATCCTGCGCGTCATCAGCCGCTCGCAGACGGATGTCCAGCCGGTGTTCGACGCGATCGTGGCCAGCGCCGTCCGCTTGCTGAGGGCGTACTCGGGCGCGCTGACCCGGATCGCGGGCGATCAGATCGAGCTCGCCGCGCTCACGAGCACCGACGACGCTGGCGACGCCGCCGTGAGGGCGATCTACCCACAGTCGCTCCAATCCGAGGCGGCCGCACGCCCAGGCCATTCGCGATCGCGCGCCGCTCAATATCGCCGACGCCCACACCGATCCCCGAGTGCCCGAAGCCGAGCACGCCTCGCTCGTGTCCGTGGCTACCGAAGCCGGGTTGTGGTGCCGCTGCTCCGTCACGACGAGGCGGTCGGGACGATCTCGGTGACCCGCCGCGAGCCCGGCGGGTTCACCGACGACGAGATCGCGCTCCTCAAGACCTTCGCCGATCAGGCGGTGATCGCCATCGAGAACGCCCGCCTGCTTGACCGAGCTGCAGGAGAGGAACCGATGCGCTCACGCGAGGCCCACGCGCAGGTGAGCGAGGCGCTGGAGCAGCAGACGGCCACCAGCGAGGTGCTGCGGGTGATCAGCCGGTTCGCCAACCGAGCGTTCAGCCCGTGCTCGATGTGGTGGCCGAAGTGCCGCGCGGTGCCTGTGGAGCCGCGGTGACGCACCTCATTCGTCTCCTCGAAGGTGACGTCCTCCGGCTGGTAGCGAATTATGGGTCGATCCCGGAGACGACGAGGTTGCCACCTGGATCGTAGCTCGGTGCTTGGCCGAGCCGTATCCGACCGGCGAGCGATCACATCCCCGACGTGGCGGCCGAGTCCGAAACTGAATTCTCCTGCAGCAAGTCCACTCCAGCGACGCTTCGGTCATCGCACCATGCTTGGCGACGCCGCTCTTCCGCGAGGGGGCGCCAATTGGAGGGATCGCGATTCGCCGCTTGAGATCACAACCCTTCTCCGACAAGCAGATCGAGCTCCTCAAGACCTTCGCCGATCAGGCCGTCATCGCGATAGAAAATGTGCGGCTGTTCTCACTGAGTTGGCAAGGGACAAGAATCGCGAGGATTGACGCAGGCGCTCGATCGAGAAACCGCCACGGGCGAGATCTTGCGATGCGGATCAATAAGCTCACCGACAAGCGTGGATCCCGTTTTCAGACGCGATTCTGACTCGTGGAATGCGGCTGGCCTGTCAGAGCAGACGTGGGGCTGCTCATTCTGACCGACGGCGACATGTTCCTGACTCGTCGCTGACTCGCGGCGCACCCGCCGACTTTGTCGAACCTGGACGGATCGCGTTCCGGTCCGGACTCACACTGGGCTGACGCGAGCGGTGAGGGCGCCGACCGATTCAAATCGAGGACTTGCCGTCAGCGACCGTGCATACTACCGAGCGCCGACCCGGCTAGATTGCAAAACGGTAGAGCTGCTGCTGGGCGCACGGACCGGTGTGTGGGTCCCACTCCTCAAGGAAGATATGGCGGTCGGCGTGCTTGTCACCCGCTGGCGCCGTGAGGAGTTTCGGCCTCCTCACTCCTCGCTGAGATCGACGCTGCTCGGCTTTTGCTAATCAGGCCGTGATCGCGATCGAGAATGTCCCGCCTCCTTCGAGAACTTGAGGAGAAGAGTCGCCAGCTCGAAGTCGCCAGCCAGCACAAGTCCGAGTTCCTGGCCAACATGTCCCACGAGCTGCGGACGCCGCTGAACGCGATCATCGGCTTCTCCGAGGTGCTGTCGGAGCGGATGTTCGGTGACCTGAACGAGAAGCAGGAGGAGTACCTGAAGGACATCTACGCTCCGGGCACCCATCTGCTGTCCCTGATCAACGACATCCTCGACCTCTCGAAGATCGAGGCCGGGCGGATGGAGCTGGAGCTGACGGACTTCCATCTCCCCACGGCGCTCGACAACGCCCTGACTGCTGGTCCGCGAGCGGGCTCGGGCGACGGGAGCGTCACGTCTGCAGCACGAGCGTGGACTGAGCGGCTTGGGCTGAGGTTCAGGGCGGACGAGCGGAAGTTCCGGCAAGTCGTCCTGAACCTGCTTGTCGAACGCGATCAAGTTCCACGCCGGAGGGCGGTCGGATCGAGAGTCGGGTCGCGTGCTACGAGAGTTCAGCTCTGTCGGAGGTGTCAGTGAGCGGCACCGGTCGTCAGCGGCACCGCGCCGGAAGACCAGGGAGGCGATGCTTCGCGGAGTTCCGGGTCGGGTGGGGAACGGCGGACAAGAAGGCGGAAGGGACTGGGCTCGGGCTGACTCTCTGCCGGAAGTTCTATCGAACTCCACGGCGGGCGATCAGGTCAAGGCGGTGGTGAACAGAGCGTTTACGTTTACCATCCGGCGTCAAAGTCGGTGGCGCCAACCCGGCTATGTCCCAACCATGGCCTGGTTCGGTCAGCCAACCTGTCTGCCGCCCTGAACGTACGGGGGCAGAAGAACCTGCGCCTCGGTCGTAGACCTGTCAGAAATCTGGGGGTGTGTGCGCCACACCGGGCCTATCACATCTACAACCCAGCCAAGCCACCAGAATGAGAGAGGAGACGAGAGAGAAGCGAGTGTCTGCCACACACCCTCCCGAAAAATGACAGGTTGGGGCCTATCCCTCAAAGTAGAGGAGTCTGAGCCATGGACATACCCGGGTTCCGTCCTGAGAACTGGGCGCGCCTTCAAGCGCAGAGCTGCGGGAGCGGGGTATTAGCTGCGGCCGACATTGAGAAGATAGAGAGATGCGGCTCACTGAGGGCCCGGGCGTTCCACTCTGGGGCCGTCACGGGCTGGTTGATATTACAGTGCGGTCACGCCTCTCGATCTGGCCGCAGCCGAATCATGCGAGCCGACTCCAGAGAGGCGGATGGGTGATCTTGCTCGCCGGCCTTGAAGTCTTCGTCCACGACCCACCGTCCCCACGGCACCCTCACCGCCGACACCACCGAGCCGCGTGGAATGGCTACCTGCTCATGTTGGCTGGCGTATCGCTGGGTGGTGTTTTGAGCGATGGTCGTTCCCTGAATGCGGAGCTGAATCTGGCTGTCTGGCCTTAACCGTAGCACGCCGCTCGTCCATCCCTCGTCACCAACAGTGCGAAGGACTCTGCAGCGGAAGTCATCTTCAGGTTCTGCTAGACTCCGCCAGCCTATCTCGATGTTGAAAGGGACGCGAGCTATCGACGGAACCACTAGCGAATCGGCACGGGGCCTACAAGCGTTTGGAGAACCGTAGCGAGGAAGATGCTCCTAGCGGCTCTTGGCGCGGTCACTTATTGTAGCGGACATCGTGAGCGTGTCAGCTGAGCGAGCGATCAGAGTTGGTACGTGGAAACTCAACGTGGCGAATCTACATACAGTCCCGGTCCGCCACCTCAAAGTGGCACGCTGAAATCGAGCATCGCTCGGGAGAAAGTCAGCGCTGATGAGTCAACGCAGCGGGAACACCCACGATGGCGCGGTACGGCCTAATTTCGACGGCAAGGACTATCCACTTGCTGGGGTCCCGAATGCTGACACGGTTTCACTCGAAGCGAATCGACGCGGACATCGGAGAAGCGCGCGACCCAGAGGACGGTAGGTAGACTCAGAGACCCTTACAGGTCATCAATCTCGGGGACAGAAGACGATGACCGTCACGAGAAAAGGCACGAACAGCTCGGGGTCAGACCGTGGAACGCGTCTCTGTCTGGGAAAAGCAATAAGCTAAAACCACGGCGGTCAGCCGATTCGCCATCGACGCCCCTCGCTTCTTGGGGGCGCCGTCCTCACTCCGAACACCGGCGTGCCCCCGATGCTCATCGGCAGACCGCCAGCTGCTGGTGCGCGTCCCGGTTCCTTCAGGCTTCCGCCAACCATCCCAAATCCATGTACCGCCGTGGCGCTATCAATACGTGCAGGCGCGACAACAGCGCCAGCAAGTCAGCGCCTGCGTGTGATCGACCTCCGGCACGAATAAACGTTGCGGGTCAGGCCCCAGGCGTATTCGTCGAGGATTCGGTTCCCGGACGGTCAGAACAGCGGGAATCGTCGTCAGCACCTTGTTCGGCGAACGTTCGTCGCCCGCCGAAAAGCAGCGCAATGTACCGCCAGCGCGACTTAACTCCACTGGACGGTAGCCGTGACCTCGCCAGTGCGGCGACGGCGGTCGGAGAAGTCAGGTCGTGACTGGACCGCTGCGGCCCCATTGCCCCGGCGGGAAAATCCAGCACCAGACCCAGTCCACACCGTCGAGCAACGGTTTGTCCACTCATCCCACGTCGTCGGTGCAACTGCTTCGCCTTGCTTCCTGCGGCCGCATAGTCACCTTGTCCCGGGTCGAGCGAGGCACACTGCCAGCACCCCGTGCTCCATTTCCGCTGTTCATACTGTCTGCCCCTTTCGCGTGGAGGGTTGCCTCCAGCGGCGACTATGCCCAACGCACGACGGCGCGGGAAGCCGGCACGACGCAACATCTGGCTCTCGCAACTGCACCGTACCGGGAGACTCCGCGCGCAGATTAGCCCACTATTTGTGCTGAAGGTGCACGGGTCTCGGGCGGGCGTCCCCGAATCGTGCGGGCATAGCGCCCGAGTAGCCGTGCATCAGAAACACGCAGCCGTTGACGCCGAAGCTGCCCTGCACCCCGGCTTCAGGTTCCTCCCGCCTGTGCATCACCACACGAACCTGGTCCCGGCGGGCTGGTGCCGCCTCCTCGACCAGCCTGGCTGCCTTCGCCCGGTGAGCACCGCTACTGCGGCGAGCTGGACGGCGGGGCAGAGGACGAATGGATCTGGATGACGCTGCACGTGCGGGGCGGTCATCAGCCGGACGCTGGAGCCCGCACGCCGTGTCGCTCCGTCTGCTAGACTCCCGCCAGCCATCCCCACCGAGTTGCTCATGCGCCTGATCAGGCGTCAGTAGCCAGAATCCACACCGCGACAGTACGTAACTCGGCTGAGGTGATCCGAATGATGCATCGCCGAGAGTTTCTCATGGCTCTGCTGGCAGCATCCGGCCTCAACGGCCGCGCAGGCATCGCCGCTTCCGGATCCGGGTGGAACTCGTTGTTCGGCGGTGAACCGACTGGAGAGGGTGCTGATCCGGTCGCTGGAGGACGCGCTCGCATCCAGCGCCGGCCTGGTCGATGGCGCGCAGCGTCAGGAATCGTCCACCGGTACGCCAACGGGGCGCCGGCGCGGCTCGCGGAATTGGCCGGCGAACTGGTGCGCGCAGAAGCCCGACCTGCTGCTCGCGGTTGGCGGCGACGTTATCAGGCGCTGTTCGAGGCGAAGCAGGGCAGCATACCGATCGTGGGCGGCGTCAGCGACAGCCCGATGCGGGCAGGTGTCGCCGCGTCGCTCGCCCGGCCGGGCAAGAATTTCACCGGCGTGACGTATTCCTGACGGATGAAATGGCGGCCAAGCGGATGAGGATTCCCGAAGAAGCGGCGCCCAATGCAAGACGCGTGGCGGCGATATTCAATCCGCTGCATTTCGACGACGAGTTGACGTTCGCGCGCCGCGGCGGAAGCTGACTCGGCATCGAGCTGACGGCGCATCCGATCACCAGCCCGCCGATCTCGACGCGGCGCTGGCGCGGCGAGCGCGAGCGGCTGCCGATAGCTTGTTCGTCATCGCGTCACGGCTGACCAACGTCGGTCGCCGCCAAAATCGCTCAATATGGCCAGCGGCGGCGGCTGCCGGTGATCGCGGCGTGGCGTGAATTCGGAAATCGCCAGTGGCGTGTTTGCCTGCTCCTGTGGGCCATAACCGCATTGTTGAGGTCCGCGCGCGTTGCTGGGTATGATGGAAAAAGTTCTCAAGGGAGCAGGCGAGCAATGTCCACATGCT